>PJEL010001875.1_pt1 | contig 20183 bp, 11 predicted proteins | sample 1853271 | NCBI WGS metagenome assembly PJEL01 (sample SAMN08108733, study PRJNA415343) | Invertebrate metagenome, whole genome shotgun sequencing project. | host: Globobulimina | place: Sweden: Gullmar Fjord | collected 2015-08
CGCGCATACACATCAGTCGGTCTCAGAAGAACCCTACTTTGTGAACCTGCAAACCAACGGGATACTCCCTGCGGGCCACTAAGAAATGCTCGATTCTTCATGATGAGCCGATACGCCATCGCAAAGCCGTTCTCGAGATCGACGGCATAGGTGGCAGCCGTTTGAGCTTCGTTATTGATCCTAGGAACATTGCACCATTCTTTGGCGCGATCCTGCTGTTCAACCTTGTGCAAGCCGTCCTGAGAAAGTTGACGCCACTTCACCGTATTAATACCAAGCGCGTGGCCGCCGGTTCCACACAAACCACCAATATCGATCACGTGTCCGTCCGGTCCCTCTTGCAGAAATGTCAGCATTCCGGTCGCCAAAAATGACGAGCGCACACTTTCAAAAACCAGATCGACAGCTGTCTGCGTCCCCGCTTCCGAATCTCTTTCCACCGTGATTTCGGGATGGAGAAGCGTTTCCAAATCGACCAAAACGGGTGACTCCCTGCCAGGCATCACATTGTCGGCATGGAGATCGGAGCCACCCAAAAGGTGGGTAAGACACAATTGAACACCGGCACAATCGAACCACCGAGGCACCTGCTCAGTCCCCATGGGTTCCGGCTCATGAATGAACTCCATCCATCCGTAACTCTCCCGCAGCAAAAGCTCTGGACTCCAGGGGACAGCTTGCAGACCTTCAGTCTCTAACCATGTTAAGAAATCGGCAAAACCCGCTTCCATCGCCAAAGACCGTGGCTTGTAGACAATTTCTTGGCCGCCCTCAAATTCCAAGACCGCCACCCGCCGTCCCCCATAATGACGGTCCGAAAGCCCAGGGCGAATAATTTTCAAGGGGCCGAGATTTTCTGTCTTCGTCAACATGAGCGACAGTGCCTGCCGATCAATCTGGAGCCGGTCAAACAGCTCTACCGTCGTCTCTTTCCACGTCTCCACCAGCCGGAGCATCTGTTTGGCCAAGACCGGGAACTCTTCGAAGAGAGGCAACAATCCATCCTCGAGTTGCTCACGGATCCATCTTCGATACAGCAGATCGCCTGAGCGATCGTCCAGTGCGGATAACTCGAGCGATCGCCGGCGATTGAACTGAACGAAGGCAGCCTCGGACCCGAGCTCTCCAAGTTCTAACAACAACTGACGATTTACGCATTCCAGCGCTGAGTGCAGAATGTAGCCTTCTTCAACCGCCGGATGAAGAGACAGCACTGCCGTCGCCTCAGCGACCCACGGCGCCCATAACTCGACAAAAGGAATTGCAAGATCCTCGGCCCAGTGGGAAAACACCGAAGCCGCACGATCGTCGATCAGGGACCGTCCCACCTGGAAATCGCTATGCAGACGTTCAAACCAACCTCGATTCGGACCGCAGGACGCCACAGTCTCGGGATTGCACAGAATCCACGAAAACGCATCAACAACGCCCTGTTCATCGAGCCCATCCCACCCGAGCCTGACCGCGAATCGCTTGTTATCATCCCCTGCAACGACCAACCGCCACCGATCGACCAGCGCTTGGGCAGCGGCACGACCGGCAGAAGAGGCGCAAGACGTACCCTGCCCTTCCCATGCGCGCAAGCGTTCGAATAACGTCATCGCTCCCGCTTCGATGCGCGAAAAAACAGAAAAACGGCCACCCGCCAGTTCTTGACGAGTGGCCATCATGTGCGACCTCTGCCTCGGATATTCGGACACAGTGTTCTAAATTCCAATCGTGGACACGATTCGGAAATGCGACTAAATCAGGCTCGTCTTGATCTCGACGTGGGTACCAATTCCTTTGATATCAGTGCAGGTATATCCGCCACCCTTTCCGCCAGCAACCATCTCGAGGTCGGCATCAGAGAGTTCAGCGCCTTCTTGAGGTACATACGGCAGAACCATATGAATCGTATCCGCGGTATCCTGAACGACCTTAACCGTCAGGGACTCGGGCAGGTCTTGCCCCAACTGCATCGCCACAACCTTTTTGGGATCTTCCAACAGCGCTTTCTTGTAGTCGGGATTTTTGTCTGCGAAGTTTGAAATCAGATCGTTTGTCTCGCCACGTGTCATATCAACCATTAATTTCTCCTTGTTCTCGTCAAAAAGTTAGAAGCTTTGATTCGCACAATTCTTGTTATAGCAAAGGTCATGCCAAGCCACAGACGCCACTACATGGCCCTCTGCGAGCACATTGTTAAAGAAATGGGCTCATTGATGGAGCCATATCTCTGAGGCTGGAGCTGGACTTCCATCTCTCGCACTTCGCGGCCGCCAGTGCACCGAACCCTGGCCGCATTTCTCATCAACTATCAAGCATCGCGCGACGGCTGATTCTGTTGAAGGAGCCAGTCGAAGGTGCCTACTCTACGATGAACGCGCCCCCTGAAACCTCGTTTGAACCGGTAAAGGGGCCACCATTCGTCGCTGCGCTTACTGTAATTGGCCTCGAGCACTTCTTCGTCGTAGTCAGGAATTCCGGTCATATCGTACGCCGTGCAACCGCGTTCGCGCGCCCATTGCATCGCCGTCCAATTCAGGAGTTGATTCGGGTTCAGTCTACGCGCGGACGGAGACGTCAAGGATCCGCCCCAGAGGTAGGTCGCACGCTTGCCAAAGACGAAAACAACGATGCCCGCGATATCGAGGCCTTCGCTCGACGCGAGGTAGACGCGCATCGCATCACGTGGCCCGAATAACCCGGAAGCAAGGCGGAACGCCAAGACGGTCGCAAGGCTCAGATTGTGACGGGCAGCCGTTTCTTCATAGAGCTGCACAAAAGCTTCTGTATCCTCCGCCTTGCCAACGCGCACCTCAACACCGCGCTTCTCGGCGAGGCGAATCCTGTTTCGCGTATTTGATCTAAAGCTCGACCAGATGGCGTCCACCGGCGGCTCGAGGTCGACCAGCATCGTGCGCACCGGCATGATGTGCTGACTTGCCATCACAAACCCTTCATTCGCAAGCGACTCCTGGATCCTCGTATCATCAGTCCATGGTGGTTCGATACGCGCAAGGAAAGCGCCTTGGTCATCGCTGAGCTTGACGACTGCTTCCAGCAACGCTCCCGCAACACGCTTGTCATCGGCATCGACCACTGGACCGAGGGCCACGTAGGTGAACTTCTTCGCTCCGGAATCAAAAAGGAAAACCTGAACACAGCCGATTATACGACCCTGGGCCAGCGCTGCGATGCGGAAGGTCCGGGCGCCCATTTTGTTTTGCACCTCGCCCCAGTCCCAACTCTGAAAAAAACTCCCGTTTGGGTTGGCGGCTACGAAAGAATCCCACTCGCTTCGATCGCCGAAATTCTCAAGAATCATCGGCTCGTAGATCACATCTTGCTCCAGGGCCTTATCTGCAAGGGAAGGCAGTTCTTTCGTTACGCCGCGAGTTTCGCCACAAAAACTGGCGAATGGCCCCAAACGCGTTTCCGTAAAGCGAACCATAGCTTCAAAGCGCGTAGCCGTCATAAACGTACACGTCGTTCCGGTGCCGGAAAGCTGTTCGAGCGACGCTTTGTAAAGTGGAAATATCCGTCCTCGTCGCGCGAGATCCTCCCGCATGAAACTAATTGTGAACGCGACCATTTTCTCGGAGGCCCTGTGGTTGATCACCCAGCCCACCACCTCGTCGTTGCGACGCATACCTACAGATGATTGGCGATCGAAATCTTTGTCAAAATTCCACGGCTCAAGATCAGGGTGAATCCAATGGCTTTCAGCCTGAGTACGTTTCATCGTCTCGAGTTCGTCCGGCGTCAGTTCAGACCACGGGAAAATTGTGCAATTTGAAGGTAACCTCGCACGTTTGTACCAGTTCGCGTTCGACATCTCCTCTGGCGTCGTGCGCACGATAACAGCCCGCCGGACCGGCGCCGAAAAACCGGACTTCGCGAACATCCCCTCGATTGCAGGGATATTCGGCAGGCTTGTCATATACACGCCAAGCACGCTTGGCACGCCACGACGAATCAGCGCTTCTTCAAGACTACCAATCAAATAGGTCGCGATGCCCTGCTTGCGAAGATCCGGCGCTACGAAGATCGATAGAATTTCGGCAGCCGGTTCGACATCAGTCGGCAAGCGCGCGACGATAAGACCAGTTGGCTTATTGCCTGCTCGTGCCCGACAAACAACCGGACGCACGCTCTCAGGGTCTTGTTCTTCGGCGCCGAGTGTCTTCAGCAAAGGACGAAACAACGGAAACGTCATCGCTGCCCATTCTTCCGAGAGCGGTTGAGTTACCTCTTCAGTCAAGATCTCTAACACAATATCCTCCTGCGTCCTGTTGCAGCTAGCCCGGATATCTCACCAGCTTCCTGCTGCGGCCGACGATGCACCGCACACAGTGATGCTTTCTCGCATCGCGGTGCTCGACGGACTGTCGAGTACGACTGCGCGCCCCTCAGGTCGAAAACGTCACTGTGCACGGCACCTCCCCGACCTCGCGACGAAACCTGGTGAGATATGCGGGCTAGCATGCGCCAGAAGTAAAAAAACGGCCACCCGCCAAATCTTGACGAGTGGCCATAACGTGCGAACGCTGCCTCGGATGCTCGGGAACAGCGTTATTCCTAAATTGAGCGATTCTCACCGGCGATCTGCACCATTCTCTTTACTCCTTGGCACTGGCAAAAATGCTCACCTCGGAACCGAAGGTGGAGAGACGCAAGCCGCGGAGCGGTGCCAGCGAACATACCACCGGGTATGCCTCCGCTTTTTGCAAGCACCCAGAAGCAAAGATCTTGGCACATCTCATCCGGCAGAATCACTCAGTCTAGGTTTTAGATTCCCGTCTCGAATACGATTCGGGAACTTTATTAGATCAGGCTGGTCTTAATCTCGACGTGAGTACCAATTCCTTTGATATCGGTGCAGGTGTAACCGCCACCCTTACCGCCAGCAACCATCTCGAGGTCGGCATCAGAGAGTTCAGCGCCTTCTTGAGGCACATATGGCAGGACCATATGAATGGTATCTGCGGTATCCTGAACGACCTTAACGGTCAGTGACTCGGGCAGGTCTTGCCCCAACTGCAACGCCACGACCTTTTTCGGGTCATCCAGCAGCGCTTTCTTGTAATCGGCGTTTTTGTCTGCGAAGTTTGCAATCAGATCATTCGTCTCGCCACGTGTCATATCAACCATTTTTTTCTCCTTGTTCTAGCCAAAAAATTAGAAGCTTTGATTCGCACGAGTTGAGTAATAGCAAAGGTTGTGCCAACTCATAAACACAATAGAACAAGCAATCTCAGAGCTGTTGCACGCGGCACGATGGAGCCATGCTTCTGTCACTGGAGCGGTGCTTCCATCTCACGGCACCCTAGCCCACATATCTCACCAGCTTTCTGCTGCGGACGAAGCTGCACTGCACCCAGCGGCATTTTCTCGCATCGGTGTGCTCGACGAGCCCACGCTAGCCCCCTTCGGGGTCTCACACCTTCGGCGTAGCCGCCCTATCGGGCGGTGCGCGAGGTCCCTACTGTCGAGTACGACTGCGCGCCCCTCCGGTCGAAAATACCACCGGGCACAGCACCTCTCCGCCCTCGCGACGAAACCTGGTGAGAAATGCGGGCTACATCTTTGGAGGTTTGAGTTTGTGATGCCGCAAGAAATCCATAAATCGCTGGTAATCATCTTCCGGCAGTCCAAAGAGCTTCAGCAGGCGGCGGTACGACCCTTCGACTCGGGTCAAACCCCATGCGATCGCCGATCTCACCTGACTACGATTAAGATCCCGATCCATGTAGCGTTGATGGATCGTCGACCAAAAATCTCCCTCTTTGAGGGCTATCTGGCGAATCGCGCTATCTTCGAGTCTGCGTTCCTTCCGGTATCCGTCGATCTCGATCAACGAGGCAAAGGTTTCAGGCTCGATCGTCTCACTCGACGACAACGCATATCCCGACGTCACAACACTGCACAGCTCGCGGATATTACCCGGCCATGAATAATTTCTCATGAGTTCTAGCGATTTTTCGGAGAAGGTCTTGCGAATGCCGTGACGATGCCGAAGCCGATCCAAGATGAACTCGATCAGAAGAAGCCAGTCATCTCCCCGGTCTTTCAACGGCGGGGGTTGGAGATGAAAATAACGCAGACGAAAGAATAAATCCCCTCTGAAGTGCTCCCCAAGGCCGGACGCCGAGATCGTCCTATTGGTCGCAGCAATGACACGAACGTTGACGCGGCGCGGTTGGTTCGAGCCCAGAGGCGTAAACTCGCCGGACGACAAGGCCCGCAACAATAATAACTGTGCAGCCATATGGAGATCCCCAATTTCGTCGAGGAAAATGACGCCGCCATCCGCTTCTTCAAAACACCCTTTGCGGTCCGCAACTGCCCCGGTAAAACTACCTCGTTTGTGCCCGAACAACTCACTGACCGTCAAATTTCCATCCTGGAACTGGGGACAGTTTACCGGCACAAATGGTCCATTTCGCCGGGCACCCAACAGATAGATTGCCTGGGCTAAACTTTCCTTGCCCGTACCACTTTCCCCGGTCAGGAGAACCGGCTCATCAAAATCGGCAATCAAGGCTGCCTTTTCTAACACCCCCTCCAGTTTCGTAGAGCGGCCGGCTATTGTGACTGCCTTATCTTGGCTCCACCGCTCTTTTGACAGCTCGAGAATTCGAAGAGCCGGCGCGCTGAGGAAACGTTGATGCGCGTCGTCGTCCAAACAAGGATGAGCTTGAGTTCCCATCATCGGCATGCGGCCTCCTTTCTCACCGGTTGACCAGTGGCATTGCGTGAGCTAGCGTTGAATGTACAATGATAGTTAGAATCGTCTGAAGCAAAGAGAGAGGAATGACATGACAGCCCAACAGCCAATCGATGAGAACGAATTCGCTTGTACCTACCTTGCGGGAGAAAGCGTATTCGAAGAAGGCCAGGACGGAAACGAGATGTTCATCATCCAGGTTGGGCAAATCGAAATCCTCATGGCCGCCGATGGTGAACAACATCGCTTAGCTCTTCTCGAAGAGGGCGACTTTTTTGGCGAAATGGCCATTCTCGAAGACGTCCCAAGAACAGCGACCGCGAAGGCGGTCACGGACTGCGCCCTTGTCCGAATTGATCGGGGGACTTTTGACCAACTGCTGAAACATGACCCAGAAATCGCGATACGGATGTTGCGCAAGTTGAGTTACCGGCTTCGTCAAGCGGGGCCCGCATTGATCGACGGCGTCGCAGAAGCGCCGGTTCAACAGAGTGTTGCCCAGGAAAAGGTTGAGCTGAAACCCGAAGGCACCGCCATCGGCACGCCTCGCCTTATCAGCCGGGAATCTGGGGAGGAAGCGCCTCTTACCCGGTCGGGAACAACCACTATTGGGAGATTCGATTCTTCCACTGGTGTGCACCCGACGATCGACCTCAAACCCCTCGACCATCATCGATCTACGAGCCGGCGGCACGCCGTCATCGAGGAGCGCAAAGGATCGTATTACATAAGGGATGAAGTTGGAGCTGCCAACGGTACTTTCGTCAATGGGGTCCGGCTGAAGCCAGGGGTCGTCGTCGAAATCTTCTCCGGCGACAAAATTCAGTTTGGGTTGGTCAAAATGCTTCTTTCCCTCGATTAACCCGCACCTCTTAATCGCAATTTTCAAACCGTCTCCATCAAGATAAAGGCTCATGCCTTTGCTAGTTTTCGGCGCCGCTCTCCACGAACCAACAACTTACTCACGAGCGCGGCCAAGCGCTCTATTCGTTCTTCTATCAGAAGCTCATCAACCGCGTCTGTTTGATGGTCTCTAACACAGCATAATCGTGTCAAACCACTGAGTTTTAATGCATTAGCGACACTATTCTGCGCTGCGCATACCACTAGGCGCCCGCCTGTGGAGAGCAGCCGTTTGGAGAGCATCAAGAGGGCTCGAAAGGCGTGACTCGATGCTGCCGTTGTTCTTGCCAAATCGATGACAATCAAATCATCGCCATTTTCCATCAACGCCGAGACCGCCTGCACTAGCTCTACCGACGTCGTCTCATCTAACGCGCCTTCCGGCTCAAGGACAGTGATGCCCCGTTCGGTTTTGCTGTGGACTTCAAATCGCATCGCTACGCCGCCGATCAGAACTTAATGATCAGGCCAGCGACCAGACTTGCTTGATCGAAAGCGTCGTCGTAACGATAGGTATAACTGCAGGTGCCAACACAATCACGGTGTTCCCATTCCAGTACCGCCGAATTGTTCGGATCGGTATCGCCCCAATTAAAGCGAGCCTCGAGAAGGAGCCCGAGTCTCGCATTGAACTCCAACTTGACGCCGGCGCCCAGGCCATACACCAGAGCAGTTTCATCGGGAAGAATAGTAACCGAATGGATATTCGACTGACCTACGGCGACCAGCAGATATGGACGGGTTGGTCCTTGCAACAGGTGCCAAACCAAGCCGAGTTGCCACGTTGTGACATCAACATCAAGATAATTCGTGGCTTCAACGGGAATAAAGCCACCAGGATCCTCTCCAAAAAGGCCCTGATTGTCCTTAAACTCGGTGTACTGCCGGCTGAACATCAACTCTAGTTCCAGCGCTGGAGTCATCAGATATCCCAGACGCAGGCCCAACTCGCCGTTGGTTGCAAAATCGACCTCATAGACCCCGGGCTCGAACGCGTTTTCCTCAAGGATCATCGATCCGCCAAATCGATATCCAATTGTTGGTGTCAACTCGAAGCGATGTTCCTGAGCCGAGACAGCCACTGGAAAAATCAATAAAACGAAGAAAATGAGTCGTCGCATGCATCCCCCTTGTCTAGCTAACCAGATATGTTCACCAGCCAGCATACACGACGATTGCCAAAAATTAAAAACGAAAACCCTCCGAGCCCCTTCGGAGATTGTTGCGCTGTACATTGATCGGTTTACCGACCAAGAGCGTCAGTATTAGCAAATCGCCAAGACGCAAAGATCGCGAAGATTATCGTTAAATGTTGAAAAGAAGGCCTTTGCGGTCTTCGTGTCTTTGCGGTTCATTTTCCGATTTCGACGCCTCAGTGGCTCATCGCCAAGGTCGGGACATTAAAATCTGGGGTATTCTGTTTCCCAGTGCAATACATCTCATTGAAATAGAATGAGTTTTCTTTCAGCGCAACAGCTTCTTTCCGGCCGGCTTTCTAGGATTTGATGACCCGTGTGCCAGCAATCATATCGTGAAGGCCCTTATGCTCTTTATTAAATGCGACCATAATGAAACCAAGGTAGAAAATCATCCCACTAGCAACATAACCCAGGAGACGCAGGACGGCCGTTTTATACCCGAGAGGTTCAACACCATCCTCGCGCACGATTTTGATTTTGAGCATTTTTTTACCTGGAGTTGTGCCGGTACGAGCCCATTGCACCAGAAAATAACCGAGCCCAACCGTGATACCCAACAAACTCCCGATTAAACTCAGAAACAATGCGGCCCCTTGGCTTTTGGTTGCAACAAAGCCCGCAAGAATAGTTGGCGGCGCCAAAACGACCATCACCGCGATGCTCAGGATGATCGAGTCGATCAAATAGGCGGCAAACCGTTCCCAAAAACTAGCATCCCCAGAGCTTTGCATTGCAGAGTTCACCGGCTTTTTCGCCGACGAAGCCTTGATTTCCGGAGGCTCAGGCCTGGCCGGAGGCAGCGGGGCAACTGGCGGAGGCGGTTGCACCGGCGGCGGAGCTATCGGCGGCGGTTGCACCGCTGGAGCGACAGGCGGCGGTGAGGCTTCGATCGGTGGAGCAACAGGCGGCAGTGGTGCTTCGATTGGTGGAGCGACGGGTGGCAATGGCGAAGGCGGAGCCGGTTGAACAGATGAAGGATCTTCAATCTGCATTCCCGCCATATCTATCATGACGGTTGACTCCGTCGTTTCAGGATCGCTAAAGAAAAAGGTCGTTCCACCAATCTTGATCTCGTCTCCATCGGCGAGCGGCTGAACCTGGATACGCTCTCGATTCACCCAGGTTCCGTTACTGCTACCAAGATCCTTGATCATGAAGACAGTCTCCGTCTTGGAAATCTCGGCATGGTAGCGAGATGCCGCGTTGTCTTTGAGAGGACAAACATTATCGTCCGCACGACCGATCGTCACTTTCACCTGATCCAGCAAGATTTCTTTCTGTTCATCACCATCGGCCGGTCCGAATTTCAGAATCGCCATCGAATCCTCCCTCGATTGGTTTCAACCACAGTATACCTCGCCAGAATTGCTGGTAATACTCAGCGGCCGTTTTTTCCCTGATTGGGAGCCCACACCCGAACTGCACTACCGTGACACATCAGCAAGAAACTCAACGCAAAGAAGGCCAGAATCCAGAAAACAACGCAAGGGCGCAAGGACGCAAAGTTTGGGATTTTCTTTCCGTCTTTGTGTCTTTGCGTCTTTGCGTCGTTGCGTTAATTTCCTATTCCGGTCCATCCCGAAGGGATTCCGGCTCTCCACTCGAACCTTCAAAAAGCAGGGGGTTTCTTGAGAGCCTGTAGCCTACACGGGCTGGTCATTTCGACGCAGTCGATATCGTAGATACAGCAACGATCCTGACTCAAGGCTCTGGTACGCTTCGTAGCCCTTAACGCCCGCCCAGCTCATCAGCAACGGCGTGAACCTCTCTGGCAGCCCCATGGATGTCACCAACGCTTCCCGCAGATCACTGGTGCGCGCCAGCGAAGCTACAACGTTAGCACTGATGTCCTGACGCTCAAGCACCTCGAAGCCATGGGCCGATGAGGGCTCCGGTTGCGGTTGCTCCGGACACCATATGCCGGTGAGGAAAAACCAACCCGCGGGCTTGAGTGATAACGCAACCTCGCGAAAGAAACTGTGGAGATCGCCGAAGTGATGCGAAGCTTCGACGCTGAACGCCGCATCAAATTGCCCCGCCGGCAACGGGAGCCGGGAAGCGTTTGCGATGGAGAAGCTGGCGTTCCGGCGACCAGAGAAGCGCTCGCGGCATACTTTGATGTGCTCTCGCGAAAGATCGAGGCCGAGATACTGCAAATGCGGTTGCGCCTGAAGCAAATAAAACGCGCCACCGCCGCGCCCACAGCCAATCTCGACAAGGCGCTCGAGGCCGGGGGGCATAGGCGTGAGTACCTCCTCGTAAAGGCTTCGGCAAACGGTCTCCAAAGACGAGGCGCCCTGCTCGAGCGGCGTCGTATCGGCCGGGTCGGCATAGCCATAGTTGAGGAACGGCAGCTCCGGGTTTCGTCGGGCGACGGTATCGTAAAAACGGCGCGTGGACTCGGCGAGCTGTTGGTCTGTCATAGACTCAGTCTATACCAGCCGGGACAGGACCCAGAAATGGGGTAGAATCGCACAGGCAATCATTATCGAAGACTCATCCTGTTCGTAACAAAGAACGAAACGGAAAGATGATCATTCATGGAACGAAAAAAGGAACCGATTCTTTTGGGCGCAAGCTTCCCGTCACCAACGATCACCCGGTACGTGGAACGCTTTCCCGAGCTCAAAAACGCCATAGTAGAAGTTCTCGAGCAGGCGTCTGCGGTGCGGGAGGCACGGGCTCTGGCCCTGCCTGAAGATGGCCTCCCGATTCGGCCGCGAAGCGAGGTTTACCGTCGCTCGGAAGCTGCATTTGCTGCAAGTGTCGAAGCGTTTGAAAGCCTCGTCAAGAACGAACCCACTCGCGCTGAGGTTCTGAGCGCTGTTCGAAAGGTGCTGCTGGCGAGCATGAGGCTACGAGTCGGATCGCACGGCTACAGCCCGTCGAGGAAGACCACGAATCCAGAGTCGAGAACCCGACTCTTCAAGGCCCTAGTGGACTTCAAAAATGCATACGTCAGTCTCGAAAAATCTATGCGAATAGCGCACGCCCCGGCTTTGCCGTGGCAGCTCAGGTACTCCCCGAATATCCCGCCGGAGGTTTCAGCGCGGGAACTGACGCTGACCGGATATGACTTGCCGAATACCCCAGCATCCGATGAGCGCTGGGGTGAGCGCTGCATTGTATCCGGCTCTTTGTTCCTGACCGACAGCCACTGCTCACCGGCTATGAGGTATCGTTCGCTCGACTCGTGCGATACCACACTTGCTCCAGAGGTCCACGAGTTGTTCTCGAGATTCCGCCGAGCTCTTGACCAGCTCAGCCCCACTTGCCCTGAAGCTGCTATCGAAGCGGCGCATCTTTTTCCATATTTATGGGAGGAATACCAACCTGAGCAATCACACCCCACATTTGAAAAGCTTGGCCTGAGGGATTACCCAAACTTGGCAGTATCGCTGAACAACATATTCAGAGTCTATGAGCAACGGCCCTTTCTCGGCTCGCGCGGAGAAGACGGCGGGTTCCAGTCGTTGGGTGTGGCCGACCGTAAGAAGATCGCTCTCGCACAGAACAATACTGTTCGCTCCGGCTACGTATGGCTCACCTTTGACCAGGTGAGGATACAGGCCCTTCAGTTGGCTTGTGGTCTCGGAGGACTCGGGCTTGAGCCGGGTATGAGAGTTGGCATTCTCGCCAGCGGAAACTGCAAAGAATTCTACATCGCGGATTTTGCTTCAATCTTCTGCGAGATCGTGACCATTGGACTTCAGGACACCCTGGCGGATGAGCAACTGGCTTCCGTGATGGAGCAGGCCCAACTCAGTGCTATTGTCTGTGACAGTGCCTCAATGAGACGCCTGCTATCAGCAGAACTCATGCGAAGATGCCCTGATCTCGTGGCCCTGGTGGTCTTCGGTGACGACTCCGGGATTCCTTCACAAACCGCCGATGGACTCCGTATTTCACGTTGGCAAGAGCTTCTCTCAGCTGGAGAGGAGGCTCCCGAGGATTGGGCCTCGCCGTCCGGAGTCGGTTTTTCGACCGCGCCGATTAACGGAGACCACGAAGGCTACCGCCTCGCTGAAAGATTGGGCATCCGCTGCGACGAGGATGACGACATCTATACGATTATCTTCACTTCGGGAAGTACCGGCCGGCCGAAGGGCACAATAGTGACGCGGCGACGGTGGATCGAAGAATTTTGTTATGTCGTAGACGCCTGGCCCCATATCGGTGTTTCATTTCAGCCGTCGGCTGTAGGTGCGGACCGGGTTGGAGTTTGGCAGGCCGCGTTCAACGGAGGGCGTATAGGATTTGCCCGTCGCGGCGCCGAGTTATTCGAAGACATCAGGGCTATTCGACCGACGCTGTTTGAAGCGCCCCCTGCAGTCTGGAACGTTATTCATAGCGAGTATCAAGCGGAGCTTGGAAATGCGAACCTGGATGGGCAGACCCTGGTTGCGATACGCAGGCGCTACCGCGACTGTCTAGGAGGAAGGTTGGCAGCCATCGGAATTGGCGGCGCCCAGAGCGACGCGGCCACCCGGCGCACAATGGAAACCATCTTCGAAATTCCCATGACCGAGGGTTATGGCGCGACTGAGACTGGACGCATTTCTTCACAAGGACAGATTCTACCAAGTGTAGACTTCTTTCTGGTCGACATCCCAGAACTCGGTTTCACCAGCAATGACAAGCCCCACCCTCGCGGAGAGCTGGCGGTCAAGACGGCCCGCACAACCGCTCAGTATTTCAATGACGAAAGTAGCACCAGGGACGGTTTCACTAAGAACGGCTACTTCCTGACGGGTGACATCGTCGAAATTGGCCCCGGACGGAAATGCAGAATCATCGGCCGGCGCAAAGAATTCTTCAAACTGGCGGGGGCCGAGTTCGTATCACCGGCACTGCTCGAAGACATCTACATGACCAGCCCCCTCATCGAGTCGATGTTTATTACCGGCCGACCAGCCCAGACTTCGGTTGCGGCCGTAGTCGTTCCTGCGGAATCGGGAATTTCACATTCACAAATCCTGAAAGAGCTCCGTGCGCTTGGCAAGAACTCCGGACTGCGACCATGTGAGCTGCCAGCTGGAATCGTGATTGAACCGCCGGTCGACGGAAGCATGCCGTGGACTGCCGGAAATGGTCTCCGTACGCCTTCCATGAAGTTAAATCGACGCGCGCTGGATTCGAAATACGCGCCCCAGATCGAAAAAATATATTCATCTGCCGCATCCACATCTCCCGGTGAGCTTCGCGACGAGTTTGATATAGATGTTGAGAATAACGGAGACCCAAACAGAAGAAGTGAGCGTCTGATCGCGGCCACCGTCGGCGCCATCCTCAAACTTGATGCATCAGAGATTGACATGAAAAGGAACTTCGAGCAACACGGCGGAGACTCTCTGACATCCATGTCCTTCCTTCTCCGGATGGAACAAATGCTCGTCGGTAGCAGTGCTGGACAAGGAGTGGCCGGAAATGAGCTCAAAGAACTCGTCAGCACTCCCTTAGGAGACATCGCCAAACGAGTGTCGAGTTGTCGTGGAGGGCGAGGAGATGAAAGCACGCCCCAAGAATCGGGACCTGCGCCCAAGAATCCGGAAATCGCAGCAACCGTAGAATCCTCAACTCCGGACCGCTGGGGGCGAGTTGCTCTACGCGTGAAGGATGATGCAAAAAGGAGCTGTTCTGTCGATCCTTTTCCCGAGCCAAGCGAAGCAAAGAGCGTGTTATTGACCGGAGCCAACGGGTTTCTCGGGCTTCATCTTCTCAGAGAGTTGGCCGCGTCTCTTCCCGCTGATTCCCATGTCTTTGCGTTGGTGAGAGCCTCAGACGATCAATCGGCCTTGTTACGCCTCGAAAATGCATTGATCGATGCCTCGGTAGAAACCGGGGACCTTTCACGATTTGAAGATCGCGAGCGGTCTCGAATCGTAGTCCTCGCGGGCGCCATCGATGCGCCCAATCTGGGGTTGCGTGAAGACGTCTATCGTTTTCTCGAGAACAAGATCGGCACGATCTACCACCTCGCTGCCGCTGTCAATCTCTCCGGTGCTTACGAAGAGTTGCACGCTGCGAATGTTGAGGGCACGCGCAGGATCCTTGACCTCGCGACTTCAGTGACCTCCAAGGCGGTACATTTTGTTTCATCGCTCGATGTGGCCTCTGTTCTCGAGGCTGCCGGGGCTTACCCGGTATTTGAGGAGTCAGCTCTTGGTGAGGAACTGCCAGCATCAGTTATCTCAAGTATTAGTGCGTATGCTCTCACCAAGTGGGTGGGTGAAAAGATTCTCTGCAACGCTTACCGCGATACCGGTAAAGAACTCAGGCTCTCGATCAGCAGACCAGCACTGATCACATGGGCCCAGGACAGCGGGTTTGCTCATCAATCCGACTGGCTACCGCGTTTGATTTCTTCATGTCTCCTGACACGTTCGGTTTTCGGTGGCGCCGAGGTCGGAGCGCCCAAATGGGTGCCTCGAACCGCAGCGTCTGCAAATGGTATGGATCTTGTTCCGGTGGATTTCTGTGCCCGCGCCATCCGCAAGCTCGGGGAGCAAACCGCAAGCGCTACTCTACCGCCCGTCTCCAGGGAGCAGCAAGAGGCCCTCGCCCCGATTTTTCACATCTCGAACACCGCACCAGCTGAGACGGGCCTGATCGCCGGCGCGCATCTCCTTGACATGGTCGTCGCAGCCGACCTCGCGCACAATCTGGCAGAACCACCGATGGAGTACGTTTCCCTTTCCGAGTGGAAGCTGCGGATCGAGGAGTTCGAGGCGGCAATGCTACCGTTTTTGCCCTATCTACCTCAATTATTCAGGATGCGGCCCCGGGCTCAAACCGCACGATTCATGTCAGCCATGTCCGGGCGAGATGGCCAAGCGCCAATATCCTGCCCCGCGATTGATCAGAACTATGTTGATGCCCATGTTGCGCGTGTGCTCAAACATCTCGAGCAGGGTTGATTCTTTTTTCGACCGAAGTTGATAGACCTGTCTCACTGATATCGGCTGAGACACCTCGGCGCTGTTGTCTGATCAGCAGCCGGCGAACGACGGTCACCAGGGATCGCCGCTCATCTTCGCCCTTGCGAACGAGCGCCGTCACTTTGCAATGTAATCGCTGATGATCGTCTGCAGTGAGATCAGCAGCAGTGAGCACTACAATCGGAACATCTGCGGTCGATGCTTGTGATCGCAATCGTAAAGCAACCTCAAAACCGTTCATCCCGTCCATCATGAGATCAAGAACAACCAATCCAGGCGGTTCTGTACTCGCCATTTCGAGTCCCTCTGCACCAGAATTGGCATGATCAATGCGAAAACCCATCGGAAGGAACCGAGCTTCGAGCTGATCATGCACCACAGGATCATCATCGATGATCAGTATTCTCGGGGATTCAACTTCCTCCTGGCCGATAAGACGAAGCACCGCCATCGCCAGTTTCTCAATACCCAGCGGCTTAATAAAATACTCGTCCGCTCCGAGGGCGACAGCGAGATCATCGTTTCGCAGTTCTGAACAAATCACTACTGGAATTCCGGCCGTCGACAGGTTCGTCTTGATCTCTTTCAAGACCGCCCATCCATCGATGCCGGGTAGGATGATGTCAAGGACAATTGCGACCGGCATGACCTTACGGATGAGGTCGATCGCTTGTTCCCCTGTGCTCGCGGCAACGACCTCAAAACCGGCGCCAACAAGGTTATCCTTGATCTTCAATAGGGTGTTGTGGTCATCCTCAACAACGACGATTCGTTGGCTCGTCTTCGGGAATTCCTCCTCGACTTCAGCGCCGCCATGGTTGGCTACACCGGATTCGGGAATTTTGAGTGGCAAGACAACTGTAAAGATGCTGCCTTCACCGAGTTTGCTTTCGAGCAGGAGCCGGCCTCCGTGCTTGTGCACAAAACTTCGCACCAAAGAAAGCCCGAGACCGGTGCCGCCGAATTTTCTTGAAATGCCGCTATCGGCCTGCTTAAAGGGTTGAAAGATCCTCTCATAATCGCCCTCAGCGATGCCGATGCCGTGGTCGATGAACGCAATTTCGACTGAATCTTCTCCGAGAATTGAAGATGCCGCCTCCGTCATCTTCGCCGACACGTGAACTACCGAACCTTCGGGCGAAAATTTGACAGCATTAGAGATGAGGTTAAAAAAGACCTGTTTCAGCTTGACCGGATCCGCCTCAATGATAGGAATATTTGAAGTGCCGTCGACCCTGATCTCAACCTGTCGTTTCTGAGAGGCGCCACGCATGATTTTCGACACGCCACCAATAATCGAGTGCAGGGCAACTGGCTCGCACACCAACTCCATCTTGCCCGCTTCAACCTTGGAAATATCAAGAATGTCGTTGATGATGCCCAGCAGATGCTGGCCCGAAACCTGGATATTCTCCAGAAAACTCTTGTATTTCGGATCAGTACTGAAATCCGAACGTCTCAGCAGAATCTCGGAAAAACCAATGATTGAATTCAGCGGAGTCCGTAGTTCATGGCTCATGGCAGCGAGAAAATGACTCTTTTCCCGCGTGCGATGCACGGCCTCATCGCGTTCAAGCTGTCGTAACTGAATCTGGTCGAGCATCTCGTTGAAACCGTTGACCAAAATGCTGATCTCATCATGACCTCTACTCGTAACACGAATTGAATAATTCCCGGTTTCAGAAATCTCGTGGGTCGCGGCCGCCAGATCGAGAATCGGTTGCGAAATAATCCGTTGCAAGCGGTAGGCCGCGATCAATACTACCGCGACCAGACCAACGAGCAGAAGGCTCAAAGTCAACACCCGCCTGAATATCTTCGCATTCAAACCCGCTGTCGAGGAACGAAGGTACAAGGTGCCAAACAACTCATCGTGATAGATCACGGGTTGCACAACCTCAAGATAAGAATCATCAAAAACGACTGGACTTTCAAGACTCATCATATCGACCGGCCGTCCGTCGTCTGAACCGAAAGTCGCGAATAAGTTGCCCTGAGCATCAAAGAGACACGCGAACTTGATATCCGGCACGCCGCTGAGCTTGACGAGGGTTTCAGCAGCAGCCTCTTCGTCGGCGAAAATAAGATCACTGACGCTATATTCACCGACGACCTTGGCAATCAATACTGTATTTTCCGCCGTTTGGGATCTGTAACCGACGACGTCGTTCCACACGACAATTGCGAAAGCGATACAGAGCGCGATCGCCGTCGTCAATCCGATGATCAAGATCAGTTTGCTTCGGATGGAGAGATTCATCAATCCCCTCCCCCACCGACAATACGCGCCACTTTAAAAAGCTTCGATCCGATTCCGAGTCCACTCTTATGAGCCGCCGTTTGATTGATTTCGATGCGCACCTTGTCGCCTTCAAGATAGAGGTTGATCAACGCTCCAAGCTCGGCGGATCCTGCTTTCTCAGCAACCGTCAATATAGGGCGTCCATCAGTGAACTTGAGAATTTCTGCGATTTCAGAATCGGCGTTCTTGGATATGAAGATCATTTCGCAATCGGCGATATTGGTGTCTCGATCAAGAGATTTGACTTCGAGAGTACGAACCAAGACCGGACGGGTATCAACGAACTGCCCTTGCGTTCGCAGCACGAGTTGTTCGGTCACCGGGCTGGCACCAATGATCCCAATCAAGAATGGATCAGACGATTCTTTGAATTGACTATCAGGCCAATCGACGAAGAGTGTGAATCTCCAGACAAATTCCGCCTTCAACTCATATTCAGAAGCATTCGTACCGGCAAAGCTGAGTGAAAAGAACGTACAAACGACGATAAAGACAATACCGGCGATCGCGATTTTAGCCCGCATATCTCACCAGGTTTCGTCGGGAGACCGAGAAGGTGTTGTGAGATGTGGTGTTTGCGACCTGAGGGCCGCGCAGTCGTACTCGACTGTACGTCGAGCATCCCGATGGAAGCAAACGCCGCAGGTAGGGACCCGTTCTGGGAAAATCCTACCCCCAGAATGGGCGTCAGCAGATTTTCGGTCGCAGCAGAAAGCTGGTGAGATATACGGGTTAAGTGGTTTCATAATCCGTAACGAAACATGAGGACATAAGTCCGCCCCGGCTGTGGAAGTGCAGAGTTATAGTATCCCGCCGATCCGTGCCAACGACGATCTTCGTCAAAGAAACCTGCTTCGATTCCGGCATCCGCCTCCCGAACCCCAGGATGAAAATAGCTTTCGTCAAAAATATTGTTTATTTTCAATGAAACTGCGAGATTCTTGGCAAATAACCTTTGGAAGGTGATCACAACATCAGTCGTGGTGAAGCTTGCGACTTCATCGATTGGATTTGTATCGACAGTCTCTCGAGCCCGAACAGAGCGCAGCCTCAAGCTCGCATTAAAATGATCACCATAATGACCCGCAACTCCAACGATGAGCTGGTCGTCTGCGAGATCCCCGACGACGCCATCTCCTTCACTGGTTATATGAGCTTCAATCTTGTCCTCTTCTGCTTTGAATATGTGGGAAAGATAAGACCACAATCTGATACCCCAGCGATCACGCGATACTAATGAACCAACCAAATGCAGGTCCATTCCATTTACCTTGCGGGCGCCAATATTCTGAGCCCCTTCGGTCGTACTCACGATCACATCTTCGCTGGCAACGGTATAGAGACTGAGCAGCGTCGAGATATGTGAAGTCGCGTAGTTCGCACTGAGTTCGACCGTATGCGAGGTCTCGGGATTGAGGTCCGGATCAGAACCGGAACCTGTCCACCCTCCATACAATACGCGCGGGACCGGCTCCTGAAACGCTTCTCCATACAATGCTTTGATCGTCAAGCGACCGACTGAACCGACATAGCCTGCACGGATCGTCGTTGCACCGCCATACTGCGAGTTGTCGTCACGGCGAATACCAAGATGAATGACGTGGCCCTGTACGACTCGATAGCGTGCTTGTACAAAAGCGGCAATGTCATCGGTCGAAATCCTATTTTGGGCTTGTTCTGATTCTGTCGGAGGATCAGGATGGGGATAAGTTTCTGCTTCGACAAGACTCGGTGGTAATGCCGGTCCGTAGTTGATGTCATACGCCTTCTGCAAGTCTTTTCGTTCGAATTTCACCCCAGTCGTCAACGAGCATCGTTCATTGATCTCAATATCAAAATCCTGAAAAAACGACCAACTCGAGTTGATTGAACGCCAATATGACGAGCGGATCTGACGTTGGAGAACATCACCGGCTAGCGAGTCGATCCAGAACGAATCGTTCGAAACATCACTTTCGCGATAGCGCAATACGGTTCTTGATTCGAGACGATCATTCACCGTGTGGTTCAGCCGGAAAAAAAGACTCAAATCAGGTCGTTTCCACGCCCCGAGACTTTGCGCTCGATCACCGGCATATTCAAGACCGTAACCAGTGTCGAGCATGTAATACAACACGCCCAACTCGGCC
>PJEL010001876.1_pt1 | contig 20179 bp, 18 predicted proteins | sample 1853271 | NCBI WGS metagenome assembly PJEL01 (sample SAMN08108733, study PRJNA415343) | Invertebrate metagenome, whole genome shotgun sequencing project. | host: Globobulimina | place: Sweden: Gullmar Fjord | collected 2015-08
AACAAATCACTGCCGGCAACACTGTTTTACTGGTGGGGCTTGACACCAGCCGCTTCACCGTTCGAATACGGCAAATATGGAGAAATGTCCTTTTATTCACCCTGGCTCTCGCCTGTCTGGGTGTTTTTTTTTCCTGGCTGCTCTATCGCTATCAAAAAGCGTACCTGCAAAAAATAACCGAGTATGAACGCCATCTGGCAAGAGAAAGAGAAGATGCTTCCCTGGGCCGGGCCACCGCCACCATTACCCATGAAATCAGAAACCCATTAAACGCTATCAGCATGGGTCTGCAGCGTATTGAACTTGAGGCAGGAGAACTGGACCAGGAACACCGGCAACTGACCGCCTCCATGCGATCAGCGGTAAAACGGACCAACACTATTGTTGGTGACCTGCTTCGCTTCAGTCGGCCGATTACAGCAAAAAAACAGCAGGTCCAGCTGACAAAACTCATTGACTCCATCCTGCTTCTCTATAAAACCCAGTGCCAGGACAAGGCAATCAGCGTCAACTTCATCCATGACACGCCGCAGGTCATGGAAGGAGACGAAGAATTACTGGCACAGCTTTTTGAAAACATGATTAAGAACGGCGTGGAAGCCCAGCCGGATGGAGGCCGTCTTACTGTTACCATCAAGGCGGATACAGATAACACCAGTGTCTGTATTGAAAACACAACCAGCGAGGCCCCGAGTAATCTTGTCGATCTTCTGGAACCGTATTTTACCAGCAAAACAAGAGGAACCGGCCTGGGCCTTCCCATTGCCAACCGGATTGCCAAGGCCCACGGCGGCACATTAAAGATTGAGACACCCCGGGAAAAAATTTTCCGGGTGGTGGTTACATTACCCTTACAGACAAATTAATTACTCGACAAGCAAACTTCTAAGACATCCGATAAGCGAACTGAGAACTACCCATGAAAATCCTCATTGTAGACGACGAAGATATCCAGCGGGACATGCTGAAAGGCTTTCTGGAAAAAAAAGGATACCAGGTGCTGACCGCTGCTAATGGCCAGCAGGCCCTTGATCTTTTTAACCAGTACCCGGTGCAGCTGGCTCTGCTGGACCATAATATGCCGGACATGAACGGCGATGAGGTGCTGGAAAAAATGAAAGAGGTCAATCCTCTTGTCCATGCCATCATGATTACGGCATATGGGGCAGTTAATACTGCGGTAAAGGTCATGCAGCTCGGGGCGGATGACTTTCTGGAAAAACCGGTTGACCTGGTGGAACTGCTGGAAAAAATAGAAGAAATTGACCAGCAACTTGCTGTGGAAGAGGATGTGGCCCAGATCAGCCGAAACCTGACCAGCCAGGAACTTCCCATGCAGATTATTGGTGACAGTCCGGCCATGAAGGAGCTTCTTTCTGTGGTGCAGCGGGTGGCCCAAACAGAATGGACCGCCCTGATCAAAGGAGAAACAGGCACCGGCAAGGAGCTTATTGCCCGGTTAATCCATCTCCTCAGCCCGCGGAATCAGGCTCCATTTATCGAGGTCAACTGTGCTGCTGTTCCGGAAAATCTCTTTGAATCGGAACTATTCGGCCATGAAAAAGGGTCTTTCACCGGGGCCACTGCCAGAAGAAAAGGGCGCTTTGAACTGGCCCAGTCAGGCACTCTTTTCCTTGATGAGGTTGGAGAGCTGCCCCTTACCCTGCAAGCCAAGCTCCTGCGCGCCCTGCAGGAGAAAAAAATAAGCCGGGTGGGCAGCGAGCAGGACATCAATGTGGATGTTCGGGTGCTGGCCGCCACCAATCGGGACCTGAAAAAAATGACGGAAGACAGACAGTTCCGTGAAGACCTGTATTACCGGCTTAATGTCCTGGAAATCGACATTCCCCCTTTAAAAAACCGTAAAGAGGACATCCCCCTGCTGGTTGATTTTTTTCTGGAACGATACCGCAGTCGCCCAGTTAGTTTTGACGGAGAGGCAATGGGCACCCTGGTCAAATATCCTTTCCCGGGAAATGTAAGGGAGCTTGAGCATTTTATCCAGCGCACCGTCACCCTGGCCCGGGGATCGGTGATCAAACAGGCTGACCTGCCGCCGGAAATGCGTTTTCACAAGGCAAGCAAGCAGGGAAATCTGGCTGATCGCCTGGAAAGCATGGAACGAGAGATGATCCTGGATGCCCTGGAGCAACATAACTGGGTGCAGACCAGGGCAGGGGAGTCACTTGGTATCAGTGAGCGGGTTTTGCGCTATAAAATGGGCAAGCACGGCATCAAAAAATAGTAACGTAACTATTCAGGTAGGCAAAGAATTGCCCTAAATAGTCGAAACTGTAACTGCTCAGGAGTGCTTTAGGTTCGTTCATTTGGGACTTCGAAGCATAGTTATTCTTATGCGAGAAGGCCAAAATGGACGAAAATGAAGTGCTCCTGAACAGTTACAAAAAATAATTATTTGGCGTCCAGAACCTTCCGCACCAGCATGCCCAGATCATCTCTAACCACCGGTTTTAAAACAAACTCATCAACGCCCGCAGCTTTAATGTCATCTTCAGACAAGTCAGCATTAAAACCTGTGCAGAGAATAATTGGCAGGCTCGGTAAAATTTTTCTCACCTCAGAGGTCAATTCCAGCCCAGTCATCTTGGGCATGGTAAAATCAGTGATGAGCAAATCAACATCGTCCGGCTGCTCTTTGATGAAAGCCAGAGCCTCTGTGCTATCCATTTTGGTTATCACAGCGTAACCGAGCTGGGAGAGCATCTGCTTACCGATCTCCACGATAAACTCTTCATCGTCAACCAGAAGAATCGTCTCACTGCCCCCCGGCAACATTCCAGGGAGATCCTTCTTGGGAGCTACCGGCATGACATGCACAGGAAAGTAGACATTAAAAGTGCTTCCCTGGCCAAGCTCACTGGACACGATCATGGTACCCCCACAGCCGGAGACAATCCCATGCACCACGGCAAGGCCCATGCCGGATCCTTCATTCTCGGCTTTTGTCGTAAAAAATGGATCAAACAACCTCTCTTTGACTTCGTCCTCCATACCATGTCCGGTGTCACTGACGCTCAACTTGATAAACTGGCCAGCAGTAATACCCGGATGAAGCCTGGCAAAATCGAGATCAAGTTCAACCGTGATGAGGCCAATTTCCATGACCCCACCGCTTTCCCGCATGGCATGGGCGGCATTGGTGCAGAGATTCATTAAAACCTGATGCAGGCCGGTTGGGTCTGCCATAACCGCCTCTTCTGAGAGAAGGTTTGCCCGAATTTCAATAGTGGATGGCAATGAGGCGGTCAGCAACTTAACAGTCTCTTTAACAATGCTTATCAGCCGCACCGGCTGCCGCGGCGTGTCTGCACTGCGACTGAAGGTGAGAATCTGTTTCACCAGGTCCCGGGCCCGTCCGGCTGCCTCGAGGATTTTTTCAAGCTTTTGACGGGTCGGGGAATCCTTGTCAACTTCGAGCAGGCAAATTTCAGTAAAACCAAAAATTGCCGCTAAAATATTGTTAAAATCATGGGCAATACCACCGGCCAAGGTCCCTATAGCCTCCATCTTCTGGGTCTGGCGGAACATGGACTCCACTTTGACCTGCTCACTCATATCACGCTTTATCACCACAAAACCCATGCGATTGCCATCCGAATCAACAATGGGTGAGGCAATGGCCTCCTCCACGATCAACCGGCCATTCTTACCCGTGGATTTCATTCGTCCCCGCCAGGAAACGCCCTCGTCAATTGCACCCCACATGGCAATAGTACCAGGATCAGGATCATCCACATCGGCGACAAAAAAATCGCCGTCCTTGCCGGTCACCTCTTCTAAACCATAGCCGGTAATTGCCTCAAAAGCAGGATTAACATACTCAATGACCCCATGACGATCGATGATAATGACCTCTTCTGCCGCCTGCTCAATAGCCGACGCCTGCCGAAGAAGCTGTTTTTCGATGTGCTTGCGTTTGGTAACATCCCTGGCAATGCACAAAATTAAGGTTTTATTGTCAAGCTCAATACTTTTCAGGCTTACCTCTGCGTCAAATAGAGTGCCATCGTATCGCTTGCCGGTCCAGGCAAAAAACTGCTGCTGTCCCCGAAGGGCAGCAATCGTTTTTTCATCGGCCATCTCCTTGGACTCTTTGCCGTCAGGTTGCTGTTCCGGGGACAAATCTTCTGGCCGGAGACCGATAATCTGCTCCCTTTCGCAACCAAACATTTCCAATGCCTTTTGATTGCAATCGACAAAAACACCCTTTTCCGAAATAAGAATTACATCCGATGCAGCGTCAAAGAGGGCGCGATAGCGCTTTTCATTTGCCCGCAGTTCACGGAAAACCTGCTGCCGCTGGTCCACAACCTTCTTGGCCGAGTCCGCAAGCTGCTGAAATTCGAGAAAATCATAGGTGACTGTATCGTGAGGCAAGGATGGATCCACTGATTTTTCAAAAAACGAAGAAATATCATGCAAATTTCGTTTGGTCTGCAGACTCATACGACGGGCATAAAACCACGCCACAGCAAGAAGACAGATGAGTACGATGACTATGCGGGCCACACTGCCCTTTACCCGGTCGAGCATGGCGGTCCGGGCCTGTTCTATGGGCGCTTCAATTTCAGCCATATTTTCGGCAGCCCCCACATACCACTGCCACGGCTCAACTCCTCGAACATAGCTGATTTGGGAAACCGCTCTATGGCCAGCAGGATCAGGCATGACAGAGGTTACAAAACCTCCACCGGATTTGGCCTTTTCCACCAGTTTCGCGACAACATCGGCTCCATCTCCACTGATCTCTGAAAGCATATTCTCTCCCGCTTTCGGGCCGACAAGAATGAGCCCATCCCACTGTCCGGCAAAAATGGAAATGTTTTTGTCAAAATGAAGGGTACTGATTCTTTCAAGCACCTCGGCCTTGACCTGCTGTTCCATATCATCAAGATAAAAGCCGGTACCGATAAACCAGTCAAACGGAGCAAAATGTTTCACAAAGGAAATCTTCTTAAAATCATTGCCCTTACTCTGGGGCTTGGTCCAACTGTAGCGGTAAAATCCTTCCCCCTCCTCTCTAACAAGGGAGATCAGATCTTGGATCACATAGGCCCCTCCGCTATCCTGCATATCCAGAATATTCGTCCCTTCCACTTCTATTTTCCCAGTAAAAAGCTGTGACACTCCCTCAAGCGAGGTGGTAAAATAATAACCCTTTCCCCGGTAAAACCGAATGGAACGCAGGGCTTCTATCACCATTTTTTTCAGTTGCTCAGGGCTTTTTTCATTCTGGTAGGTCTCATGGATATGAGAGGCAATGGCATGGGCTTCATAGACCCTGTTTTTGACGTTTTCCTGAATTCGTTCTTCTACCTGGGATCGATTGAATAGGATGAAATCTGTAACAGCCTCAACCTGCGCTTTCAAATTTCCCCTGCACCGTTCAAGCTCAGTCACCCGCATCTGTGCAGCCTGACGGTTAAATGATGAGTACTCCTGAACAATCCACAAACCCCCAAGCAGGCCGGTGGAAAAAAAGACCAACAGGCAGATACGCAGGAGCAATGTTTGAGAAAAACTTTTTACAGGTGATGGCATAAGAGAGCATTAACAATGGAGAATTGAGAATTACACGAACCCCTATAACACCGTTATATAACGGGACGAAGAGGAGTGTCAACTTTTCAAGATTGAGATACCGAGAAAAGGAGGGGTGGTACAAGCAAAAGGCGCACTTAAGGAGATAAATGCACCTTTTGATTTTCTTTTACTTTTTCGGTGAAGCCATGAGCGCTGCCCCCAAGGCATTGCCCACTTCAAAATGGTCGGGAAAGACCACCTGGGTTCCGAGTCTTTCCGCAACAACGGGCAAAAGATAACGGGCTGCGGCACCTATACCCACTATGGGTAAACGGGTTTTAAAGCTGAGATCAAGGATGCCGCTGCGACGATAACCAGGGAAAAAGCCGGTCATGGTTTTGCCTGTCTCGATTTTCAGGATATGATCGAGAATTGCGTCTTCAATTTTTTCCTCCACACAGCCTAACACCTTTTTGCAAAACTCATCCCGATCAATGCCCTTTATTGCCGCCAATTTTTCAGCTCCCTCCACGGCAGCCTGCCTGTTTCCCAGTTCAAGATGCCCAAGAACATGGAGGGCATCGGTGGGGGTAAAACCAGTTTCCACAATAAGCTCCAGCTGCACAAGTTCGCGCAGATGGCTGATCAGAGTAATTTCAGCAATATTTAAGCTATCCTTTAAAACCTGGGGGGTAGTCGGACCATTTTCCACCAAAAAGGCAAGCACCGCATCGTGCTTGGCCTCTTCAGCGGTTAAATCATCAACAGCGGCAACACATTTTGCTTGAAGATCTTCGCCAATCCACTGTGATGGAGACGGGGTACTTTCAGACATAGCCAGAGGCAACACCCGAGCCGGGCCAACTAAAAGATGTCCATCTTTGTCCAGTACCGCGTGACTGTCCCCACCGGCACCCACCGTGGACATCTTCACTGCATCAACATGGGTGTGCCATTCACCGATGAGGCTTCCCTCATCATCCAGCACCGGTCGCCCATCCTTGATAATGGTGATATCCGTTGTCGTGCCACCCACATCAACAATCAGGGCATCAGGCTCGGGCGAGAAACTGAGTCCATACCAGGCAGTGGCTGCCGGACCACTGGCCACGGTCGAGGCGGCCTGCTTATAAGTATTGAATATTTCCAAAGGTGTTGCATCCCCCCTGATAATAAAAACATTGCCGGCAAGGCTCAGACTGACCAGAGAATCCTGCATCCCAATGAGAAAATTTTCCATCACCGGCATAAGCCGGGCATTGAGTACCGCCGTGGCGGAACGCTCTTGTATTCCGGGCCGATCACTGACCTCATGGGAGAAAAATACCGGTTTGGGATCAATAAGGCTGATGGCCTTTGCCATGACCTGCTCATGGGCAGGATTAACAATACTCATGGAGGCGCACACGGCATAGGCATCCACATGGTCCTTTAGCCCCTGGATGGCATCAACGAGCATTTCCATGTCAAGGGGATCAACCTCCTCACCAAGATGATTATGACCACCTTTTAAAAAACTCATGGAGACCACCGGCAGCTTGAATGATTTTGCCGGCCCTGCTACCAGAAGGCCGACATCGGCCCCTTTCCCCTCCACCACAGTGTTGGTGGCAAGGGTCGTGGAAACGGCCACATACTCCACCTCATCAGGGCCGATTTTGGAATCTTTGAATATTTTCTGCAGGCAAAGAGAAATCCCCATGCTCAAATTATGGTGGGTGGTGGGGGATTTAGCCGAGGCAAGAACAGTATTGTCTTCAATTGCGACGACAACTGCGTCTGTATAGGTGCCGCCGGTGTCGATGCCGATGCTGTATGGTTTCATGGAAATTCTCTTGGTTGATTTTAACTTCAGGTTTGGGAAACAGAAATAAATAACAAATCAAGAGCCAAAAGGCAAACTCCAAAAAGGCAGGCTAGGAAGTGCCCTTGGGGTACAAAAATTAAAACCATGGCGTTGTCTATCGGATATTCCTTCCTTTTGTCTTTTGCATTACAATTGTTAATTTTATTCTTCCCTTTCTTGACCACAATTCTGTAATTGACTATCATCAAAAAAGTAATTAATTAATTTTCAAGAGACAAATATGGACCACACAGACATCAAAGAAGAACTTTCAGGGAAAATACGGGACTTTATCGACAGGATGCCAAGCCTGTCAACCACAGTCACCAAGGTTATGGAGGTCTGCAACCAACCCAACGCCTCTCCCAATGACCTCAACCGTGTTATCTCCCTTGACCCCGTTCTCACCGGTCAGGTCTTGAAACTGATCAACTCCGCTTACTACTCGTTGCCGAACCAAGTCACCACTTTAACCCGGGCCATTATCATGCTTGGGCTCAATACGGTTAAGAACCTGGCCTTAAGTACGGCAATTCTCGGTACAGTGGGAAAGGAAAAATCCCAATGCTTCTCCATGGATAAATTCTGGACCCATTCCCTCTGCGTTGGAGTCACCTCCAAGGCACTGGCAGCGGAAAAAAATATTCCGGCAGCCAACCGGGAAAGTTATTTTGTCGCCGGACTTCTCCATGATCTTGGCAAGATTCCCCTGTCAAACTGCTTTCCGGAAGATTACCAGAAGGCCCTGGATCTGGCCGACCTGCAACGCTGCAGCCTTGCCAGGGCGGAAAACATGATTTTTGGCTTTGACCACCGGATAACCGGCAAAATGATCGGTGAAAAATGGCAGCTGGATCAACCAATGATTGATTGTCTCTGCTGTCACCATAATCCCGAAACAGTAGCAGAAGAGAGTCGGGACTTGGTGGCAACAGTGTCCGTGGCAAATCTCTATGCAAATATTCATGAAATAGGCTCTGCCGGTGATTTACATCAGGAGGTTGGGTTGCTGGATCAAACCATAGCTTTGGGTGGTGTTGACTGGTCCACTCTTTCTCAATTAGAGGAAACGGTTCAGGAGGAAATTGAGAAGGCCCAGGTATTCCTCCAGATAGCCAAAGGCTAGGAGAAAAATACTATGAAAATAAAGTTTTGGGGTGTTCGTGGCTCCATTCCCTGTCCCGGTCCGCTCACCATGAAATATGGCGGCAATACTCCCTGCCTGGAAATACGTTTTCCTGATATTGACCGGCTGATTATTATTGATGCGGGTTCCGGCATCAGAGATCTTGGCAATTTCATGATGGGCAACGATCTGCCCAAAGGCCCGATGAAAACAGAACTTTTTCTCTCCCATACCCACTGGGACCACTTCATGGGTTTTCCCTTTTTCACCCCGATTTATATTCCCGGCACAGAGCTGAAAGTATACGGCCCGGTCTCCTACGAAAAAGACACCCTTGAAAAAATTGTCGGCGGCCAGTTGACCTATCGTTATTTCCCGGTTCGACAAACCGAGCTGGGGGCAGATATCAAATACATTGAGTTAAAAGAAGGAGAGATGGACCTCGGTGACGGCATCAAACTGACCACCAAGTACCTCAATCACCCCATTCTCGCCCTGGGCTACCGTATCGAGTACAAAGGAAAAATCTTTTGCACCGCCTATGACACAGAACCTTTCCAGAACCTCTTCATCACCGACCCCAAAGACCCCTCCTATGATGAAGCCATGGCCCAGGAAGGTGAACTTGTGGCAAAAGAACAAAATGAGGTGCTGGAACAATTTCTTGCTGGTGCCGATCTGGTGGTCTATGACTGTCAATATACCCAGGATGAGTACGAAAACGGCAAGGCTGGTTGGGGACATTCCTATTTTGAATATGTCTGCCCCATGGCTAAACGCAGTACCATAAAGTCACTGGCCCTTTTTCACCATGAACCCATGCGTACTGATGAGCAAATTGACAAACTGGCTGAAATTTTTTGTCAGCCCGGCGGCAATGATGGACCGGAAATATTTTTTGCCAAAGAGGGAATGGAGATAGAGTTATAGTAATCACCAGCGAATTTAGATTCCCACCCCGCAAACGCATTGACACCGGGGAGGCACCGCTTAAACCGGGAAAAATTACCGGTATCAATCCTGTTTTGCCGGTGAACCACCACCCTGGAAAATGGGAAAAGGGAAAAAACCGCCCATACCTGAAAGAGGTGGAAGAAAATCTCCCTGACGAGGCGGAAAGAGACCTGCTGCTTCTCATCCACCAGGTGAATGACAATCTTGAAAAATCCCATGTACCGATCCATCTCGGCCTGGTCAGAGAAAAAAACGGCTACGCGCTGGACATATACGACTGCACAGATGGAATCTCCTGCAAACTTGTCAAAGACGAGACAATCCATCTTGAGGATCTCCCTGACCTGCTGAAAAATCTCCAGCAGGAAGCAGGAATCCTCATCGATCGCATTGTGTAAAATACACAAAAAAAATTTAAACCCAGAACGCCAAACAACCGTTTGTGCATGAAACAAAACTCCTCCCTCATTTTGCCCCTGTGGCACTATGCCACTCTGTTCCAAGTTTCCATTTTTTTGATTGATAATTGCATATAAATATGATAACCATCTTGCTCAATATATGAATGGCCATTCATCTCTTAGGTATTTTTACTGAAAAATTGAGGTCTAATGGAAAACAAGCTGGAAATCATACTGAAGGAAAAGAAGAAGGAAATCCTCGATAAATGGGAGAGTCACATCCTTAGCTCCTATGAACCGGATACCTTCAGAATCTTTAAACAACAGCAGGACCAGTTTGCCAACCCCATTGGCCACAAGGTCAGAATTGGCCTTAATGAACTTTTTGATGTTTTATGTGACACAAGTGATGAAGGGGTACTCACCCCGGATCTTGAAGAACTAATAAAACTGAGAGCAGTTCAGGAATTTTCAGCATCTGAAGCAGTTGCCTTCGTTTTCAAACTCAAAGAAATTGTTCGCAGGGAGCTGAAAAAAAGGGATGTGGCCAGTTTTTATAATGAGTGGCTGGCATTTGACGCCAGAATTGATGCTGCGGCATTAGTCATTTTTGACATGTTCATGCGCAACAGAGAACAGATCCACCGGGTAAGACTCAACGAATTTAAGACAGGAAGAGCTGATTACACCCAGGGAGGGGCTTGTCCCTCTGCTTTTCTGCGCCGGAACGAAAAGAAAGAAAAAAAAGACTGAACCTAGCTTCAATTTTGACAGTTGATGTCATCCACAATGCCTCTGGTTCGTAACCACGGGTATAAAGTTTTTAGGCCCCTGATGGACACTGATGTCTCTTGGGAACTTTTACACACTTTAGATGAGGCGAGGTAACGGTAATGAGAGTTCTGTATCCCTTCATTGCAGTCGTAGCACTAGTCCTGATTGCCTTCTTGGGAGGGAAGGTAACGGGTCTGCAGTATTTGTTGGGGGTGGTGCTACCCTACCTGGCGTTCGGTGTGTTTATCGTCGGATTTTGCAACCGTGTTATTAAATGGTCAAAATCCCCGGTACCATTCCGAATTCCAACCACATGCGGTCAGGGAAAATCACTTCCCTGGATCAAACAGGACAGGTTTGACTGTCCAAACAACAAATTTGAAGTTGCTGTCCGGATGATTCTGGAAGTATGTGCTTTCCGATCGCTCTTCAGAAACACCAGGGCGGAAATTCATGACGGACCGAAACTGGTATACGGCTCAAGTAAGTCCTTGTGGCTCTTTGCCATCATGTTTCACTATGCATTTCTGGTCATTGTTCTTCGGCATCTGCGTCTGTTCACAGAACCAATTCCGTTTTTTGTGCCGATACTGGAATACCTTGACGGCTTTATGCAGATCGGCGCACCAAGGCTCTATGCAACAGATGCAGTCTTTCTGATTGCCATTGCCTTTCTGTTTGCCCGCCGGGTATCATTACGCAGCATCCGTTACATATCACTGCCTGCAGATTATTTTCCGCTTTTCCTGATTTTTTCCATCGGTGTTACCGGTATCCTTATGCGTTTTGTATACAGGGTCGATATCACCGCGGTTAAACAAATCACAGCAGGAATGGCCTCATTTTCGCCAACACTGCCTGCCGGAATTCACCCAATTTTCTTTATCCATGTGTTCCTGGTCAGTGTGCTACTGGTATACTTCCCGTTCAGTAAGCTAATGCATATGGGCGGTGTTTTCCTGAGTCCGACACGTAACATGTCAAACAACAGTCGATCTGTAAGGCATATCAATCCATGGAACGATCCATCAATTAAACCTCATTCTTATGCTTCTTATGAAGATGAGTTTAGAGATTTTATGAAGGATGCCGACATACCAGTTGAAAAGGAATAAATAAAATGGCGATTCCAAAATTAGAAGAACTAAGCGTTAGTGTTGCAAGGGAGCCATCCTTGATGACCGGAGCTGTCCCCACCAAGGAGTGGATGGATAATCCGGTTGAGTTCAAGGAGGGTAACTTTTGTTATCCTGCCAAGCCGGAAAAGCAGGAATACCTGGGATTCCCGAATGCCAGGGTATGGAGTCCGGACGAGGACGACTGGAAATTACCGGATGGCTGGGAAGATATAATCTTAAACGGCCTTAAAGAACGGCTGGGTAAATTCCGTTCTTTACAGGTTTACATGGACATCTGTGTTCGTTGCGGTGCCTGTGCGGATAAATGCCACTTTTTCCTCGGCACCGGTGATCCAAAAAACATGCCGGTATTAAGAGCTGAGCTTTTGAGATCGGTTTATCGTAATGATTTCACCGCAGCCGGTAAATGGCTGGGCAAAATGGCCGGTGCTCGGCCGATGACCGTTGGCGTGCTGAAAGAATGGTTCATGTATGCTTACCAGTGTACTGAGTGTCGTCGCTGCTCCGTTTTCTGCCCCTATGGTATTGATACGGCGGAAGTGACCATGATGCTGCGCGAGTTGCTGCATCTGGTTGGTGTGGGAACTAACTGGATTCTTGAGCCGGCGTCAAACTCGAACCGCACCGGTAACCATATGGGTCTGCAGCCTCACACCTTGAAGGAAAATGCCGGGTACCTTGTTGATGATATTGAAGAAATTACCGGGGTCAAAGTAAATCCGACTTTCAATAGAAAAGGTGCGGAAATACTTTTTATTACCCCTTCAGCAGATGTTTTTGCTGAGCCCGGAATTTACACCTTCATGGGCTATCTGTTGCTCTTTGAACATATCGGTCTTGACTATACCTTCAGTACCTATGCCTCTGAGGGCGGCAACTTCGGTCTCTTCACCAATAACGAGTTGATGAAAAAGCTCAACGCCAAGATGTACGCCGAAGCAAAAAGGCTTGGAGTTAAGTGGATTCTCGGTGGAGAATGTGGACACATGTGGCGTGTACTGCACCAATACATGGATACCATGAACGGCCCAGCGGATTTTCTTGAAGTACCGAAATCTCCAATAACCGGTACTGTTTTTGATAATTCCGCCTCAACCAAAATGATCCACATCAGTGAGTTTACCGCAGACCTGATCAAAAACAATAAGTTGAAACTTGATCCGTCCCGGAACGCTCATCGTCGGGCTACCTTCCATGACTCATGTAACACGGCCCGTGGCATGGGCCTGATGGATGAACCTCGCTATATTCTCGACCATGTTGTGCCTAAATGGTACGAAATGCCTGAAAATTGTATCAGGGAAAAAACCTTCTGCTGCGGTAGTGGTACCGGCCTCAACACCGGTGAGATCATGGAACTGAGGATGCGTTCCGGACTGCCTCGAGCCAATGCGGTTAAACATGTCGAAGATAAATTTGATGTCAACACGCTAGCCACAATTTGCGCCATTGACCGGGCTACACTCACCGCTCTGGTTGACTACTGGACACCTAATGTTCAGGTTACCGGTCTCTCAGAACTGGTGGGTAATGCACTGATTATGGACGGCGAAAGAGAGAGGGATTCCGGACTCCGGTTCGAGCCTCTTGAAGGAATGGAGGGGTAATTATGTATGACGGAGGAAAGATAATACCCGGCTTGGTTATTTTCGTTGGCATTATGCTCTTTGCCTTTTTCAATAATGCCGGCAAAAAAATTGAGCCGCCTAAGCCTGAAAAACCGAAGGACTACAAAGAATGTGTTCTGCCCGCTGAAGAGATGGCCAAAACACATATGGAACTCCTGAATGTATGGCGAGATGAAGTCATTCGTGAAGGCAAAAGAGAACAAATCGAAGTTGGCGGCAAAATGTATGACAAGAGTCTGCAGCGCGGTTGTATGCACTGCCATACCAGCAAGAAGAAATTCTGTGATGTATGTCATGAATTTGCTTCTGTCTATCCATATTGTTGGGAGTGTCATGTTCCGCCCCAGGAAGATATGGCTCAGGAGGCTCACTAATGGATAATTCAAGAAGAAAATTTCTAAAAATAGCAGGAATAACGGCTGTTGCCGGAATTGGCGCTCCTTCTGCTCTTAATGCACTTATGGGACGTGATGCACATGCATCCAGCCCTGCCCATGGTGGTGGAGATGAAGCACCTGCTGCCGCTCATGGCGGACACGGCGAGGCACCTACTGGCAAACGATATGGAATGGTGATTAATGTCAGAAAGTTCCATGAGAATCCGGGACTTGCCGAGAAATGTGCCGAGGCATGTCACTCAAACTTTAATGTGCCGGATTTTGGCAACAAGAAGGATGAGATTAAATGGCTCTGGACTGTACCTTTCATGAATGCCTTTCCTGACAAAAGCCATTACAAGAAAGACAAAACAGTGAGCAGTATGCAGGTACCGGTACTCTGTAATCATTGTGAAAATCCACCTTGTGTTAAGGCCTGCCCTACAAAGGCGACCTTTCGAAACAAGGATGGTGTTGTCATGATGGACTTTCACCGCTGTATCGGCTGTCGCTTCTGTATGGCTGCTTGTCCCTATCAGGCCAGGAGTTTCAACTGGCGTGATCCTCGAGGTGTTGACCGTGACGGCCAGCCGTTCATCAAAAAAACCAACATGGACTTCCCTACCAGGATGCAGGGCGTTGTAGAAAAATGCAGTTTCTGTGCGCTGCGCCTGGCAGAGGGCAAACTGCCACTCTGCGTTGAGGAAACTGGAAGCACAGGGGCCATGGTTTTTGGTGACCTGAATGATGCTCATTCAGAGGTGTCTAGAGTTCTGCAGACACGGTTCACCATTCAACGTAAACCCGCTTTGGGCACCAAGCCCTCAGTATTTTACATAATCTAAGGTGATATCATGTTAGAAAAATCGCTCAAAGGTAATTTAGGATACTGGGCCTGGGTACTCTTCCTGCTCAGTATTATAGGGGTGGGCGCCATCTGCTACGTAGTGCAGTTTAACTACGGTCTTGGCGCCACCGGAATGAGCCGCGATGTAACCTGGGGTATTTACATTTCCCAGTTTACCTTCCTGGTTGGTGTTGCAGCCGGTGGTTTGATGCTGGTTCTGCCCTATTATATTCATCATTATAAAGACTTTGCCCGCATCACCATTCTCGGTGAGTTTATGGCTATTGCGGCAATCGTTATGTGCCTGCTTTTCATTATGGCTGATCTTGGTCAACCATTCAGAGGCCTGAACGTTATCTTTCATCCTTCCCCACGATCCATGCTCTTTTATGACATGATCGTTTTAAACGGCTATCTGTTCCTGAACTTACTCTGTGGTTGGGTTGTTCTTCATTCAGAGTACAAGGGAATAAAGTATCCAAACTGGGTCAAACCGTTTATTTACCTGTCCATCCCTTGGGCTGTTAGTATTCATACGGTAACTGCGTTTCTGTACTGTGGTCTTCCAGGACGTCATTTCTGGCTCACTGCGATCCTGGCACCACGCTTTCTGGCTTCGGCTTTTGCGGCCGGTCCTGCCCTGCTGATGATTATTGCTCTTATCATGAAGCAAACCACCAAATTTGATGTTGGCCGGGTGGCCACGAATAAACTGGTAACCATCATCGCTTATGCAGCCATGTTGAACTTCTTCTTCTTGGTCTGTGAATGTTTTGTCGGATACTACAGTCAAATTCCGGGACATATGCATACCCTGGATTACCTGTACTTCGGACTCACTGATCATGCCACAGGAGTAGTATACAACAACCTGGTACCATTTATGCGGGCCTCTGTTGTTATGGGACTCGCTGGTATTGGCTTGATCTTTGTCGCCAGAAAAAAACAGTCCGACGGCCTGCTGGCCATGTCCTGTTTCCTTATCTTCATCTCCTTCTGGATTGATAAAGGTCTGGGACTGGTACTTGGTGGTTTTGTACCAAACGGCCTCGAGCAGATTACTGAGTACTACCCAACTGCGGTTGAGCTTGGTATCACTGCAGGAATCTGGTCTACCGGCTTTCTCGTTATCACCGTGCTTTACAAAATTGCAATTTCTGTAAAGCTGGAGAATGAAAAAACCGCGTAGTTCACGTTTAGCAGCATAGCACTAAAAAAGGAGCAGATTTGGCTTAGGCCGAATCTGCTCCTTTTTTTTTAGCTTTTTACCTGCGTTTCACTATCAGTCACAGCACAATTTGTATGATGCAGTAAGTATTAGATTCTTCTACATTGACTTAAAAAAATTCATGCATGATTAAAAAATCATATTGACAAAGAGTTAGATAGTTATTAATAATAATTACTAATTAACTAAACTTAACTTTGAGGATAGAATCATGGGTAAATGTGGATGTCAAAAAGGACTGACTGATGAACAAAAACAAATCCTAACTGAAATGGCTAAAATGGCAGATCCTTGCGCCAGCAAAGATATTGCTGCAGCCACTGGCCTGGAAAGCAAATCGGTAAGTTGTCGGCTGACAAGTCTGAAGAAAAAAGGGTACATCTGCAGCCCGGCGCGATGCAGATATGAAATTACATCAGAAGGTAAGGCTCAAATCTAACCACAGGTAAAGGAAAAGCTATGAAAATTACCATTGATAAAAATGTTGTGGAATTTGTCCCGGAAAATAATGATGAAACCTCATCGCTTACTGTTTTGTGGAGGGTGATGGTTGACTGCATGCGTGACAACAAAAAGCTTGAACCAATCGGTGAGTATGTGCCTGAAAAAGAGAATCTTGCCCGTTTTGTCCTGGAAGGTATCAAGGGGGGACAAACCGAGTATGATCATTCGCATCAGGCTGGAAGTGACGCAACCTACTACTGCTCCGTGTGCAACAAATATATGAATGTGAAAGCTGGTGATGACCTGCCTCTCTGTTGCGGTAAGGTCATGGAAAATATGGACTAACAAACACCTGACTTGGAGGAAATAACAATGGACAAGTATGAATGCCCCTGTGGATACATCTATGACCCGGAAGAAGGTGACTACGAAAACGGCGTAGAACCAGACACTGCTTTTGCTGATCTTCCGGATAGTTGGGTTTGTCCAAAATGCGGGGCAGAAAAGGCTGATTTCTGGAAAGCAGATTAATTTTCTTTATTTTTTTCAGACTGTTATCAAAGGCGTGGAGATATTCTCCGCGCCTTTTTTTTGGCATATGCCCATCACTCACTACACCATCATCGCATCTCCCAGGCTTTCCACTTGACAAGATATCCCATCACATTATAACCATTGATAATACTCGGCGTCTGCTCTTCTTTTCGCCGTGGACTCAGCTTTCTTGTCAACCCTTATAATGTGATAACTATGTTCCATAAAAATATCCTTGATCTGATCGGTAATACCCCAATTGTGCCGATCAATCGCCTTAATCCCCACAAAGATGTCACTATCTATGCCAAAATTGAGTCTTTCAATCCCGCAGGTTCTGTGAAGGAACGCATTGCCCTGTCCATGATTGAAGAGGCTGAAAAAAGTGGCCAGCTGACCCCGGATAAAATTGTGCTGGAGGCAACAAGCGGCAATACCGGCATTGGCCTTGCCATGGTCTGCGCGGTAAAAGGGTATCGCTGTCAGCTTGTTATGCCGGAATCAGCCAGTATTGAACGCCGAAAAATTATGGAGGCATATGGGGCAGAGATCCTTCTCACTCCTGGTAAACGAAGCACAGATGGCGCCATTGAACAGGCTTACGCCATGGCCCTGGAGCATCCGGATACCTATTTTCTTACCGACCAGTTTAACAATGACGCCAACTGGATGGCCCACGTCAAAACAACCGGACCGGAAATCTGGGAACAGACTGAGGGTACGGTCACCGATATTGTGGCCACTCTCGGGACCACTGGTACGGTGATGGGCCTCTGCCACTATTTTAAAGAAAACCATCCTGAGGTTCGGATAACAGCTGTTGAGCCCTTTCTAGGCCATAAAATCCAGGGACTGAAAAACATGAAGGAGTCCTATAAGCCGGGGATCTTTGACAAAAACATGCCCTACCAGATCATGAATATCCCGGATGAAGAGGCCTTCCGCCATGCCCGACTACTGGCCCGCAGAGAGGGAATATTTGCCGGTATGAGTTCCGGAGCGGCTCTTTTTGCCGCCCTTGCCCAGGCCCAGCAGATTCAACAAGGGGTAATCGTGGTACTCTTGCCAGACAGTGGCGATAAGTATCTCAGCACCGAACTTTTCACCCGAAAAAAGAGAGAAAAAGCAAAAGTTTCGGGTTTACGCTTTTTTAACTCCATGAAGCGCAAAAAAGAGGTTTTTGCCCCCCTTTCACCTGAAAAAGTCACCTTCTACGCCTGCGGCCCCACGGCCCATGAAATGGCCAACCTCGGACATTGTCGCCGTTTTATTGTGGCTGACCTCATCCATCGCCTCTTGGCCAGCAAGGGCTACAACGTTGATTTCTACATGAACTTCACCGATCTTGATGATAACACCATCAACGGTGCAGCCCAAAAGGGGCAAAGCCTGCAGGAATTTACCGGCTATTATATCGCTGAGTTCATGAAGGATATTGAGGCGCTGGGTGTAAAAGAGGCCTCCTGCTACCCACGGGCCTCTGAACATGTGGACGAGATGATTGACATTGCCCATGAGCTTATCCACAAGGGTTGTGCCTATGAACTGCACGGCTCTGTCTATTTTGATATCAGTAAGTTCAAGGAGTACGGTAAGCTTTCCAAGGTGGACCTGGACAAGATCAGGGTGGGTATGACCGTTGATCTTGACGAGTATGAAAAGCGCAACCCGCTTGATTTCACCCTGATGAAACGCTCAACCCTGGCGGAGCTGAAAATCGGTGTATTTTATAAAACAGATCGTGGCAACATGCGGCCCGGTTGGCACATTGAATGCGCTGCCATGTCCCTGAACTATCTGGGCGACACCATGGATATCCATACCAGTGGCCGTGATCTGATCTTTCCCCACCATGAAAACGAAAACGCCATTGCCCAAAGCATGACCGGCAAACCCCTGGCTAAATCATGGCTCCACAGTGAACTACTGCTGGTTGACGGCAAGAAGATGAGCCAGGACAATAATAACGTTATTACCTTCAGGCAGATCATTGACCAAGGTTACACAGCCAGAGAAGTGCGCTTTTTCCTGCTCCGCAACCACTACCGCAAACCCATCGACTTTTCCTTCAAAAAACTTGATGCCGCCCGGGCAAGCATCAGAAGACTTGATGGGTTTTCCAGAAAACTTCTCTGTCTGGCTGCGGATTTCCCACACCCAGAGGTGGCAACCTACCTAACCACCATGGAAGAAGGTTTCCAGCACGCCATGGATGATGACATGAATGTCTCCAGAGCCATTGGCTGCATCTTTGACTTCATGAAAAAGGTCAATCCGATTTTAAACGCCGGACAGCTGGATCGGGATCAGAAAAAATATATTCTCGAATCCCTGGAGAAAATTAATGAGGTACTCAATGTTCTTAAACTTGAGCAATGCCCCCTGGCTCCGGAAATCGACAAACTGATCCAAGACCGGGAAAAGGCCAGGCAACAAAAGGATTGGCAAAAAGCGGATAACGTGCGGGATGAGCTTGCTCAGAAAGGGTTCACCGTCAGTGATACCGCCCAGGGAACGGTCTGGAAAGAAGAGAAGTAAATTTTTCGTATCTCATCCGGTCAGATTAACCCAAAGACGCGATTTCTTATCATTTATCATTTTTAATAGGCAGCAGGAGATACAACAATATCCCCCTGCTGCTTTTCAGGCACTTCTCATGTCCTAGCGACCGAGTATGGCATCAACCTGTTCCTGGCTGAGAACTTGGGCCACATAATTTCCTGCCCCGATGACATTTTCAATATTTTTCACATAAGCACGCAAATGGTCCTCCGAGCCAGACACCAGGTGGCCATACATTGTTTTAAGGTCGGTCTCATCGGTATAATCCATGCCGCATTGCCCTGCGCCAATGCCATTATCCGTTTCAACAATTATTTTTGGGCAGCCAATGATGTCCACCATGTCAAGCTCTTCAATGAAGGCGCCCACATGCCAGGCGTTGAGAAGACTCTGTGCCCCCCAGCCTACAAGCAGGTCGTATTTTTCAGTAAAATACCAACCATAATCCTCACCGGTGAAAACTCCAATACTGCCAGGCAGGTCGTTTGCGGTAGGGTTAGGGTCGGTAATACCATACTGGACGATCTTATCACGGACAGTATCGGTATGCTCTTGCTCAGAACCGGTACCGATATTTACAAATATTGCTTCACCAGGATACATTTCTTCCAGGCTCATATAAACATCACGGGCCAGTTTTTCTTCTTCACGCATGAAAACAAGGTGCGTTTCCTCACCTATGTCCAAAGTTTCCGCAAAAACTGAAGGAGGGGTAGAAAGGGCCATAAAACCGAGAATAAAAGTTGATACTGCTTTTTTCATTGTGAAACCTCTT
>PJEL010001877.1_pt1 | contig 20175 bp, 16 predicted proteins | sample 1853271 | NCBI WGS metagenome assembly PJEL01 (sample SAMN08108733, study PRJNA415343) | Invertebrate metagenome, whole genome shotgun sequencing project. | host: Globobulimina | place: Sweden: Gullmar Fjord | collected 2015-08
TTTTTGTCAAGGTCAAGGAAAATCAAAATTTTAACCGGAGGAATACTCGAGGTATTTTGAGGATTAAAATTTTTATTTGACGCCGAGATTGGCAAAAAAGACCATTTTCGTTCGGGCACTAATTAATCTACTAAAGGATCAGGTATATGGCAGCTGAAAAGAGTATTGTTATTTTAGTGGTTGATGATTCCGGCACTATGCGAACTATGATGAAACAGATGTTGAAAAGATTTGGATTTGATAATTTAATTTTTGCTTTTGATGGACAGGAAGGTATCAGGGAGTTAACGGCCAACAAGGTCGACCTGATAATAAGTGACTGGAATATGCCGAACCTTGATGGCCTGGGATTGTTACAATGGGTGAGGAGTAATCAGGAATTTGAGAAAATTCCTTTCATAATGGCAACAGCCCAGGGTGATAAGACTCAAGAGCAGACCTGTATTAGAGAGGGAGCAAATGGGCATATTGTAAAACCCTTCGAACCTGCAGAACTCCAAACCGCTATTGATGAAGTTTTTGGTGAAAAGAGAGAACAAAAAGAGAGAGAAGAACGAAAGGTAGTTGATGGCAAAGTTCAAATGAAAATCGGACATATTCAGATTACCGATCATTTAGCTCTTGGCATCTTAAAGCATCAAATCGAAACCGGACAGGTTGTACCACGCCATTTTGAACTGGACGCTCAATGCCTTCCGGGCTGGAATCCGGTACAAAAATCATTAGAAAGCGGTGAAGTTGACGGCGCCTTTGTTCTGGCACCTATTGCAATGGACCTCTTTGGTTTTGATATCCCCATAAGAATGATATTAATGGCACATAAAAATGGCTCTACTTTTGTACGAGCTATAAATAAAGAATCTTATGAGTTCGAATCGATGAAGGATTTTTACAAATACAAGGTAATCAATATACCTCATAAAATGTCAATCCATAATATTCTGGCACATAGGTTTCTGACCGGACTCGGTTTAAAACCAGGGGTTGCAGGTAAAAAAGGAGTAAATGTCCGATTTGAAGTTGTCCCGCCAATAAACATGCCTGCGCTAATGCAAGCAAATGACTTGATAGGCGGTTTCATTGTCGCCGAACCAATCGGTTCGAATGCCATTGCAAATGGAACCGCTGAGCTGGAATTCGTTTCTGGTTCTGACTGGGAGGATCACCCCTGCTGCATCGTCGCAATGAGAGATGAATTTATATTTGATTATCCTGATGCAGTTCAGGAGTTTACCACGTTATTAATTCAGGCCGGGGAATATGGTGAGAAAAACAAAAGTGAAGCTACCGAAATTGCAGTTGCCTTTCTTGACCCCAACCAGGAACTCGGTTTAACAACTGCAGTCCTTACAAAAGTCCTTGAAGAAGAACATGGGCTAACACTGACTGGTCTTTATCCAAACCTTGACGACCTTGACAAGATGCAGCGATATATGCACGATGAAATGGAGATTGGTGTGCTGATTGATCTGGATAAATTCGTTGATTTAAGGTTTGCAGATATCGCTTATAGTTCGGCTGATTAATACATTTCCATTATAGCGTTTTACGAAACCCCAAAGAGAGAATGCCTGCGGCAAGATAACATATGCAGGCAATGAGAAAGACAGCTCTGAACCCCATGGTTACTGCAAAAACTGTAGCCAGAAGAATACTTATAACAGAAAAAAACCCGTTAACTGCCCAGGCCCAGGATACTGCCTCTTTTTCGATCTCCTTTATTGCGGTAAGCCCCTGGGGGAACGGAACTCCCATGAAAAAGCCAAGAGGAGCCATCATCAGCAATACAATAAAGACTTTCACCCCAACAGAAAAGACCATGAAAAATGCGAACAGGGTCTCCATTAGCAAAAGATAAAAAAAAGTTATCAGGCAGATAAATAGAGTTGAGATAAGAATTCTTTTATCGTCGGAGAAGAGCCGGTCTGAGGCGAGACTTCCGATCCCGGTAAAAAACAGGAGCCCGGCGATGATAACAGCAATCGAATAGGAAGAATGCCCCAGAAAAAGTATCATCTTCTGAATCAGGGGCATTTCAATAAAAAAATATCCGACGGCGATAAGAGAGAAATAGAAAAAAACAATTTTCCTGATCCCCCTTGCTCTTTTATGGCTTATCAGTAACGGCAGCAGGATAAAAATAAAACTTACAGCCAATACCGGCAGAAGGATAATCAGCAATATCAGATAACCCCACTCTGTAACCGGAATCTGGGAGGGGCCATAAGTCAAAATATTACGGATGACACCGGGTTTAAAAAAATTGTAAAAATAGGGCCGGTTATCGGTGGCTGCGCTAATATCAAAATCATACCCGTCAATAAAAGATTGTGAGGAGGAAGAGAGTAGCTGTTGCATGGCATTGTAGTATACAGGTGTTTCGAGTTTTATAAACTTATTAACTTCTGTTTTTCGAATGCCGGGGATATGGACCAGATCAAAGAGCCGTTGCCTTGCAAAGGTCCTGGTACGATTTATCATCTCTGTTGAAACAGGTCTCTTTGAAACCAGCAGGGTTATTGTTTGAAGCGAGCGAATAGCAATCAAATGCTTTTCAACATCTTTTACCCCTTCCTGTTTAAGCGCTGCGACTGCCATATTGAATATTTTAAGATTGTCCCTGGCGGGTGTGACCACCCACCTGCTGATGGAGAGAAGCCCGGTGTCACTCAGGTGATGAAAATATTCCCTTATCGATTCAATTGTGTAGAGATAGCTTTCATTAAGGGCATAAACACCGGATGCGGCTGCATTGTATCCGTCGATCATCGCAAGGTCTATCAGATCATACTGCTCTTTTGTCTCTTTGATAAAACTTCTGGCATCGTAATGAAAGATGCATACATTTGCCCGATTATATATATTTCCCGAAAAACCGGCAAATTGGTTCTTCATCAGGCTAATCACCCGGTTATGAATCTCCACTGCATCTATTTTTTTAAATTTGCCTAACACGGATTTTAATATCGATTCACCACCACCTGCTCCCAGAATCAGCACTCGGTTTCTGCTGTTTTCATCACTGATGTAAAACGGTAGATAAGAGGGCAGATATTCTAAATACCGGATTTCATCGGGAGCATCCCCAAAGGGTGTAATGGGACTCATTGAATCAGCATTAAAAAATATTCCTTTCTGAACAGGTACCTGAAAAGGTGAGACCAGGCTAAGCCCCGCCGTCGACCGAAGCCCCTTTGCCTCTACCACCTGTACTACTGATAGGGGCGAATAGGCTTCAAACACGATTTCGGATTCCGGCATATTTAATGCCCCTGAAATAGATTTATACTGAGAGGCAGTCTTAAACTGAGGAGATAATAATATCATAAACAAAATGGCAAAATTGAAAACAACCACAACCCCTGTTATACAGACAGATTTTTTTCTGCCGTAAAAAGAGATGATTATTGCAGGCAGGGTGGCAAACATAATAATACCGGCCATTATATTATAGGGATGTAGAAGATATGCCCCGCCCACAGCCACTAACGCCCCTGCACCTGACCCCGCAAGGTTGGCAAAATAGGTTTTTGAAATTGAATATCTTAAAAAAACAATGCAAATAACAATACCACCCAGAAAAAACGGAAGTCCCATAAGAACAAAATAGAGAAAAAATAAGAGTATCTGTTTGGGGGCAAAACCTATTTCATATGGATTGAACATCAACTGAGACGAGATAATAAACCCGGCCCCCAAAAAAATCGGAAACAATAATGTTGTTCCAAAAAAATAAATGGCATAATCTTTTTCTATTCTTTTGTGAAGAATACTGACCACAGAACCGCTGGAACCAAATCCCAAAAGCGCCATGGTAATAATAAGGGAGGAAAGATTGTGCCATTGCGAATAAGCAAACACCTGGGTAAAGGCTATTTCATAGCTCAGGATTGAAAATGATGTAAAAAAAACAACAAGATTAACTATTGAATTGTTTAATTGTTTCAATTCATTCCTCTTTTCGTGTGAGGGGTACAAACCGCACAGATGTAATTACTTTTGTTGTAATCCTACCCTCTTCCTCTTTTGTTACAAGAACCAGATGCTGAACCTTGAAAGGAGGTCCCACCGGAATGCACATTCGCCCGCCCGGTTTCAATTGTTTTATCAATGGAGGAGGAATAAAGTCCGAAGCACAGGTTACAATAATAGCATCATAGGGTGCATGGGTTTCCCACCCGAAATAGCCATCTTTGTTAAGGGTTTTAATATTCTTAATCCTTAGTCTGTTCAGGTTTTTTTTAGAACGTTCATGGAGCGGCTGTACGATCTCAACCGTATATACTTCTTTGACGATTCCGGATAGAACAGCTGCCTGATAACCTGACCCCGTGCCAATCTCCAGAACTATTGAATCGTGACCGACTTCGAGAAGTTCGGTCATAAGGGCTACAATATAGGGTTGGGAAATCGTCTGGCCATACCCTATGGGAAGAGGTCTGTCCTGATAGGCTTCGCTTTTCCGAAGGAATGGAACAAATTCATGGCGCAATACCTTTGCCATGGCCTTCAATACATTCTGGTCATCAATGCCCCTTAATTTAATCTGATAGAAAACCATATCTTTTCTGGCTTCAAGATATGAATCTTCAGCACCGTTTACACTACTTGATGCCCCGAAAAAGAGAGACATAATGACCGAAAATAATATAAGAAAGGATATAAATCTGTTCATTTTTCCCTCTTTCGATATATTTTCTGGATTATAAGATCATACAGAGTGCAGGAAGCATTTTTTACAAATTATAAACTGCTGAAATGTGACTTAATATGCTGAAATAGACTGTTCACATTATACAAATTGAACAGGTTTTAAACAACCCTATTTTTATAAATTAAGCAGATTTTTTTGCATAGATTAAAAAATATCTTTAATGATCTCCTGAAAAGTAGATAGATGGTTAAGGAAAAGGGCCAATATACAAGATTATGCTTTTAAACGGCAACCATTTGCCCTATACTGTAGCGACATGACCTTATTAATAAATAAAGTAAATAAAACTAATGCTCTCGTAAATAATATTTAGCTGGCTACCGATTTACAAAATCTATGTCGTTGCGGTGTTTAATCAATTGAGACCCTGCTTTATTAAGGAAACCACCATGGCAAAAAAGAAATTAAAGGAGATTCTAATCAACCGACAATGGTGCAAGGGGTGCAATATTTGTGTGCACTACTGCCCCACAACCGTTCTTGAGCTTGATGAGGATGATAAATCAGTCGCCGTAAGGCCAGACGACTGTATCTGCTGTATGATGTGTGAATTCAGATGCCCGGATCTTGCGATCAGGGTATTTACTGAATAGAACCAGGAGGTTTGTCTTGTCTGAGAATATTAAATTCATTCAGGGAAATGAAGTCTGTGCAGAGGCGGCGCTTTATGCCGGTCTTGATTTTTTCGCAGGCTACCCTATTACCCCGTCCACAGAAATTGCTGAACATATGGCTAACCGTTTACCGGAAATTGGCGGGAAATTTATCCAGATGGAAGATGAAATATCATCCATCTGCGCGATTGTTGGTGCATCGCTGACCGGCCACAAAGTCATGACGGCGACGAGCGGTCCCGGCTTTTCTCTGATGCAGGAAGGTCTCGGTTATGCCATTATGGCGGAAATCCCCTGTGTTATCGTAAACATTCAACGCGGTGGTCCATCAACCGGGTTGCCTACGGGACCGAGTCAGGGAGATGTACTTCAGGCAAAGTGGGGGACTCATGGTGATCATGCGATTATAGCTCTTACCGCCTCCAACCATCAGGACATATTTCAAATGACCGTTGATGCTTTTAATTTAGCAGAAACCTACAGGACACCGGTAATTCTACTGTTTGACGAAGTGGTTGGACATATGCGTGAAAGGCTTGTTTATCCTGCTAAAAGTGATATTCCTGTGGTTGACAGACTCAGAACTTCAGTGAAAGCGGGGATCGATTACCATCCATACCTGCCTCGTGAAGACGGCAGATTACCTATGTCCGATTTCGGAGCTAAGCACCGCTACAATGTGACCGGCCTTTTCCATGACATGTGGGGGTTCCCCTCAAATGATCCAAAAATTGTCCATGGCCTGCTTCGTCACCTTGTGGATAAAATTGAAAGTAATATTGCCTCGATCACAAGATTTAAGGAATATCAGTTAGAGGATGCCCGGACTATTTTGATATCTTATGGTTCCTCTGCCCGTTCTGCATTGCATGTGGTTAAAAACCGCAGGGCCCGTGGCGAGAGAATCGGGCTTTTGGAATTGCAAAGTCTTTGGCCGTTTCCTCATACGATGGTGGCGGAAAAATGTGCAAAAGCCCGCCATATTGTTGTGGTTGAAATGAATATGGGGCAGGTGCTTCAGGAAGTAAAAAAAGCAGTCAGGAACCCTGATCAGGTAATGCTGGCAAACAGGATAGACGGAAGTTTTATAACACCCACGGATATCCGTAATATTCTTCGGGTTATTCAGGGAAAGGGGGTGTAATATGGCTGTTGAAGACTATATCAGAAAAAGATTTTTCCCACATTTGTGGTGCCAGGGATGCGGTCACGGCATTATTATGAACTGCCTTTTAAGGGCTATAGAAGAGCTTCAGATCAGTAAAGACGACATTGTAATGGTTTCAGGTATCGGTTGCTCAGCCAGAATTTCAGGCTATGTTGATTTTCATTCCCTGCACACAATTCACGGCAGGGCTCTTTCTTTTGCCACCGGTGTTAAGATGAGCCGGCCAAATCTTAATGTGCTTGTGCCGATGGGTGATGGTGATGCCCTGGCAATTGGCGGGAATCACTTTATTCATGCGGCCCGGCGTAATATGGATATTACCGCTATTGTGATGAACAATCAGGTGTATGGTATGACCGGCGGGCAGTTTTCACCACTTACAGGAACGGATAAAAAAGCAACCACAGCTCCTTTGGGTAATATTGACCGGAGCTTTGATGTGGTTGAGCTTGCATCGGCTGCCGGTGCCACCTTTGTGGGTAGATCGACCACATATCACGTTAAGCAAATGATAAGCATGTTAAAGGATGCCATTACCCATAAGGGGTTTTCCGTAGTTGAAATCCTAACCCAGTGCCCGACCTATTTTGGCCGAAAAAACAAACTGGGGGCAGCAACTGATATGATGGATTATTTCAAGAATAATACCACGTCAATCGATTCTAAAGAAAAACAGGAGAATCCGGAACTTATTGAACGAGGCCTTTTTGTACAAAAGAATATTCCTGAATATTGCGAGACTTATGACGGTATTATTAAAAAAGCGATGGGGGAGAAGGACTGATGGAAAGATGCAGACTTGTATTTTCAGGAGCAGGCGGTCAGGGAGTTATTTCCGCAGCAATCATGCTGGCCGAAGCAGCTGTATTATATGAAAACCTTACCGCCACTCAAACCCAGACCTATGGCCCCGAAGCCAGGGGCGGTGCCACCCGTTCAGATATAATCATTTCCGATAAGGATATACATTTTCCCAAGGTGACCCAGCCCAATATCCTTGTATGCCTGACCCAGGCAGCTTACATGAAATTTTATGATATTGTTCGTCCGGGTGGCCTTCTTTTAATCGATTCCCGCAATGTGAAAAGCCTCAACACGGTCGATTCACAACAGATTCAACTTCCGATGCAACAAACCGTTGTAGAAAAGCTGGGCAGCTCTGTTGCTCTCAGCACCTGTATGCTTGGTGCCTTGTTAGGACTAAGGGAGATAATCAACCCGGAGGCGGTGATAAAGATTCTTAAGGTAAGGATTCCAGCGGACTTTTATGAAATGAATGTAGATGCGTTCTGGTTAGGCCAGGCTTTGGTTAAATGATGGCGTCGTAAAAAGTCCGTACAGAAAAAAAGGAGCTGGAATGAAAACTTTGAAAAAAATCGTCTTGAGCGTCATTTTTACGATGATTTGTACTTTTAATGTTATGGCCAATGATTACAACATCAATCCAAACTCTAATTGTCTGTTCATAAATCAAGGAGAAAATATACCTCAAAAAGGCGTCAAGGTACCTTTAAATATTAATACGTCCTACGAAGTATCGATAAATGGTGATGCTTTTTTTTCAGATCAAAAAGGATCAGAGGCTGATCCGATGCCCGGAGTCGTTATTTTTTACAGTAGAAACGCCGAGGACGGTTTTGATACTGAATACACGGTATTAAGAAAAGGGGAAAAACTTAATTTCAAAACTCCAGGCTCAGAACCGGAGAGTGTTTTTTTGATTGCCTTTGTCATGGATTACTGGCCAGGCATTAAAAACACAGGTTCATACACTCTAAGGGTTTTAGAAAAGTAGTCGATCTGTTCATTTACATTGGATCTGATGGTGTTAAGTAACAGGTTAAAGAATAAATGGGTATAATTACGAGATAAAAAGCTATGAACGTGAAAGTGTGGCCTGCTTTACAGGCCACACTTTGGAATATTCTGAGGAGGGGGGAGTATATTCCATGTGATAGTATCAGTCCTTCATTAATTAAATATTTGGGTTTCGTAAAAAGTCCAAATATTCTCACAAACACAATAAAATCATAAATCATATACAATAACAACACCCTATAAACATGGATGAAATATGGGCGCCTTATCCATGTTTTATATTTTGAAAACTTTAATTGCCAAAATCTACGTTTGAATCTTGCGCATAAAACGTGCTGCCTAAACCCTGTAGAACTCCAAATACAGTTGTTTGGCATATAGACAACATTCGTTGTAAATTGGGCATTATAAACATAAAAGTAGATATTAGAACTCACCTGAAATCTCTTGAAAAATAGCAGCTGTTTGTCTTTGTCCCTCTGTATTAAAATCGAAAAAATGAAATCGCGATCCAGTCGTGTGAGCTATGCAAAATTCACTCTGAGTCTTCAGTGATTGACATTTATATGATGAAGTACTAATGTTTCTTAACTGGTGCCTGAAATTAATAATTATCAATAAGAAAATTGAAGAGAGAAGGTATTATGGGTAAATCAACACTACAGAAGTTAAAAGATGATGAACGGGAAATGAGGCGTAAGCTTATCATATCCACAGCGAAAACTTTATTTAAAACAATGCCTTTTCATAAAATAGGAATGAGAACGATCGCTTCGGAATTAAATATTTCAGTTGCAACAATCTATCAAAATTTTCCATCTCAGGATGATTTGTTTCTTGAGATACTTAAAAATGATTTTCAATTCGTAAAGAAAGAGCTATGGCCCAGCAACGTATCTTTAGAGGAAATATCGATAAATATTGTTGATTTCTTTTTGGATAATGAGGATATTTTCACGATGATGGGCCACTTCATGATTCGCGGAGAAAAAAATCTCGAGACACTGGAAAAATTTAATAAAGAACAGGATTTTTTTCTCGAGTTATTATATGCAGCAATAATTAAACACAACCCCGAGCTGAACAATGTAAGCTATGCCAGGGCATTCTTCACAGCTTTATTTGGAAATATTCTAACTTTTAGGACTACTGTTTCAGATGATTCAACGTGCCGGGAAAACTTATATGAAACAGTTAAAATAACAGCAAAAGCTTTTCAGGACTCGTTTACTCCAAAAGCAAAACTTAAAAAATCAGCATAATTATAGAATTGATGCTCTCGTAAAAAGTATTTATATGGTTATATAATACAGAATAGTTAAATTATAAACAGCATATCAATAAGTCACTGACTACAGGTAAGAGGTGAGAGCCTTTCCCCGTCAACCCGCACACAATCCTACCAGGTTAAGTTAACTTGTGCTGACTCATATGCAGGCAAACTGCCACCTTCACCTTTGCCATCATTATTACAGTCTAATTCCTCACCATTGAGATCTCTTATTGTACCTCTTAAATGAATCTTGTAACTACCCTCACTGCCCGGCGTTGGAGATTGCCATTTAATAGTATTACCTATGCGGGTAATAATGCCATCGGTATTAAAAGCGTCCCTCCAAAAACCATTACTATCTCTATAAAGAATACGAAAATTCATTCCCTGGTTAATAGTAGATGTGTCTGGTGTTTTATTAAACTTAACCCCTGCCGTTAAATAAAGTTTCTTATCAATTGTCAGAAAACGTATACTGGAACTATTCACCCTAAATGACTGCAACAGCTTAACCTTTGTATTTTTTACTGTAACCGAGTTCCTGTGAAAAGATTGAGACTTCTTAGAGATCCTATCCGATGCTGCAAACACCACTACCGAAACCAGACAAAACCCAACTATGAAAACCATAATCTTTTTCATATTTCCCCCTTAACTCATCACTTATCCATTACTCATAATTATTTCTATACCCGTGTTTAAGGGTATCATTAATTTTTTAATTTCTTTTGACTTAACATACTTGCTTTATTGCATATCTTATAATCTCTGCAATTTCAATTATTTTTTACATTCACAAACTCACCACAGGTATAAACGACTTTTCAATGTATATGCAAAAAAATGTCAATTACAGATATGAAATCTGCTTGGAAATTCTGTGTTGATATTGGACATTGAACTTCCTGTCCGTCTATACAGCTTTTATAACCCCATGTTCACTCTGAACCGTTGTCAGCTTCCAGTAGAGGCCTTTATTCGCAAGCAGGGTTTCGTGGTTACCGGACTCTACAATCCGTCCCCGGTTCATAACAAGAATCGTATCAGCATGCTTTGCCGTTGATAACCGATGGGCTATAATTACAGAAGTCCTTGAAGCCATAAGGTTATTCAGGGCATCCTGGATTTTAACCTCTGATTCCGTATCGATATAGGATGTCGCTTCATCAAGAATGATCAAATCAGGGTTACTGGCAATAGCCCTTGCAATCGATATCAGTTGCCTTTCGCCACTCGACAGAGTACCTGCGCCTTCAGAAAGAAGGGTGTCGGCTCCTTCGGGAAGCTTTTTCACAAACGAACTGCAGTTTGATATTTCAAGGATATCATCAATGGTGTATCCGCTTTCCTGTAAACTGCCGGAAAGAATATTTTCACGAATAGAGCCTGAAAAAAGAAACGGATCCTGGTTCACCAATGCTATACGGGAACGAATTGACCGTTTATCAAACTCTTTGATATCGGATCCGTTAATGAAAATTTTACCGGAGTCAGCATCATAAAACCGGATAAAAAGATTAATAAGGGAGGTTTTGCCGGCACCCGTGGGGCCTACAACAGCTAATGTCTCTTTCTTTCGGATTTTGAATGAGATATCCTGCAATACAGGTACGCCGGGTTTATAGGAAAAATCAACGTTCTCAAACTCAATTATCTCAATCGGAGATATGGCAGGTAATATTATTGAAGAAACCGCCTGGTCATGTTCAGGTGTCTCTTTTTCATCAAGCACCAGAAAAATTCTTTCTGCAGACGCCATTGAGTTCTGGATAATATTAAATTTATCCGCAATATCCCGTACCGGCCTGAAAAACATTTTCATATAGGAAATAAATGCGACAAGGGTTCCCAGCGTTATATCATCCGAGATAACCCCGGTACCGCCGTAATAAATAATCAATGCAAGAGCCATCGACGCAAGCATGTCAATCACAGGCATGAAAACAGCAAAGATATGGATCTGTCTCATGCCTGCCAGATAATTTTCATGATTCAGCTCTCTGAATCTTGCATCATTTCGGTATTCATGCCTGAATAACTGAATAACTTTGATTCCCTGAATTGTCTCTGAAAAACGGGTATTGATTTGTGAGACTTTCACCCGTAAATCACGGAAAACATCCCGTGCATGGCTTGCAAAATAAAACGAGGCATAAATGACAAAGGGCAGAACAGCAAAAGAAACTAAAGCCAGCCTCCAGGATAAAACACAAAGGGCAATAGCAATACCTGTAATAAGAAAAAGATCTTTAAACAAAAAAATGATAACCGAGGTAAATAATTCATGAAGGTTCTGAACATCATTGGTTACTCGTGTTACAAGCCTTCCTACAGGGTTAGTGTTAAAAAATGAGATCGGTAATGACTGAATATGCTTAAAAAGATGCATTCTAAGATCATTCATTATTTTTTGACCGGCAATTTCCATAACCAGCTTCTGAGCAAAATTAAATAAAAACTGCAGCAATACAATCATGACCAGTACGCTGGCAATGAACAGTAATCCACCTGTGTCACGTGATCTTAATCGAGATTTTTCTTCAAGTGTTAACCGGGTAAAGGCATCCGATTCAATTTCATAGACTTCACCATTTAGAACAAAAAGATCCGGGTGTAATGCAACAACCCTGATGACCTCAGGATTTCCGGTATCAAGCCGGATTTTTGTTCTTTTACTCTGCTGTGTTGCCTTTTCACTCTCCTGAATAGTTTCATTTACCGGCACGATATAATTATCAATCGCTATTTTCGTCATATAAGGAATGGAAATATCTATTCCTGAAATAAGTATCATCAGAAGTACTGACAGATAAAAAATCTTTCTATAGGGCTTGATGAAGGGAAACAATTTTCGAAACAGTTTCAGGTCGTATGATTTCCCAACAATTTTTTCTTCATCATTACCAAAATCAAACCGCATCCAAAGTCTCCTCTGTTTCCTGCATCAACAGGGTCCGTGAGTAATACCCACCAAGCGTAAGCAGCTCGTCATGGCTTCCTGACTCACTAACATGGCCGTCGGTAAAAACGACAATTCTATCCGCATGTCTAAATACAGACAACCTGTGGGAACTGACAATAATGGTTTTTTGGCCTTTCAAACGGTTCAACATTTCGACGATAACCGATTCAGTCTCCGTATCTACCTGGCTGACCGGGTCATCGAGCAGGAGTATCGGTTTATCGTGAAGCAGAGCACGTGCCAGAGCAACCCGCTGTTTTTGACCACCGGAGAGGATAACGCCTTTTTCCCCTACCAGAGTTTCAAATCCATCACTGAATGACTCTACCGTCTCATAAAAAGAGGCTGCTCTTACAGCCGATATCAATTCCTCTTCAGTTGCATCCGGTTTACCTATAAGAATATTCTCTTTGATAGTGCCTTCGAACAAAAACGGTTCCTGGGGCATAAATGAAAACTGATCGCGCAGAAAAGACAGACTGTAGTCTCTGATATCTGTATTATCCAAAAGAATAGTGCCGGACTGACTGTCATATAATCTTGGAATAAGATTTAGAAAGGTTGTTTTACCTGCTCCGGGTGGTCCGGCAATCCCCAGCATTGTTCCTGCAGGAAGATCCATTGCCACCCGATCCAGAACTTTTTCGGAACGATTAGGAAAAGTGAAAGAGACGTCCCTGAATGTCAGGGCACCCTGTACAGGGGAGTCTGGTTTTACGCTGCCATCATCATCAATATCGGGTAATTCGGATAGAATATTGCCAATCCTGTCAAGAGACGCCCGACCTCTTTGAACCAGATTTGTCATCCAGCCCAGCGCCATCATCGGCCAGGTCAGCAGCCCCAGATATGAGATAAACGCGACAAAATCGCCTGGGGTAATAACTCCCAGAATAGTCTGCCTTCCACCAAGATAAATGACAATAATAAGGCTGGCATTGGTAAGTAATATCATCAGTGGAAAAAAAGAACCGGTAATTCTAACAAGCCCGATATTTTTTTCCACAAAATTACCCGAGCATTTCAATACAGCATCATACGATTCCTGCTCCCGGGTATAGGCTTTCACAATCCTGATACCGGCTAACCTCTCCCTAACCTCTTCGGTCACTTCCGCAAAGCCGGCTTGTACTTCTTTGTAGCGCCGATGCATGATACGACTGAACATCCTCGCGCATACAACAATAAACGGCATCGGAATCAAAGCATATATGGCAAGAGTCTTATTGATCCATATCATCAAAACGATGGTCATAGTTCCAAGAAACACAGCATCAGTAAGTGCCACAAGCCCCATACCCGTGGCCATTCGAACATTTTTAATATCATTTGTTGCATGGGCCATCAGGCTGCCTGTGCTTGTTTTACTGAAATAATCGGCGGAAAGGGTTTGGATATGACTGAACAATTTACTTCTCAGTCCCTCTTCAATACGCCTTGATGTACCTATCAGACACCGTCGCCATACATAACGGAAAACACCGATCAATAGTGCTATCGCCATAATCATTCCCGCATATTGCAGGAGTCTGCCGGTATCAGCTCTGTAATAAGCCAGATCATCGATTGCCCACTTGATAATCCGTGGAATAGACAACTGAAGTCCATCCACAATAATCAGAAATAAAAATCCAAAAACAATCGTTTTTAAATTTTCTCGTAAGTAGGGTTTTATAAGGTTGAATGCTTTCATGAATGTTTATGTACCACAGAATTTGAAAACTGGCTATTGGTGAGGCAGGAAAATTATGTGGGTATTATCTTGATCATTTCAAAGTTAGTAAGAAAGAGAGGGTCCCCCCACCCTCTCCCCCTTAAACTAATCTGCTGTTACTCCTAACATCACCCTTTCAGGATTTTTTTCTTCACCCCGTATTTTTTTCTGTTTTTGTCAATCTCAAGGGCGGTTTTCAACCCCTTATCCCGGAGTGCATAAAATTTTAATCCCAACCGTCCCATACGGAAAAAGCGTTTCCCATATTTTTTAAGTTCTTTCATGTTTATCTCAAAACCAAGCCCGGGTAATGTCGGTGGGGCAAGCATACCCCTGTCATGGTGAAACGGAACCGACAAAATAGCATCCCTTTTCTCAACTGTCCATGACGGTGGATTTAAAGGGTATTCCAAAGGTTTTTGGTCGGCAAAACCACTGGCAAGCATCAACTGAAGGTTCACCGCAAAGCCAATGCCATTTGTCCAGGTATGAGGAGTATAAATAACACCATGTTCTCTGCAAAGCCTTGCCATTTCCATAGATTGAGAAATCCCCCCGGCCATTATGGCGTCGGGCTGAAAAATATCATAACATTTTTTCTCTATCATCATCTTTATTTCAGGAAGACCGCTTGTATGAAGTTCAGCGCCGCTTATTGGTACCCTGCTGTATGCAGTCAATTCAGCCTGAGCCTCGTAATCATCCATTGCCAGAGGTTCCTCTAACCAGGAGACACCAAGATCTGCACAGGCATCCGAAAAATATTTTGCCCTGTCAAGATCCCATAATGGCGCATCATTTACTATAGTTACCCGCCAGCCCTGATTGGCGTCGACACCAATTGACATTTTATCGCCCATCGCCTTGCAAACCGCTTCAACCTGTTTGATATCCTTTTGAACATCAAAATCGTGGACCCGAATCTTAACACTTCGAAACCCTTCATCGTACCTTGCCTGCACTTCTTCAACACGTGCCTCTGGAGATTTAACTTCTCCCGTTGAGGCGTAAAGGGATACTGGCTGTGCCTTACCACCTAAAAGTGAATAAACAGGCTTATTTTCAAATTTACCTCTAATATCCCAGAAGGCCGGTTCTATCCAGTGTGACCGTATCCCAAGGTAGCCAATTTCACGGAGACGCTGTTGAACAAGCTCCATGTCAAGGGCATCAATATCAAGCATATAAGGAGCAACCAGACTGCCAAGGCCCTTACGTTCATCCGCAATGGCAGGGCCAGCGGAAAAGCCTTCAATACCACTGTCTGTTATAACACGAATCAAATCGAACCGGTTTTCCGTCTGAGGGTAACCCGGAATCCAGCTTGGATAAAATGATTTATCCAAAGGTACTCTGACGTGGTAAAGTTCAATACATGCAATTTTGCTCATACGTTCTCCAGGATCTTTCTACAACCATTTTCAATATGTTTAGATGAATAGTTATACCTTGAGACAACGACAATATACAATCACAGAACACGACGAAAAACTTGCAAATCGCGTCATGTCTGATACGGTAACATAAAACTTAAAACAGGGATATCTATGGCTGGTTTTTCAGGAACAGTAATAAATACATATGTTCAGACCCTTATAGACGCGGCCTGTGCTCAGGGGGCGGATCGTGATAAAATGCTTCGCCCTCTGAAAGCGGAAGATGCAATGCCTGATCAGCCGGGGGAACGTCTCGCCATGGACTTGATGACAAGACTCTGGCAGAGAACGGCAATGCTGACAGACGATAAGGATATTGGCCTCCATGTAGGGGAAGCAATCAGACCCGGTTCTTTTCACATTCTGGCACCAATTTTAATGAATTGTGACACATTATTTGAAACAATTGAGGCAATGCTGAAATATCAAAGTCTTGTAAGTGAGGGGGGGACGTTAAACAAGGTTATAACCAACCGGGGTTTAAAACTCACCTATACACCCGGGGCTTTTAAAATCCCTATGACCCGTTTTCAGGTGGAATGTATTTTTTCAAGCATTGTCACCTTTGCACGCTGGCTCATTAATAGCGATCTTTCACTCGTTGCAATCAACTTTACCCATACTATCTCTCATTCCAAAACCGAATACCTGCGTATTTTCAAATGCCCGGTGGCATTCTCACAACCGGAGAATTCACTGGACTTTACCCATGAAAATCTCGATCTCAAAATTCCCCATGCAGACCCGTCACTTCGCAAGCACCACCAGAATATTGCCGACCAGCTGATGGCGCACAGAATTCAGGAGCACAAAACGACTCAGGAACTGATTGACTGGATTATGATGAGAAAAGACGGAGGCAGGCTATCATTAAGCCAGGCAGCCGACCATCTAAAATTAAGCCCACGGACCCTCCAACGGAGATGCCGGAAAGCAAATACCTCGTTCCATGAAATTCAAAACAGTGTGTTAATGAACAGAGCTCATGATCTTCTGCTCACAAGCGACAAATCAATAAACATGATTGCTGAGGATCTCGGTTATCTAAACACCAGCAGCTTTCACAGACGGTTCAGGAAATGGTACGGAATGCCGCCAAGTGAGTATCGCAGGCGAATGTAGGCCGACCCGATAAAACTTCCGTAATTTCACGCTTTCAATTTATGCAATTATATATTAAACAACGGACATAAAAGCTCGAAGGAATGGAACTTTAATAGGAAACGGTTTATGGTAAAATGTGATATTCTGGTAGTTGGAGGCGGCCCTGCAGGGCTATTTGCAGCCGTTAACCTGCACAAAAATAAGAAAGTTGTATTAATTGAGAAAAACAATCGACCGGGTAAGAAACTCCTTCTCGCAGGAGCCGGAAGATGTAATATAACGCATACCGGCAAGATAACAGATTTTTTTTCAAAGTATGGTGACAATGCAAGATTCCTGAAAACTGCCCTTCAGGTTTTCACGAACAGCGATCTTATCTCCTTCTTCAAAGCAAGGGGTGTAGAGACCATAGAGGACAAAAACGGAAAAGTATTTCCAAAAAGTGAAAATGCTTTGGATGTCCTGAAAACACTCCTTGAAGAATGCGAAAAATGTGGAGTAAACATCAATAATAATGAAGTTGTTCAAAGCATTGATAAAACCAAAGATCAATTTTTAGTCCAAACAAATAAAACAGAATACAAGGCTTCTCAGGTAATTATTTCAACCGGAGGACAATCCTATCCCAGTACAGGCTCAACCGGAGACGGATATCAGTTTTCAAAAAAGTTCGATCATTCCATCGTAGAACCAAAGCCCTCACTCACACCGGTCTTTGTCGAAAATCACATATTTGCCGATATCTCCGGAGTATCACTGGCGGAAAGAGATATTCATCTTTACAGGAACGGTAAAAAACTGAAAGTAAACAAAGGCGACATCGGATTTACCCATAAGGGAATTTCAGGCCCTGGGATTCTTGATTTCTCAAGATTTTTTATAAAAGGAGACACCCTGACAATAAACTTAATTGATCTCCCCCCGGAGACCTTAAGAGATGACTTAATCAATGCCAATGAAAACAGTGGTAAAACTTCTGTCAAAAATTTTCTCAAAAAATATGATCTTCCTGAAAGTCTCATTAGAGTCGTCCTATACGGAATGAGTCTCGACAACAAAACCACCCTCGCCTGTCTACCGAAAAAAATGAGGAATAAGGTTGTCGATCAATTTTGCAACCACCAGTTTCAAATCGGCAAAATCGGAGATTTTAAGGTCGCGATGGCTACAACCGGAGGAATAACTTTAAAAGAGATATCTCCCAAAACTATGGAGTCGAAATTAGTGGAAGGTCTGTATTTTGCGGGTGAAGTAATCGACATTGACGGAGACACGGGAGGGTACAATATTCAGGCAGCATTCTCAACGGGTGCACTTGCAGCGGACTCGATAAATAAGTTAAAAAAACTTATGCCTCCGGCGGCAAGGTGAAGGCACCTTGAAACCATAGTGCGCTTCGCGCAATCGATTTACACTTTTATGCAAGACATTTTTTAAATCCATCTTCAAGCATGGAGCGATCCAAAAAACGACCGATAATAAGAAACCTGTTTTCTCTAACTTCATCTCCCCATGGTACAGATGAAGTCGCTGTCAATGTGGAGTGTACCCCTTGAATTACGAATCGTTCCTTCATTCCACGAACACTTAAGATACCTTTCATCCTTAAAATCTCTTCACCGTGAAATGAAGTCAGGTAGGTTAGCCAGCACTCAAGTTTTTTTTCATCCAGATCTCCAGGCATAACAATCCCTACAGAGGATACTTCATCCTGATATGATGGAAGTCTGTCAAGTAGCCCCATGAAGTTACTTGAAGATTCGTTGTCTTGTTCTGATTTAAGAAATAAAGGATCAAGTTCAAGAGCCCTATCGAGAGAATATCCATCTGCAGCAAGTATGGTTTCAACGTCAATCTTTGCGTATTCCGAAAGGAGGATTTTAGCCTGAGCATTAATTCCGGAAAGCCTTGCCAGGATTTTTTGAATCTTTTTGTCATCAACCCGATCGATTTTGTTTAAAATCAGAATATCGGCAAAGCCAATCTGGGAGCCGGCAATTTCACTTATTTCGAGCTGCTTCAACACATATTCCGCATCCAATAAAGATACGACGGCATTCAGTTGAAATTTTTCAGCCAGCCTGGGGTCTGCAATCAGGACCTGTGCAACAGGCCCGGGTTCTGCCAGGCCGGTTGTCTCAATAAGCAATATATCAAAATCTTCTTTTCGCTTATAAAGTGCAGATAATGCCGCAACGAGATCATTTCTTACCGTGCAGCAAATACATCCATCAGTCATTTCAACAATAGTCGGTTCACCAGCAAGGTCTATCAAATCCTGATCAATACCGATTTCCCCGAATTCATTTTCAATAATTGCAAAACGGGTATCAGCCCTGTCGGCAAGTATGTTGTTCAGCAACGTTGTTTTACCAGCACCAAGCCCACCGGTAAGAATTACTACCGGAATTTTTTTTTCAAATATCAAAATAAGCCCCATGTTTATACATTTTTTTTATATGCAATATAGTGATGCTTTCCTAAAAAGTATTTAGATTGCTTCAATATTTATATTCAATATAAAAAACTCATGCAAGATATTTCGATGTTACATTGGTTTCTATTAAACATTTGAAACAAATCCGTCACGGTCAGAACTATTATTTATATCTTATATGAATTCATCTCTTATCTGTTGCAGAACTTACCGCCTGGTTATAATACAAAATGAATAATTATTGTCAAAAGTGGGAAAATACGCTATAATAACAAACATATAAATTTAGAATCAACCCTCAAAATTCTACATGCAGGCGTTGCACGAAGGATTGCATTAACAATCCACGCTTTGTGATAGATAATAGCGGGCCCCTCGGTTTCGGCTATCAGGAGCTGGAACCAAACCAACCTGAGCTGCATTGGTAAAGAGCCTGTGTAGTAAACGTAATGGGAAAAGGCGGAACTATGATTCCGTCGGGTTAGTATCAGGAAGATGAACGCAAGTAAACCTCTGATGAATTGTCGAAAAGCATACTCTCATTTGTTGGGTGAAAATCGGATGAGCACTTTAGATGAACTTAAAAAATCGTAAAGGAGAATTCTGTGTGTGCAGTAATTAAAAGTCTTTTTATCAAAAACGCACTTTGCCTTTTACTGATCTTATTTCAATATATTATTTCTTCTTATCCTGTTTATGCCATTACTCCGATTGATGAAAATAAACAGAGACTTGAGAGAATTTCCCATCTCCTGGAAAACCCGCTTTATGAAGTAAATTTAGAAATTGTCCAACAAATTCTTGAGTTTAATTTGCATGACACTAATTTTAAAGCTTTTCAACTAAGAGAGCTTGACCATGAAGACCATATCGTTTATTCATTCTGGACAGATAATGGTGACATCAAGCACATCGAAAAAAGAGATTTTCCGGGC
>PJEL010001878.1_pt1 | contig 20173 bp, 16 predicted proteins | sample 1853271 | NCBI WGS metagenome assembly PJEL01 (sample SAMN08108733, study PRJNA415343) | Invertebrate metagenome, whole genome shotgun sequencing project. | host: Globobulimina | place: Sweden: Gullmar Fjord | collected 2015-08
AAAATGAAGACAGGCTTATACATACTTCAAGGATTGTCCCTGTCTATAAAGCAACGGAGGGGGCCTCACCTAAACAGCTCAGGACTATCCTGTTCAATGTAATCGAAAATTATCTGGAATTAATTCAGGATTACATGCCCTTAAGCATTCTTGAAAGAAATAACCTGATGGGGCTGGACCGGGCCGTGAAAGAAGCGCATTTCCCTGTAGAAATCAGTGATATGAGCGCTCTGAATAAGGGCGTGACACCGGCACATAGACGCCTTGTCTTTGATGAATTTTTTATGCTTGAAATAGGGCTTGCGCTTTTAAAGAAGAGAGAAACGCTTGAGATGGGAATTAGCTTCATCCAGAAAAACAGACTGGTCCATGACTTTCTGAAAGGGCTTCCATTTGAGCTTACGGGTGCGCAGAAACGGGTCATTGAAGAAATAGGGTCGGACATGCAGAGATCGTTACCCATGAACAGGTTGATACATGGTGACGTAGGGTGTGGAAAAACGATTGTAGCTCTTGTCTCAATGCTCACTGCGGTTGGAAACAATTACCAGACATGCCTGATGGCGCCTACCGAGCTTCTAGCGGAACAGCATTTTATCAATATACATAAAATGATTGAACCACTCGGGCTTAATGTGGTATTACTGACTTCCAGCAGTAAGGGTAGACATATTGGTTCAATAGCGGAAGGGACTGCACACATAGTAATTGGCACTCATGCGCTGATCCAGGAAAATGTTCAATTCAAAAACCTCGGGCTTGCAATAGTTGATGAACAACACAGATTCGGAGTGGTACAGAGGGCTGCACTTAGAAGTAAAGGGGAAAGCCCTGACATAATTATTATGACTGCCACTCCGATACCAAGGACACTGGCTATGACTCTGTACGGAGACCTTGACATATCGATAATAGATGAACTGCCTGCAGGGAGGAAGCCAATAATAACAAAAGTGATCTTTCCTTCACAAAAAGAGAAAATATATTCGTTAATAGAAAAAGAATTGTCGAAGGGAAGGCAGGTATATATTGTATATCCTCTTATCGAAGAATCTGAAAAGCTTGACCTGAAATCCGCCATTGACGGGGCAGGGGCATTGGCGAAGAAATATCCTGACAATACAATCGGACTGGTCCATGGAAAAATGCACCATGATGAAAGGGAAGAGTCTATGGCCCGTTTTAAGTCAGGGGATATTGATATCCTTGTGGCAACAACCGTGATTGAGGTTGGTATAGATGTGCCGAATGCTTCCCTGATGCTTATTGTGCATTCAGAACGTTTTGGGCTTGCACAGCTGCACCAGTTACGCGGGAGGACCGGAAGGGGGGAATATGATTCATACTGTCTTCTCATGGCATACCCTCCCTTCAGTGAGGATTCCAGAAGGCGTCTGAAGGCCATGGAATCCACAAATGACGGATTTGTCATTGCTGAAGAAGACCTTGCCATAAGGGGTCCCGGAGATTTTTTTGGGACAAGGCAGTCGGGCATTCCTGAGTTGAAACTTGCTAATATAGTCAGGGACATAGGTATACTTGAGACAGCAAGAAAAGAAGCATTTGATTTAATTGATAAAGATCCTGAATTAAAGCAGTATCCTATGTTGAAAGAGGTAGTTTATAAAAAGTGGATGGGAAGACTAGAGTTAGTTAAGAGTTAGAAGAGCTGATCCTTAATTTGAAAAAGGGAGGTAATCATGAATGAAAAAGTAAGGAAGAATCTGGCTGCAGGAATGAACCGTGTGAAATGGGTTGCGTCATATGTTGCGGAGAGGACAAAGGCAGAAACGTCCGCGGCAAAGCTTTATTATGAAAGCAGTAAACTGGAAGGCAGGATGGATGATATCTATAAGGAGATTGGTAAACGAGTAATTGAACTTAAGGAAAAACCGGAAAAAGACGAAGTAGATTTATTGAAGGACCCGGCCATACAAAATGCGTTTGAAGAAATTAAGATGATGAAAGAATCATCTAAAGATTATAAAAAACAGGCCAGGGATATAAATAATATTTCGGAATGATACTATACATATTTGTTGCTTTACTCGGTGCATTGATAGGTTCTTTCCTTAACGTATGCATATACCGTGTACCAAAAGATGAATCAATAGTAAAACCATCCTCACGGTGTCCCTCATGCGGTACGCCAATAAAGTTCTATGACAATGTGCCGATACTCAGTTATCTCATCCTCATGGGTAAGTGCAGAGTATGCAAAGCCAGACTCTCCTTGAGATATCCTCTTATAGAATTATTAAATGCTGTTTTGTATGTAATTGTCTTAAACAGATTAGGGATTTCTGAACCATGGGTCCTGTTGATTTACTTTGTTTTTGTCTCAACGCTTGTAGTTATATTCTTTATTGATCTGGACCATCAGATTATTCCTAACAGTATTACATACCCCGGCATACCCCTGGCCCTTCTTCTTGGGTCGACTGTGCTTCCTGATCCATTTTTGAGATATGAATTATTAGGGATCAAGGCATCTTTTATCGGCTTTCTGGCCGGCGGAGGCGGGTTTTATCTTATTGCTCTCATAGGAAAAATGATACTGAAAAAGGAGGCAATGGGAGGAGGGGACATAAAGATGATGGCTATGATAGGCGGACTCACCGGATGGAAGGGTATCATGCTCACGACATTCATGGGAAGTCTTTTGGGCTCAATTATAGGTATTTCAGTTATCATAATAAAAGGAAGGGAGTTTGGATCACGGATACCTTTTGGACCGTATCTTGCTCTCGGATCACTTATTACTCTTTTATGGGGTCAGGAAATTTTAATATGGTATCTGTATTAGTGAAGGGGCGGATTATATGAAATGCGTGGGAATTCATGCCTTATAATACATTTGTAAGGACGTTTAAAATATCTGTATTCGTACTGCTCGGTCTGCTGCTGGGCATTATGCTTTTTTATGCTATAGAGCATGATGGGCTCCCCTATGTAATAAGTGTCGTTGTTTTTATGATTATCGTTTATTTAATCGTGGTAATTGTTAGACAGAGAAAAGTAATAGGCTCAATGGAGGACCTGCAGCGGACCTCTGATGTAGGTTTTGTTTTCGATACCTTTCAGAACCTTGTCGGAAAGATGAAGGAAGATGAAAAGGAGCTTGAAAAGTCAAAGACATTCGCAGAGGAAAAAGCAGGAACTATAGAAGCCTATAACGAGAATATTCTACAGAGCGTCCCGAGCGGTGTTGTAAGTATAAATAATTCATTAAAGATAAAGAGTATGAATCAGGCTGCAGCGCGTATACTGGGGACCAATGCTGAAGAAGTTATCGGAAGAAACTTCGGAGAGGTCATGAGAGAACCTTTTGTTAAACTGGCAAAAGAGGGAGATCCAGTATTAAGAGGAGAGTACCAGTACGTTACTCCTGATAAAAGGCATATATGGATTGGCATAACGACTTCGGAGCTGAAGAATAAAGAGGATGAAAAAATTGGTCTTATCTTTGTATTTACGGATTTGACGGATATAAAAAATCTTCAGGCACAGATTGAGTTGAAACAGAGACTGAGTCAACTTGGAGAGATGTCTACAGGTATTTCTCATGAACTCAGGAATTCCATGTCAGTCATATCCGGTTATGCCAAATTACTTGCGAAAAAAACTGATGCTTCGGTTAAACCCACAGTGGACGCGATCTCATCTGAGATAATTAATATGGATAAAATCATATCCGAGCTTCTGGCCTTTGCAAAACCGACAGTGCTAACGCTCGAACAAACAGACCTTAACATCATGATTGCATTGCTTGTGAAGTCAGTATCAGAAGAGAATGATGCTGTAAAGATTTCATTTGATTCAACTGGTGATGTATTAGTGAATGCTGATGAGGTCTTATTAAGACAGGCATTTTTAAATCTTTTAAAAAATGCTGCAGAGGCAATGCCTGACGGCGGCAAAATGGATATTGCTATTGAACGCATTGATAATAAGGTACAGATACAGGTTGCGGATACAGGCGAAGGCGTTCCCAAGGAAGTTTTACAAAAGATATTTCTACCGTTCTTTACAACAAAGGAGGAAGGTGTTGGTCTTGGGCTTGCACTTGTTCACAAGATAATAGTTTCTCACGGTGGGAGTATAAAAGTTGAGAGCACAGAGGGGAAGGGTACTCTATTTATAATACTCCTTCCGGTTTGAACGGATTAGTTATTAGGGTGCAGAAAGATGTTTTGACTGATAGCTGACAATTGTTTTATAGGATGCAATATCCGAAAAAAACATATAGAATATATAAGTACATTCAATAAATATGAAAGGGAGTGAATAATTGAATAACAGTAGTTCTTCAACCGGCGACAGAATATCTGCTATTGATGAAAATACTTTCAAACAATTAAAAGAAATAAACGAAGCGGATGTCGTTATCGGTATTCCAAGTTGCAACAATGCTGATACAATAAGTCGTGTTATTAAGGCTGCTGAACTCGGCATTGCAAAGTACTACCCCAAATACAAAGGAGTGATATTAATATCCGAGGGTGGTGATGTTGAAAAGACCCGCGAAGTAATTAATGCACTTCATGACAAAACCTATTTTAAGAATGCCTTTATTTCCCCGCCTGAGAATGAGACAATAATCCTGGCCACGAAATACAGGGGCCAATCAGGAAAGGGCACTGCGATCAAGGCAATTTTTGAGGCATGTGATCTACTTAATGTGAAGGCCGGATGTATGCTGGATTCAGACCTGAGAAGTATATCGCCTGAGTGGATAGAACTGTTGCTCACTCCTATCGTTAAAAATGATTTTGGATTTGTTACCCCTTACTACAGTAGGCATAAATATGACGGTACGATTACCAATATGATCGCGTATCCATTGACCTGGTCTCTCTACGGAAGGCGTGTGCGCCAGCCGATTGGCGGAGACTTCGGTTTTTCGGCTGAACTTGTAAGGAGCCTCCTTTCAAAAGATGTCTGGGGAACTGACATTGCGAGGTTCGGAATTGATATATGGATGACGACTGTCGCAATATGCGAAAATTACAAGATATGTCAGTCTTATATGGGCGTGAAAATTCATGATGACAAAGACCCGGGTAAGGACCTAAGCTCTATGTTTAAAGAGGTTGTCGGAACTATTTTCGGATTGATGGATATATATCAGGAAAAATGGCTACAGGTCAAAGGAAGCCGGCCAACTGCCATATTTGGTTTTGAGGCTGAATTTTCACCTAAACCAATAAATGTTGATATTGTGAACCTCATTGATCAATTTAAAGAAGGTGCAAAACAGTTTCTGCCTGTCTGGGAAAAAATACTTAATACTGATAATTATCAAAAAATACTGGAAGTCGAAAAACTTGATAATTCACATTTTGAACTCCCCATCGAACTCTGGATCAGGTCTTTATTCGATTTTGCTACTGCCCACAAAAATCAGACTGATGGGTTGAGTGCTGCTGAGATAATTGAAGCGCTTGTCCCGATTTATTATGCAATGATAGCTTCTTTTGTCAGTAAGACGCATAATCTTGATTCTCATCAAGCTGAAGAAGTCATTAATCAGCAATGCGCTGTCTTTGAAAAAATGAAAGATTATTTAAATAACAGATGGTCTTCAAGGGACGGGAGGTCTATAGAGTGAAAAAGAAAATATTGGTAGTTGATGATGAAAAAAATATAAGGCTGCTTCTTAAAGAAGAATTGAGTGACGAAGGGTATGATGTTATACAGGCAGAAAGCGGTGAAGCAGCATTACATATGATCAGAGAAGAAAAACCTGACATTGTGACCCTGGATATAAAGATGCCGGGTGAAGACGGTCTGACTGTTCTCAGGAGGATTAGAGAAACGGATTATGATCTGCCCGTGATTATTTGTTCTGCATATAGTGTATATAAATCCGATTTTTCAGCTGTAGCGGCTGACCATTATGTCGTAAAATCTTCCAATTTTGAAGAACTTAAGGAGAAAATCAAGGAAATTCTGACTTATTCTTCTTGATTTATTTGATGACCTTTATTCTGTCTTTTTTTATTTAATAACCAGGCAAACGCTGTTCCATGATTATTCCCTGTTGTAATGAAACCTGCCTCTAAATTCCTTATAATTAAAGTGATAGTAGAATTATGTCGAAAAAAATATAAGGTATTTTAAATAAATACCCAATGGTTTTTGAAGTTTTAGATTTTAAAATAATAATGTAACATAAAAACTTATAAGAATTACTAAGTTATGGTCAAAAAAATAAAATCAAATGAGCTGAAACCCGGCATGTATGTAAGTGATGTAAACGCAGGCTGGTTTAAGCATCCCTTCATGACAAACAGTCTGAAACTGGAAGATGAACAAATGGTCCAGACGATCATCAGTCATGGGATTGCTGAAGTTTTTATTGATACTGATAAAGGGCTTGATGTCGGAGAACATGCCCCTACGATAAAAGAAGTACGGGACAAGATACAGCATGACATAGATAAGGTCATAGAGTTTAAAGAAAAAGTCGAGATTGTACGTAAGGTCCCGATACACGAGGAGTTAGCAAAGGCAAGGAAAATAAAGAAAGAGACTATACAAGCGGTCAAGAGAGTTATGGAAGATGTTATGAGTGGCAAGGAGATCGAGAAAGGACCGGTTGAAGAGGTTGTTGATAATATTATCGATTCAGTCATTCGAAATCAGGATGCCCTTGTGGGACTCGGGAGACTGAGAAAGGTCGATGAATATACATATACTCATTCTATGGGTGTGTGTGTCTTGATGGTATCATTCGGAAGGTATCTGGGTTTTGATTCTCTTTTGCTGAGAGAAGTAGGTCTGGGTGCATTAATGCATGATATCGGAAAAACAAAAGTGCCTTTTGAAATCCTTAATAAGAATGGTACATTGAGTGAAGAAGAATATGAGATCATTAAAAATCATGCTACTTACAGCCGGGATTTACTATCGGAGACATCCGGTATTTCAGAAACCGCAATAATTACTGCATATGAGCATCATGAGAGGATTGATGGTACTGGTTATCCCCAGGGATTGACTGGAGACAAAATATCCGAATATGGAAGGGCCATAGCTATTGCTGATGTATATGATGCGATAACGTCTGACAGATGCTATCAGCGTAAGATCCAGCCGACCAAGGCCCTGAGAATGCTGTATGAGTGGAGTGAGTTCCATTACGACAGCGATCTTGTACAGAAATTTATCCGGTGCGTTGGTGTTTATCCGGTGGGAACGCTGGTACGAATGGAAAGCGGACTTCTCGGGGTTGTTGTTAATCATGGGGAAAAAAGTATGCTGCAGCCTGTAGTCAGGATGGTGTTTAATATCAAAAAGGACAGCTACATTACCTTCCCTTATGACGTAGACCTTTCAGAACCTCTTAGTAAAGGAGGGGCTGACAGGATTGTAGGTTATGAAGATCCAGACAAAGTTAATATCCAGCCGGAAGCGTATTTATAATAACAGCACTCAAGATTCAAAATTCAAGATTCAAAAAGGCAATAAAAGCTTCATGCTTTTTTACATTGAATCTTGAATTTTGAATCTTGAGTGTTTTTATTTAACATATGGACTCAATTCTCTTAATTCATTAATAATACCTGGCATTTTATCAAGGACAATGTCAATGTCTTCATCTGTGGTATACCTGCTTAGGGAAAATCTGACAGAACCATGTATCGCTGTATAAGGCACTCCCATAGACCTGAGTACATGGGATGGTTCGAGTGAGCCGGATGAACACGCGGAACCGGATGAAGCGCAAATATTATATTCGTTAAGCCTTAAAAGTATGGCCTCTCCTTCGACATACTCGAAGCTAATGTTGGAAGTGTTCGGCAGTCTGTTTTCTGTATCTCCATTTATAACGGCCCCGGGGCAGGTCTTGAGTAGCCCCTGTTCGAGCCTGTTTCTCAATTCTTCAACTCTGTTATTTTCAGAGGATATATGTTTCCGTGCAATTTCCGCTGCCTTCCCGAATCCGATGATGGATGCGACATTTTCAGTCCCGGCCCTCCTTCCTTTTTCCTGATGACCCCCAATAATATACGGTGAAAAACGTGTGCCTCTTTTTACATACAATGCACCCACACCTTTGAGGGCATGCATCTTGTGTCCTGAGAGTGAGAGCATATCCAGAGGCAGGCTTCTAACATCCAGAGGGAGTTTGCCGGCGGCCTGGACAGCATCGGTATGAAAGAGTACTCCCTTTGATTTTACGATATCAATTATTTCACTGATTGGAAAAATAACGCCGCTCTCGTTATTGGCATACATGATTGAGACCAGGGCTGTATCGTCCGTAATAGCATCTTTAAGTTCATCCGTGTTGAGTCTGCCGAGTTTGTCAACAGGTAGGAATGTAACACTGTACCCCTTGCGTGCAAGTGACTTGCAATAGTTCAGTATGGCAGGATGTTCAACGCGTGTTGTGATAATGTGCTTTTTCTCAGGGACAGAGAGCAGGGTGCTCATGATCGCAGTATTGTCACTTTCAGTTCCGCAGCTGGTAAAGATAATTTCCTCCGGCTCCGCGTTAATGAGAGCAGCTAGACTTTCTCTAGCGACCTCAACGTTCCTGTGGACCTGTCCTCCAAAGGTATGCATACTTGAAGGATTGCCGTAATAGGTTTTGAAAAACGGCATCATTTCCTCAATTACAGCATCATCTACCTTTGTTGTTGCATTGTTATCAAGATAAATAACTCTCATGTAATCTCCACTGTAAGATCGTCACTCACAAGTTCCTTTAATTTATTACCGATATTCTTTACTGTAACGTTTGCCATAAGACAGTCCGTGCATGTTCCTCTTAATGAAAGAATCACCTTGTTCCGGTCAACATCAATTAATTCCACATCACCGTTGTCTGCCTGTAGTAGCGGCCTGATTTCATTTTCAATTATTTCCTGGATCATGGCTATTTTACGGATGTTGGTAAGTTTTTTCTTTGGTTTTGGCGATTCCTCTTTAGCCACACCTTCCCATATTTCCTTCAGGATATTCTCAATTTCAGGAATACAGCTGCCGCAGCCGCCGCCTGCTTTTGTGAAGTTAGTAACATCATCGAGGGTATGAAGGTTGTTCTCTTTTATTTCTTTTTTGATTTTCTGGTCAGTTATTCCAAAACAGTGACAGACTATTTCCCCTTCCTCGACATCCTTCGGTTTTTCTCCACGGTAATTTGCGACAGCGGCCTCCAGCGCTTCACGTCCCATTACAGAGCAATGCATTTTTTCCCGTGGCAGCCCCCCAAGGTAATCCGCAATATCATTGTTCGTGACGTTCAGTGCCTCGTCAATGGTTTTGCCCTTTATCAGTTCTGTAAGGGCAGTAGAAGATGCTATAGCACTGGCGCATCCGAAGGTCTTGAATTTAGCATCCTCTATGGTATTAGTATTCTTGTCAATGGAGAGAGATAGTTTTAATGCGTCACCGCATATAATACTTCCAACTTCGCCGACTGCATCAGGGTTTTCAATTACACCCACATTTTTTGGATGAAGGAAGAGATCTTTGACTTTTTTCGTATAGTCCCACATAAATCTATTTGTATCACAGCTATATCAGCTTGTCAAGAAATGCGATGGTGTGATATATTTATGTAAAGAATAATATGAATTGCGAAATTCGAGTAAATTCCAAATAGCAAATCCCGGGAATTCATAATTTGTCATTATTTCCTGCAGAAAAGTACATTTAATGCAGGTTTTTTCTGCTTTTTCATGAAATCTTTAGGGTTATTGGAGGTTTGTTTTGCCTATATATGAGTATCAGTGTAAAAAATGTAAAGAACAGTTTGAAGTAATGCAGAAGATAAATGATGGTCCCCTTACCGAATGCACTTCCTGCGGTGGAGAGTTGAAGAAACTTATTACAAATACATCGTTTGTTCTCAAGGGAAGTGGATGGTATGTTACGGATTATCCTTCTGACTCCAGGAAAAAAGCGCAGGATTCAAAAAAAGCAGCGTCAGGAACAAAAACAGCGAATAAGTCGAAATCCGGTAAAAATCCATTAAAGCTTGATAAGTGATGCCGAATAACGCCCCGCTTCTAGCAGCACCGCATGTCCATGTACCATTTGATTCTCTGGACAAATATCTTTCTTTTCTCAAAGAAAATGAATTGAATCTTGAAATTTATTTCGGTTCCAGGACATTTGATGATATTACTGATGCTGATATTATTGCATTAAGGAATAAACTTGATTACAATCCCGCTATATCAATACACGGACCTTTTATGGACCTCTCACCAGGAGCTGTTGATCCGAAAATCAGGGAACTTACAACTAAAAGATTTTCCAAAACACTGGGTTTTGGAAGGATACTGAAATCAAAGGTGATTGTTTTTCATTCAGGATACGACAGATGGAAGTATGATAGCAGGGTTGATATCTGGCTGGACGGCAGTCTTAAGACATGGACGCTTATTGAGAAAATAGCATCAGACATGGGGATTGAAATAGCGATAGAAAATATATTTGAGGAAGACCCTGAACATCTTAAGCTTTTATCAGAAGAAATGAATTCTGAATATTTCGGAATCTGTTTTGATACAGGACACTTCAATCTTTTCTCTAAGTTATCACTTAAAGCGTGGCTTAGGATTATAAAGCCTCATGTTAAAGAATTACATCTCCATGATAATAAAAGATATGCTGATGAGCATCTCGCAATCGGAGAAGGTGATTTTGATTTTAAGACCCTTTTCAATGAACTGAAAGGAATTGACTGTGTTCATACATTAGAAGCGCATACTATTGAGGATGCGAAAAAGAGTCTGGAAAAAATAAAAGAGTATTATTAATCCCCTAAAAAGATTTTCATTATTTCTTCTGCTTCAACATTAGAAACTCCAATTTTAAGGCTTGATACAAATAATTAAAGCACTATAATTGCAATATGAATATATATATCAAGTGACAATTCCGGGTTTATGATATACACTAAAAATATGAATAAATATCAATACATAGTGAGAATTATATGCGTAGTATTTTCTATATGTTTTGTTGACGCTTTTGCGCATGCTGATATCACTGCAATAATTAAATCTGCATCCGAATATGATTATCCGCCATTTTGCATTGTTACCAAAGATGGGAAGGCCGATGGGTTTTCTGTTGAACTTCTAAGGGCAGCTCTTGAAAAGGTGGATGTGGGCGTTGAAATTAAGGTTGGGTCATGGGCAGAAATAAAGGATGAATTAAAGGATGGTAAAATAAGAGTTTTGCCATTGGTTGGGAGAACGCCGGAGAGAGAAGCAATATATGATTTCACTTTTACATATTTGACTCTTCATGGGGCGATCTTTGTAAGAAAAGGTAATACAGAAATTCAAACGGTTGATGATCTTGCGGACAAAGAAATTATTGTTATGCAGGGAGACAATGCTGAAGAGTATGTTATACGTGACCGTGTTTCGCCGCATATAATCTTAGTAGAAACATATGAAAAAGCAATGAAGCTGCTCGAATCAGGCAAACATGATGCAGTGATTGCTCAACGTCTTATGGGTATCCAGTTGTTGAAAAACCTTGGGATTAGTGAGATCGTTCCGCTGGAACACAGGCTGGATAAATTCAGGCAGGATTTTTCGTTTGCAGTGCGAGAAGGGGATAAGGAATTATTGGCACTTCTTAACGAGGGACTATCAATAGTTATGATTGATGGGACTTTTCAACGCCTGCATGAAAAATGGTTTGCCCCTATATTGGGAAATAGACTGTTATTAAAAGATGTACTCAAATATGTGTTGATCATTGGTGTCCCGATTATTCTATTGGCCTTGATATTATTCACAATCTATTTACGTGCAGAAGTAAATAGAAAGACAAAAGGACTGTTTAAAGAAATTGAAGAACGCAAGAAGTCATCAGAGTCACTGCTGGCAAGCGAGGCCAAATTTCGGACCTATTATGAAAATGCACCGCTTGGGTATCAGTCACTTGATGAAAACGGCTGTTTTAATGATGTTAATAAAGCTTGGCTTGAGACCCTTAAGTACTCCCGGGATGAAGTTATTGGCCGGTCATTTGCGAATTTTCTGGCACCCGGCTATCTTGATAAATTTAGGAAGAATTTCCCCTGTTTTAAAGCAGATGGTCAAATACGCGGTATAGAATTTGAAATGCTTAGAAAAGACGGTTCTCATGTGACAGTATCCTTCAATGGTAATATCGGATATAGCGAAGACGGAAGCTTTAAACAGACACACTGCCTTTTGCAAGATATATCTGAGCTTAAGAAATTAGAGGAAGAACAGCAGAAAATCCATAAGCTTGAATCAATTGGAATCCTCGCCGGTGGAATTGCCCATGATTTCAACAATATACTTTCCGGGATTCTTAATAATATTTATTTATCGAAGATGCATATTAATCATGGAAGCAAAGAATATAAAAATCTGGAAACAGCAGAAAAAGCGATATATAGAGCAACAGATTTGACCCGCCAACTTCTTACCTTCTCCAGGGGAGGAACTCCAATTAAGAAGACAGCATCTATCATTGATATTGTCAAGGAATCTGCTGAATTTGCTCTGAAGGGATCAAATGTTAAATGTGAATATAGCGTAGCGGATGATATCTGGCCTGTTGAAGTGGATGAAGGGCAAATTAATCAGGTAATACATAATTTCATTCTGAATGCCAACCAGGCCATGCCGGAGGGAGGGACTATACGTATAAGTCTAGATAATCTAGAGCTGTCTCCAGGTACCGTATTGCCGCTTCAGGAGGGAAGATATATAAAAGTAGTCATACATGACCAGGGGATTGGACTTGATAAAGAACATTTAATGAAGATATTTGACCCGTACTATACAACTAAAGAAGCTGGACGAGGACTCGGACTTTCCATTACTTATTCTATTATAAATCAACATGCTGGGTATATATCGGCAGAATCGGAAGTGGGAGTTGGCACAACATTCACATTCTATCTGCCAGCGTCTGAAAAACAGATAAAAGAAAAAGAGACTGTAGAAGATGCGCCTGTTGCCGGTGAAGGTAGAATATTGATAATGGATGATGAAGAGATAATAAGGGAATCAGTTGGAGAATTGTTAACAATAAATGGTTTTAAAGTCGAGTTTGCAAAAGATGGAGTAGAAGCAATTGAACACTACAAAAAAGCCTTAAAAACAGCACACCCCTTTAATGTAGTAGTTCTGGACTTAACCATACGTGGTGGAATAGGAGGAAAAGAAACGGTGAAAAAACTACATGAGATTGATCCTGATGTAAAGGCAATCGTCTCAAGCGGATTTTCGAGCGATCCGGTTATGGCAAATTTCAAAGAATACGGATTCAGGGATGTTTTTAACAAGGCTTCTGACAGCCCTGATAATTTATGTAGAATCTTGAATAAAGTAATAAAAAATGACAGTTAAATAGAATGTCTAAGTTACCATTTATATTGTTTTATGGCCGATTCTAAAACCTTTTTGAAACACAAACAATAAAATTAGAGATGTTTTGCCAGGTTCCTCATTGAAAACCCTCTTAACTCAGGCGATCCTTCACCCTTATACTGGGCCATGACACTGTGAGATTCCCCCATTCCCTGGGGCATGATCAGTCCCTTGATTTTTGATATTTCCAGTAGATAATCAGGTGAATCGGAATAAAGTTCCATAATGACTTCATCAATCCCTGATGCTGTAAGGAAAGTTCCCTGAGGAGAATAACCGGTTGTCTTGAGTCCAAGCTCTCCGCCCCATTTTTTCAGAGCTGAAAAATTTATGTGTGCTGTTATGTCCTGGTATCCGATATGTTTATAGGGATCTTCATTTAACTGGTGTTTGTGATAGCAGAGCAGGGTGCCATTTGATCTGTCTTCATCATAATATTCCCTTGTGGTATAACCGTAATCAATAGTAAGTATGAATCCCCGGGACAAAACACTGGATGCTTCTTTAAGCCATTCCTTTACCTGCAGATTGATCTCGGTTTTATAACCCGCTGGAAGTGAAATGCCGAAGTCTTTGATATAATCAGTTATATTAGTGGTGCTGATAGCGCCTTTTTCTTCAATGAATCCCTGTCCGTCATGATTCAGATAAAGCTCTTTCAGGTCTTCGTCCATTTCAATTAGATGCACAGGGAATGCATCAAGAAGTTCATTAGAGAAAATACAGCCGGTGATATTACTAATTTCATTAAGTGAATTGACCCATGTTATATTTCTATTGGCATTATCATTTAAAAGTTCTTTTTGTTTCTCCTGAAAATGCTGATAAGGTTCGACAATTACGTATCTGAATGATTTCAGGAAATCATTTAATTCTTCTGGAAGGACAGGGTCTTTTGAAGATTTGTGTAAATAGTCAATAATATCTTTGCAGAGATATCCGATGCCTGCTCCCATTTCAACAGCGACAAAATCTGACGGTTTTCCAAGTAATATCCACATTTCCAGAAAACATTTTGCGATCATGGCACCGAATATTGGATGTAAATGGGGGCTTGTATAGAAATCTCCCTTTTTTCCAATCGTAGTTTCGGGTGAAGAATAGTATCCGAGTTCAGGATAGTACAGGGCCATTTCCATAAATGACCTGAAGGTTATACGGCCTTCATTTTTTATTTTGTCGATAATAACTTCTTCAAGTGGAGTCATATGCAGATAAGTATAAATGAAATGAGTATTCTTTACTAGCTTTTCCAGGAAGTGTATAATTACTGAATGCTGTGTAAAAAATCAGGAAGAGAAATTATAAATATTACTGTGTTATTTCTGGTGGCTATGTTCATCTTCAGCAGCTGTACCGGTATGTTTATTAATAAATACGGTTATGTCTCTAAAGATTCAAAGATTATTCGGAAAGACGGCAGGGCTGTTTTTTTACCTGAAAACGCACCTTCTATTACCCAGGGATTTAAACCGGAAACTGAAGACAACAATGGGAATGAGATTTCCGGTCATGAAGGGATAGATATTATGAGTGCAAAAGGAACGCCTGTGATAGCGCCTGCACCAGGAGTAGTTATAAGCTCTTACTATGAACCGTTTTACGGAAATCGTCTGAAAATCGGCCATGGCAGAGATGAAAATGGACTTTTTATAGTTACAAAATTCTTTCACCTGTCTGAGAGGAAAGTTCAAAAGGGTGAACAGGTTGTTCGGGGGCAGAGGATCGGAAGCCTGGGGAGTACCGGACTTCTTGCGAGTTATCCCCACCTGCATTATGAAGTGCGGCTCGGGGAAAATGAAGACATGTTGCGGTATGAACCAATGAGCCCTCACCTGTATTGGGTGGATGGAGTCGGAAATGTAACATGTTTCGAGAGCAATAAAAAATGGCCGGACAAGCCTTTTAAAACAACCTTCCCGGTTCCATGCCTTGGAGTTGACTCAGAGTAAATGAGCGTCGTTACTGACCTTAAAAACAGAACATTTGAAGTAAATATATACACGGCATTGGCGCTGAGACTATTGCTGGTCATGCTGATGTTCTCTGTTTGCAGGATCATGTTTTATCTTCTTAATACCGGTCTTTTCCCTGACATGACTATTCCTAGATTCGGACGAATAATGATGGGAGGGTTGAAGTTTGATCTTTCAGCGACTCTCTATATTAATATTTTATTTATACTCTCAAATATTACCCCATTTAAATACAGACACAACATGACATATCAGCGAGGACTAAGAATCCTTTTTCTTGTCACAAACAGCATTGCTCTTGCTTTTAACTGTGCTGATTTTATCTATTACCGTTTTATCTTAAAGCGGACGACATCGAGTCTTTTCGAATCATTTGCAAACGAAGAAATGTTAGGGTCACTATTCTTTCAATTCGTCATAGATTTCTGGTATGTCTATCTGTTCTGGGGAATAATGGTTTTTGTTATGGTTTTTTTGTATAACAGAGTGAAAATCAGGAAACCGGATGTCTATAATAATATTGTTTTTTATACAGGAAGTGTTGTCATGGCGGCACTCATAGGAGTGCTTATAGTAGCTGGGTGCAGGGGAGGGTTCCGGCACAGCACAAGGCCGATTACTTTGAGTAATGCGGGTAAGTATGTAGAGAGTCCCCATGAAATGGCCATTGTCCTTAATACTCCTTTTGCGATTATAAGGACAATAAACAAGAAACCTCTAAAAAGAGTTTCTTATTTCAAATCGGACCAGGAACTGAATGCCATCTACACACCTCATCATAAAGGGAATAAGGACAAGGAATTTAAAAATGAAAATGTAATTGTCATTATCCTTGAGAGTTTTAGTACTGAATACTCAGGACTGCTGAATCCTCATTTTGAAGATGGTAATTACTCCGGTGACACCCCATTTCTTGATTCACTTATGAAGGAGAGCAGAACATTTGTGAATTCATATGCCAATGGCCTAAAGACCCTTGATGCTGTTCCTTCCACACTGGTAAGTATACCGGCGCTGCAGCTTCCGTATGTGCTGTCGCATCACTCCCATAATAGAATGAACAGTCTGGCCAGCCTGCTGAAAACAAAAGGGTATGCCACTTCTTTTTTTCATGGAGCGCCTAACGGGTCCATGGGTTTTGAGTCTTTTGTAAATCTCGCTGGATATGATAAATATTACGGAAAGAATGAATACGGGAATGATGATGATTATGACGGGATCTGGGGTATATGGGACGAAGAGTTTTTTCAGTTTTTTGCGAATACACTTAATAAAGAAAAACAGCCTTTCTGTACGGCCATCTTCTCTGTATCATCCCATCATCCTTTCAAGGTCCCTGATAAGCATGAAGGGACCTTTAAAGAAGGTAAATTCCAAATAAGCAGGACTGTGCGATATACGGATTACGCGCTTAAGCGATTTTTTGAGACCGCGTCAAAAATGGACTGGTATGAAAACACACTTTTTGTTATTACAGGAGACCATACCTCTCCGAATTTTCTATTCAATCGGGACACCATAGGGTATTTCAGTGTCCCGTTAATATTTTTTAAGCCTGGTGGGGAGATGAAGGGCTTTGACGAGACCATTGTCCAGCAGATTGATATAATGCCGACGGTACTTAATTACCTTAATTTTGACAGGGAATATATAGCGTTCGGGAACGATGCCTTTGATGGATCATCAAGGCACTTTGCGATTAATTACATCCATGATTCATATCAGCTGTTTATGGATGATTACGTAATGCAGTTCAAGGATGAAGAAGTGATTGGGTTGTTCGATATGAAAAAGGACAGACGTTTCAAAAATAATCTGGTAGTTGAATCCCCTGAAATACGGAAAAAACTCGAGGTCCAGCTAAAGGCCATTCTACAGCAGTATAACAACAGGATGCTTGATAACAATATTACTGTTAAAGGCCCGGAAAGTACTGCATCCTTGGGAAAAGAGCATTAGGAAAATCTAATTATGCTTAATAAACAATTTCTTGCCAATCGAATTAAGACGATAGAGAATGCATCTGCAACTATTGCCTTTCTTGCGCTTGGGACTGTTTTAACATGTGTATTCACCCTCTTTTTTTTCGCTCACCCTAATGCTGATGATTTTTGTACAGCAGGTAAGGTGTATTCTTTCGGAGTTATAGATGGTGTTATGGATGAATATTTTAATTGGACAGGGCGCTGGACGCAATACACAGTATTATATGGTGTGTCGTCAGTTCTGGACCTGGTGAAATATTATAGTTGGCTATTGATTCTTTGTGCCCTCATTTATGCATTCTCATTATTTACATTCTTCAGGTCATTCTTTGGAAAACAATTGGATCTGAAGTCGGCTATAATGATGGCGGTTTCGGTTTTTTGTCTTTACTGGGCAGGGATCGTTACACCCGGTCAGACATTCTATTGGTGGTCAGGCGCCACCAATTATTCGCTAAGCTTAACGGGGATGCTGTTTCTATTTGCAGGGCTGCTGAGGGTTCGGAATGAAAATATACTTGTTACGCTTATCCAGACAGTTTTGTTATGTGTTTTGGCATTAGTTACTACAGGTGTAAATGATCTCCTCGGCTTGATATTGTGCATAGTCCTCGGGGTAAGTGTTGTCATAATGTTCAAGAGTCGTCATCCCAACCGGATCGTATGGTTCATTGTTTTATTGGCTGCACTAGCGGGGTTTTTAGTAGTGTATACTGCGCCCGGCAACGAATTCCGAAAATTAGATACAGCGCAGATTGTCAAGTATGGTGATTTTAAATTGTCTTTGGCTTTAACACTGAAACAGATTGTCTATTACGGAGCACGCTGGGTATTAGATGTGAAGCTTTTGAGTGTAAGTATATTTTTCATCATGAGTCCCGGTTTTCGAGCAATTGGATTACCCAGGGTGTTTCAACAGTATTCCAGATGGAAGTTGATAGTGCCGATTACATGGATTGTTGTACTGGTATTAGCCATATTCGGTTTTAGTTGGGGATTGGGAAAAACGATGGCGTCCCGACAAGTTAACATCGTTTATATGCTATTCCTGATTGGTTGGATAGTAAACGTGTTTGTATTCATGCGATGGCCGCTTAATGTAAATTCAGACGATGAAATTATCGCCAGGTCTGTGAGGGCCTTTGCATTGGGTTTGTTTGCTCTGAGTCTGATTGGGACAGGAAGTACTCCTCAGGCATTTTTTGACCTTATGGGAGGTCAGGTAGCTCAATATGATCAGAACATGCAGCGAAGGTATAAGCAGATTCACTCGGAGATAGAGCAGGGCAATCTTGATGTGCGGGTTCCGGCTGTAAAAGATCGACCTAAAATCTTCTTTGAAAAGTTTAGTTGGGCGGATATTGATAAAAATCCAAAGAGCTGGACGAATCTTTGTGCTGCGAAGTATTTTAGACTGGAATCAATCGCTATTGAACGCAGCCACATGAAAAAATCTAATAACTTGCCTGGTGATTAATCCTGATCAGACTTTCTTTAAATAAATCAAATACTCAACATTCCCCTTAGGGCCTTTAATTGGCGACGTAGTTGTCCCCAGAACATGAAAGCCCATTTCAACGGACATGTTCTTTATCATCTCAACAACTGCCAGCCGTATACTCTCCTCTTTGACAACCCCTCCTTTACCAATATCCTTACGTCCTGCCTCGAACTGGGGCTTTATGAGCGCCACAATCTCTCCGTCCGTCTTTAGGAAATTTGAAACATTAGGGATGACTTTCAGGAGAGAGATAAAAGAAACATCAATGACCGCAATATCTATTTCATCAGGGACAAGTGATTTGTCCAGGTATCTTATATTCGTTTTTTCAAACAAAACGACACTCTCGTTGTTACGCAGGGTATAATCAAACTGCCCGTAACCAACATCAACCGCATAAACCTTCCTGGCACCTTTCTGGAGAAGGCAGTCCGTAAAGCCGCCTGTTGAAGCGCCCGCGTCCATAGCTATAATGTCCTGTACGTCTATGTTGAATTCCGTTAACGCGTGCTCAAGCTTCAGTCCGCCTCTACTGACATAAGGCATTCTGCTTTTCAGCGTTAGAACATCATCATTATTGATAAGTGTACCGGCCTTGTCGATAACAATACCGTTTACAAGTACACTCCCTGCGAGTATGAGGCCTTTTGCCTTTTCCCTGCTTTCAGCAAGGCCTTTTTCAAATAGTAATTTATCCAGGCGATTTTTTAGTAGAGATTTTCCTGACATGATTATTGGACCTGAACATCAATTATGTGATGGATGCAAGGTTTGTAAAGTGAGTGGCGATTAAGTTTCTTTGCCAAGTAATTTAAGGGATTCGTTTGCGATACCTTCTGCATCCAGTCCTAACTGTTTTCTTAATAAATTCTGAGGACCCTGTTCAATAAATGAGTCCTGAATTCCGAGCATTCTGAATTTAAGACCATCAATGCCGGCCTGTGTGAGTTCTTCAAGAACAGCGCTTCCAAAACCACCAGAGATAACATTTTCTTCGACTGTCAGGACATGTCCTGTCTTTTTTGCCATATCTGATATGAGATCAAAATCAAGGGGTTTCACGAAGCGTGCATTTATAACAGAAGCACTGACTCCTGAATCAGAGAGAAGCTTTGATGCTTCGAGAGCGGGAAGGGCCATGTTGCCTATTCCTATAATAAGAATATCATTACCTTCGTTCAAGACCTCACCCTTGCCTATGGGTATTTCCTTGATTTCAACGGGTTCCGTGTTGTCGTCTTCAGATCCCCTTGGATATCTTATTGCAGACGGACCTTCGTGATTCAGTGCTGTTTTGAGCATGCACCTGAGTTCATATCCGTCTTT
>PJEL010001879.1_pt1 | contig 20161 bp, 12 predicted proteins | sample 1853271 | NCBI WGS metagenome assembly PJEL01 (sample SAMN08108733, study PRJNA415343) | Invertebrate metagenome, whole genome shotgun sequencing project. | host: Globobulimina | place: Sweden: Gullmar Fjord | collected 2015-08
AGCTATACCTTTACCCCAAATGATAATTGGAATGGTACGGTCCCGGATATCACCTATACGGTGAACACGGGCTCCAGTGCGACTTTGAACATCATCGTTACCCCGGTTAACGATGACTTTACCGATAATAATGAAATCCGCACCATCGCCGAAGACAGCCCTCAAGTGGCTGGCAATGTCATCGACGGCACCAGTGTCGACGGCGACATCACGGTAACCAGTTTTACCATAGGTGGCGATAGCACAGTCTATCAGGCCGATGGCAGCGACATCGATATCAGTAATGTCGGCAGATTCAGCCTCGACAGCAATGGTGGCTACACCTTTACCCCAGCCGCCAACTATAACGGCTCGGTCCCTGTGATCACTTACAGTATGACCGATGGTTCAAGCGGTGACAGCTCGACTTTGAGCATAACTGTCACGCCAGTCAATGATGATTTTACCGATAACAATGAACTACGCACCATAGCAGAAGACAGTCCTGAGATAGGCGGCAATGTAATCGATGGCACCAGCGTCGATGGCGATATCACTGTGTCCAGCTACACCATAGGTGGCAACAGCACGATTTATCAGGCCGATGGCAGCGATATTACTATCAATAATGTCGGCACATTCAGCCTCGACAGTCATGGTGACTACACCTTTACGCCAGCCGTCAACTATAACGGCTCGGTCCCTGTGATCACCTATAGCCTGACAGACGGCTCAAGCGGTGACAGCTCGACTTTGAGCATAACTGTCACGCCTGATAATGATGGTTTTACCGATAACGATGAGATCCTCACCATCGCCGAAGACAGCCCAGAAGTGGGCGGTAATGTCATCGACGGCGCCAGTGTCGACGGCGATATCACGGTAACCAGCTTTACCATAGCTGGCGATAGCACTGTGTATCAGGCCGATGGCAGCGACATCAATATTAGTAATGTCGGTGCATTCAGTTTGGGCAGCGATGGCGCGTACACCTTTACCCCGGCTGCCAACTATAATGGCGCGGTACCTGTGATCACCTATAGCCTGACCGATGGTTCGAGCGGTGACAGCTCGACGTTGAGCATCATGGTCTCCCCTGATGACGATCCTTTTATCGACGCTGATGAAGCGTTCACCATCGAAGAGGACAGCGGGACCACTTCTGGCAGCCTGCTTACGGGCAGTAACAGTATCGAGGGGCCGCTCAGTATCGACAGCTTCTCGGTCGATGGTAAGGATTACGATTTCAGTGGTGGCAGCAGTGTCACCGTTAGCCTGATCAGTGGTGAACTCACCATCGACAGCGACGGCGGCTATAGCTTCACGCCGGCGGCCGACTGGAATGGTGCGGTACCTGTGGTGAGCTACACCGTCAGTGACGGCTTGACCAATAACGACTCGACGTTGAAGATCACCGTGTCACCCAAAGCCGATCCATTCACCGATGGTGACGAGGCGTTCACCATCGAAGAGGACAGCGGTACCACTTTTGGTAGCCTGCTTACGGGCAGCAACAGTGTCGAGGGGCCGCTCAGTATCGACAGCTTCTCGGTCGATGGTGAGGATTACGATTTCAGTGGTGGCAGCAGCGTCATCGTTAGCCTGTTCAGTGGTGAACTCAGTATCGACAGCGACGGCGGCTATAGCTTCACGCCGGCGGCCGACTGGAATGGTGCGGTACCTGTGGTGAGCTACACCGTCAGTGACGGCTTGACCACTAACGACTCGACGTTGAAGATCACCGTGTCACCCAAAGCCGAACCATTCACCGATGGTGACGAGGCGTTCACCATCGAAGAGGACAGCGGTACTACTTCTGGTAGCCTGCTTACGGGCAGCAACAGTGTCGAGGGGCCGCTCAGTATCGACAGCTTCTCGGTCGATGGTAAGGATTACGATTTCAGTGGTGGCAGCAGCGTCACCGTTAGCCTGAACAGTGGTGAACTCACCATCGACAGCGACGGCGGCTATAGCTTCACGCCGGCGGCCGACTGGAATGGTGCGGTACCGACGGTTAACTACACCGTCAGCGATGGCTTGACCACTAATGACTCGACGTTGAAGATCACCGTGTCACCCAAAGCCGATCCATTCACTGATGGTGACGAGGCGTTCACCATCGAAGAGGACAGCGGTACCACTTCTGGCAGCCTGCTTACGGGCAGCAACAGTGTCGAGGGGCCGCTCAGTATCGACAGCTTCTCGGTCGATGGTAAGGATTACGATCTCAGTGGTGGCAGCAGCGTCACCGTTAGCCTGTTCAGTGGTGAACTCAGTATCGACAGCGACGGCAGCTATAGCTTCACGCCTGCGGCCGATTGGAATGGTGCGGTACCGACCGTTAACTACACCGTCAGCGACGGCTTGACCACTAATGACTCGACGTTGAAGATCACGGTCTCTCCGGGCAATGACAAGCCAACGATAAGTTCGGCGACCGATGCCACAGTGTCCGAAGAGGGGTTAAACTCAGGTCTTGCAGATAGTTCGGGGAGTTCGGATACAACTGATTCGGTCACGGCGACCGGAACGATTAGCTTGCAGGATATTGATGGCGATACGCTATCGGTCACTCTTTCTGGCCCGCAAGGGTTAACCTCCGATGGACAGGTCGTTCAGTGGTTGTGGGATAATGACGCACAGAGTCTATCCGGTTATGTCGGCACACCTGGCGAGAATAGTTATCAAGAGATATTAGAAGTTAGCTTGACACCTCCAGCAGGTAATTCATCGGGTGACAGGGGTTATGAGTTGACGCTCAAAGCTGGTGTAGATCATAGCGATGGCAACACTGAAGATACGCTCTCATTGGCTATTGGAGTAAGTGTCTCCGATGGGCATGGCGGTGAGGCAAGCGGAAGTTTTTCTGTTACGGTTGAAGACGATGCCCCCGAGTTCACTGCAGTTCCTGCTGTTGACGTGGTGTTCAACGATATTCCAGACTCATTGGTTGGTGCGTCTGACTTAACCCACTATTCGGGCGTTCGTGGTTCGATCGATTCCGACGGGTTCACAATTACCGGCAGAGGTTTTACCTCGGCAACGGATTCAACACTCGTTGATAGTGATCTGAATGGTAGCGTTCAAGGTATAGGTGTTGCCAGTGCAGACTCACCCTATCTCCCTTTAAACAATGAAGTTGAGTTTCGTAAGTTTGACGATGGCAGTGAGGCTTCAGAAGAGGTTATTATCACACTGGATCCCGGTACCGTCGCATTTGGCATGAACATAGAGTTTAGCAAGATGTTCGGTGGTGAACTCGAGGTTGGTGTCGTCGAATTTTTCCGTGATGGTCAGATGGTCGCGACTCAAGCTTTCACTTCGGATGCTTACCATGGCGACTATGCGGCTAACTTTGAGGTACTTGAAGGTGGTTTCGACAGCGTCATTATCAAGGCAACCGATAACGGCCGCCCGGCCGAGTATGGTGATAACAGCGACCTGACGATAAAATCGATAGAGTTTGTCGGTACTGAAACCGGTGATCCAATCGCCTACGCATCTGGAACCGTTACGCCACAGTGGGGGGCCGATGGTGCCGGCTCTATCGAGCTGACCGGGAGTGATGAAACGGGTCTTGTGACAAGCAGCGGCGAAGCCATTCTTATCACTCAATCGGATAATACCTTGTTGGGACAAACCGCATCCGGAGTTGTGATCTTTAAACTTGAGTTCACACCGGGTACCGGACAATGGGATTTCCACCAGTACCAGGATATGAAACCCACTACCGATGGTGATATCGACTTTAATGTTCTCATCACCGATGCCGATGGCGATAGTGTCGAGGGGGCATTTGCGGTGAAGCCCAAGACGAGTGCTGCACCTGAGACTGAGGAAGACAGCTTAGACTTGAGTGAAGGGCAGTCAATCAATTTCAACGAGGCGACCCTGTTAGCTAATGATGACGATTATGGCTCTGGTAGCTTGTCTGTGACCTCTTTTGCCACAGGCAGCTCAGGAATCGGTGCAATAACGGCAACAGAGCCGGGCGCAAGCTTCACCACAACACTTGGCGGTACCGTCACCATTAATCCAGATGGCAGCTATAATTATCAGGCCCCAGCCAGCTTAGATCACAGTGGCAGTGATAACCTGACAGACAGCTTCTATTATCAGTCAACAGACGGCGTAGAAAATTCTGCCTGGACCCAAGTCACGGTTAATATTGCCGATACGGCACCGATAGCAAATGATGATATCGATAGTATCGGATTTGGCGGTACGGCCCATGGTAATGTTATCTCTGCTGCCGGCAGTGATGGCGCAGGAATCGATACACTTGGAGCTGACGCTGCAAGCATCTCTTCGGTATCTTACAAGGGCACGAGTCATAGTGATTTCGATGCTAATGGCAATATCACTATCACGACCGATGATGGCATCTTAGTGTTGAACCAGAATGGGAATTATAGCTATCAATCTACCCTGAATGAGTTTGTTAATTTAGGTACTAATGATCTGATTGATGGAACTGGTGTTCAGTTATATGGTTTTGATTCATCTACCAACTTCCAAAACCAAAATAGTCTGGATAAGTCGATGCTTGTCGCACATGGCGATAACATAGGGAGTATAGACACTCAGGTTGGTGTGGGGATTGAAAATAATAGTGAGTGGATAGAGCATGGTGAGTCGCTAGTTATCGATCTCAAGGAAAATTTCAACGAAGTGTCGTTAGGTTTAAATGGCTTTAATGAAAGTGAAACTAATGCCAATGGTCAATGGTCTACCTATGACAGCGATGGTCATCTGGTCGCGAGTGGCAGTTTTTCCGGCAGTGATTCACTGAGTATCAATTCGGGTCAAGCTTATCAATATGTCGTTATAACAGCTGGCTCCTCGGCCTCCTCTGGTCCCACAGGTTATTTCTCCGTGACTTCAGTACAAACGGCGGTTGTACACCCGCTGACCAGTGATAAATTTGGCTATATTCTCAGTGATGCAGATGGCGACAGCGATCCGGCCACGCTCACCATCAATCAAGACTCTAACCCAGAAGCAAGTAATGATTCTGCCAGTGTGGCCGAATCTGGTCTGGCTTCAGGAACGACAGCCGGTGACGGCAGCAATATCACGACAGGCAACTTGCTCGATAATGACTCAGGTGTGAGTAGCTCAACTCATATCAGTGAAGTGGAGGGGGTAACAGCCATAAACGGTGTCATCACAGTGACTACCGCCCTGGGTGAGCTGACGGTTTACAGCCAGGACTCTGGCGAACACAGAGCGGGAGACTATGAGTATAAACTGACATCGAATAGCACCGATGGCGACAATGCCAGTGAGTCATTCGACTATACCATCACTAATAGTTTGGGCAGCAACGATAGTGCCAGCCTTACAGTAAAGATAAGTGATGATGCGCCGATTGCACATGATATCAGCCAGAACCTGCAATCCAGTGGCGATGTTGTTACTACTAACCTGACTCTGGTATTGGATGTATCCGGCAGTATGGGCGATTCGGTTGGTAACGGTCAGACTTACCTTGAAGTTGCTATCGACGCCTTAACCACCTTGATCAATGAGGTGGATAATACCGGCAATGTGAATATTCAAATTGTTAATTTTCATGCAAATGCCTATTCTTCTGGTTGGTTGATTGACGATGTCGCCGGCGCCATTAATTACCTCGAGTCTTTGGTTGCCGATGCGGCAACCTATTATGATTCGGCGTTAAACGCAGTGATGAATAGCGGGCCTCTGCCAGCGGGGGCCGATCAGAGCCTACTCTACTTCATTTCGGACGGTATACCTTCACAAGACCATGAGGTTGACAGTACTTTGCAGTCAACTTGGGAGAACTATCTCGAAACCAGTGGCTATAAGAGCTCATTTGGTATTGGTATCGGCAGTGCAGGTCTCGACCATCTGTTACCCGTTGCCTATCCTGAGATCGATGGTGATGAAGCCTATGCGGTAAAACTAGATAATCCCGAAGATCTCGCCAGCACCATACTCGATTATTTCGATGGCGACACCATAAAGGGGAGCTATACCACAGGAGTCGTTTTTGGCGCCGATGGCGGACATATCGAAAGCATAAATGTCGATGGTGTGACCCATAGTTATGATGGTGGAAATCCGGTTCAGGTATTCACGACGGCGCTTGGGGGCAAGTTCACCGTTAATTTCGATACTGGTGAGTATCGCTACTCGATAGAGGTTGATCGTGATGTGCTCAATGAGCAAGAGTCATTTGTTGCGGTTGTAAAGGATAACGATGGAGATACGACCTCGGTAACCTTAGATCTTGGTATCGATTACCATGCAAATCTTGATGCGAATTCAAATAACATCATAACCAATTTAGCCGAAGGCACTACCATAGATATTCCGGTCGAATATTTACTTCATGGTGATAAGACGGCAGGTGATGCGGGTATTACTCAGGTCTCCGGCGATAATGTGACGCTCAGTGGAGGCGTAGTCACATTATCTTCGACGACAGAAGATTCAAGTTTCAATTACACCCTAAAGGGCAACAGTGATAAAGGTGAAGATTCGACTCACGTGGATCTGGACTACGCACAACAGTTAATCGGAACGGCAGAAAACGATATTATTATCAACTCCGGGACTGGCCAGCTAACGGCAGATGATGCATTGATCACAGCGATAGTAACACCGGGTAACGACAAAAGAATTGACAATCCACTCGGTTTCAAATTTGCCAGTAACAGCGATGAACTGTCGGTTACCAGCGTCAGTGTTAACCTTAGAGGTGGAAATGATAACGATGCCTTTATCGAAAACTATGCTCTGGGAGATTCCATTGGCTTAAACCCAACCCATAGCATTTTCACTCTGTCTGAGGGCGACTCGGTTATCACGGCAAACTTTGCCGAGGGTGAATTTGTCTCTGGCGATGAGTTCTGGTTTACGCTCGATACCAGTATGCTTAACGACAATTCCAGTAATGTATTTTCTCATCAAGCGGTCACCTTTACCGTGTCCCTAAGTGATGGTTCAGAAAAAACTGGCGTTTACCTCGCTTATGAGGACGGGGCTCAAAGCAAACTGGTGTTCGGCGATGTCTTAGATGGCGGCGCCGGAGATGATGTTCTCGTTGGTGGCTCAAGCAGTGACATTTTGCTGGGCGGAGATGGGGAAGATATGATGATTGGCGGCCTGGGTGATGATATGTTAGTCGGTGGCAACGGTGCGGATACATTCATCTGGGCGGAGCGCTCAGAGGGCACTGATCATATAACCGACTTTAACCTTAATGAGGATAAGTTAGCTTTGAGTGATCTGCTGCAGGGAGAAAATGCCGATAATCTCGATGAGTATCTCAACTTCAGTGTCGACAGTGCCACTCACTCTACTACCATAGATATCGATGGTGACGGTGATGGTACGTTTGAGCAACATATCGTTCTGGATGGGGTCGATCTGAAAGCCGCGTTTGGTAATACCGATGGCCAGATAATCAATGGTCTGTTGGGTGACAGTGGTGAGGGCGCTTTAATCATCGATACTCAGTCTGAAGGTGCAGCAGCTTTGTCAACGGGAACAGGGTCGACACATTCGATGGATGATGAACAGATGTTCCACGCTATCCCGTAATTAGCCGTTTGAGTTTAATGAACTAGCCTTAGGGTTGTGGATAAGCAATTATCCACAATTCTTAAGGAATGAGATTAAACGAGAAGTAAAAGTCTCTTTTTAGGAATGACGTAAAGATGTTTATAAAGCTAGACTAGGCAGCAAAGATACCTACAGCAATAAGGCTAGCTGCCGTGTCAATTTCAGAGCAATTCGATCCAACTGAGCATCCCCACCGCCGATATAATCCGTTAACTTCAGAGTGGATCTTACTTTCTCCACACCGTGCCAAACGACCATGGCAGGGGCAGGTAGAAGCTCTCGATGAAACCGCAAAACCGACTTATGACGAAAATTGTTTTTTGTGTGCAGGAAACGAGCGGATAAATGGAGAGGTTAACCCTCACTATCAGGGGACATTCGTTTTTCAAAATGATTTTGCTGCATTGAAACCGAACGGACCGTCAATGTCATCAGATGATCCTCTGTTCACCATGCAAACGGAGCAGGGAGAAAGCAGGGTGATCTGTTTCTCACCCGATCACAGTAAAAGCTTACCTGAATTGGAGTTAGATGAGATTGTTCAGGTCATTAATGCTTGGCAAGAGCAGAGTGCGGAACTGGGACGAGTATATCCGTGGGTACAGATCTTTGAGAATAAAGGGGCGGTCATGGGCTGCTCTAATCCCCATCCACATGGTCAGGTCTGGGCACAGTCAAGATTACCTACTTTGGCTGTTAAGAAGCAGGCGAACTTCAGCGAATATTATAAGAAATTTAATCGTGCTCTGCTAAATGATTATATGAGTCGGGAGCAGTTAAACGAAGAGAGAGTCGTCGCCAGTAACAAAGATTGGGTGGTCGTAGTGCCTTACTGGGCAGCCTGGCCTTTTGAAACTTTGCTATTACCCCGATTTCCTATTCAGAGGCTCACAGAACTAACCGAAACAAGACGCCAATCACTCGCCGATATAATTCAACAAATTACCATCAGGTACGACAACCTGTTTCAAAGCTCATTTCCCTATTCAATGGGGTGGCATGGAGCGCCGTTCGATGGCTGTTCACATCCTGAGTGGACCCTGCATGCCCATTTTTTCCCGCCCTTACTTCGCTCGGCTTCTATAAGAAAGTTCATGGTGGGTTATGAGTTGATGGCAGAGGTTCAGCGGGATATTACCCCGGAGCAGGCCGCGCAGCGGTTACGTGAATTGCCCTCGGTTCACTACAAGCAGCGAGCGATTTAAAGCGATCGAATGATCGCTTTAAATCGGCGAAACATAATGTCTAGGTTAAGGCGTTATTGCCTATAGCCATCCATAAATTCACCAAACTCGATTAATGCTTTTTCGAGCTCCTCTTTATGAGGCAAAAAAACGACTCTGAGGTGGTCGGGCTCTGGCCAGTTAAACGCAGTACCTTGAACCAGGAGGATTTTTTTCTGTTTCAGAAGATCGAGAACCAAACGTTCGTCATCACGAATGTTGAATTTCTTAGCATCGAGCTTGGGGAAAGCGTACATGGCCCCTTTGGGACATTTGACGCTTATTCCAGGGATCTGGTTGAGTAATTCAACACAGGTATCGCGCTGTACTTTCAAACGGCCGTCATCGATAAGCAGCTCATTGATACTCTGATAACCTCCCAATGCGGTCTGAATGGCGTGTTGATTCGGCACGTTCGAGCACAGTCGCATCGAAGCCAGCATATCTAAGCCTTCGATATAACTCTTAGCATCTTTTAAGTTACCCGATAGCATCATCCAGCCGACACGAAAACCAGCGGCCCGGTAGGATTTGGACAGGCCATTGAATGTAACGGTTAAGATGTCATCTGAGAGACTGGCAGCAGGAATATGCTGAGCCTCATCGTAAAGTATCTTGTCATAGATCTCATCGGCGAACAGGATAAGGTCATTCTGTCTACAGATCTCGACGGCTTCGAGCAGTAGATCTCTAGAATAGACCGCGCCCGTGGGGTTATTGGGGTTGATGAGTACTAATGCCCGGGTGCGAGTCGTGATCTTACTCTTGATATCGTCCAGATCGGGAAACCAATCAGATTCCTCATCGCAGCGGTAATGTTGGGCCTTGCCGCCTGACAGGTGAACAGCTGCGGTCCATAAGGGGTAATCGGGTGAGGGGATGAGCACTTCGTCATCGCTATTTAACAGTCCCTGCATCGCCATCACAATAAGTTCAGAGACGCCATTACCAATATAGACATCTTCAATATCGACACCAAAGATCCCCTGCGACTGATAGTGCTGCACTATGGCCTTACGGGCAGAGAAAAGTCCTTTAGACTCACAATACCCCTGCGCGCTGGGAAGATTTAAGATGACATCACGGACAATTTCCTCCGGTGCTTCAAAACCAAAGGGAGCCGGATTACCGATATTAAGCTTTAAAATTCTATGGCCTTCGTCTTCGAGACGGCGCGCCTCTTTATGCACAGGCCCTCGAATGTCATAACAGACGGTATCTAGCTTATTTGATTTTATAATTGGACGCATCCACAACCTCTAAAATGCTATGTCGATGTAGGGCTATAATCAGCCACAACTTAAGTATTGGGACAATAACGAATTATGGCGATGTTGAGAAGGGTTTAAGTGGGTTTATAGAAGATAAATCTGACATTAGCTGTGGATAATTGCACTGAATTACAAGTTAATAACTTATCGGTTTAGTGTATTGCTCTGCTTGCTTGCGTGTACTCAGTGTTTGCGACTGCTGAGGTTAAGTTCAGATACAAAAAAACCAGTGGCAGGCACTGGTTTTCAAAGTATTAAGCTTTATGACTTAGGCACGCTTCTTGAACTCACCTGTGCGAGGATCAATTTCAATCATTTCGCCAGTTTTTATGAAGTCTGCAACGCTGAGTGTTGCGCCACCAGCGACAGTTGCTGGCTTCATGACTTTACCTGAAGTATCGCCACGTGCAGAAGGTTCTGTGTAAGTCACTTCGCGTACGATAGTCGTCGGAAGCTCGACTGAGATAGCTTTACCTTCGTAGAAGGTCACCTGGCAAATCTCTTCCATACCATCAGTGATGTAAGCCGCAGCATCACCTAAGTTTCCAGATTCTACGTCGTACTGATTGTATTCAGCGTCCATAAAGACGTACATAGGATCGGCAAAGTATGAATAAGTACAGTCAAGACGTTCTAAGATGATATCTTCCATCTTATCATCACCTTTGAAGGTAGTTTCAGTCGTTGAATCAAGCAGTACGTTCTTTAACTTCATCTTAACGATGGCGGCGTTACGGCCAGAACGAGTCGTTTCAGTTTTCTGAACAACCCATGGGCTGCCATTTAACATGATCACGTTACCAGGACGGATTTCATGAGCAGTTTTCATTATACTATTTCCTATTTTTGGACTTTTCTATTTCAGTGCAGCATCTTAGCTATTTTTGACGAATTGAACCAGTCGAGTAGCAAGATCTGCATCATTTAATGCGAAAATTGGCCATTTTTGTGCGTGTTGCAACAAAGGCAAATTAACAGAATCAAGGTTTTGCCAGTGAAGATTCACGGCAGATTGCTGTTCTTGGTTGAATGCAAGATTCAATTCGGTCCAATACTTGGCAATTTCAGGTGCAAGATTATCGCAGTAAAGACTAATAAAAGCTTCTAATTTTACCAGGTGATAGTCATCTTCTTGAGGATAAATGTGCCAGATAAAGGGTTTAGCCGCCCATTGAGCCCTCAAAAATGAATCTTCGCCTCGCACAATATTAAAGTCACAACTCCAGAGTAGGCGATCGAAGCTCGGTTGATCTGTCATCGGAAGAATGTGAAGGGTCAAATTGTTGATAACAATCTGTTGCCCCGGGGTCAACGCTTCAACGGAGCAAGGGAGCAAATGAGTCAGGCTATTTAAGCTACGACCTTTGGGGAGCAAAGCATGTATCTTTTGAGTCGACTCTTGCCACTGTTGACACAGTGCCGGTAATGCCAGCGTTTCATAGCTGAAAACACTGATCACCTTATCTTGCACATCAATGCCGCTCAGACCTAACTGTGAAAACAGTGCCAGCTTATTAGCGGGGTCCGACTGCCACGCCGTGCGCTGCTCAAGCAACTCGTTTTCGCAAATGAGTCCCCCTGTTTTTGGAGTAAAGCCTGGAAAGTAAAAATACTTCTTTATACCGCTTGCTTGCATCGAGGGTAGACCATGACACCCTTCTACCCAATCTTCGGCACTTAGGTATTCCAGATTTAGCCAAAGCGGGGGAGTGTCATCGGGACTTTGCTGCTGTGCTATTAACTGAGATTTAACTTGCTCAGGCAGCTCACAGGCGAAGGCTTCAATCAGAACGGCCCCCGGCACGAAATTAATGTCTAACGGAACATTCCATTGATGTATGGTGACACGGTCAAACGTTTGTGTAGCCTGATCTGGTTTTAGTCCCGGTAAAATATGCGAGAAACTGTTTAAATCATCGACCCAGAGATTGATATCAATCTGGTATTCTTTGACGAGCTGCTTTGCTAAACGCCATGTTACGCCTATGTCGCCGTAATTATCCACGACTTCGCAGAAGATATCCCAGTGTTGATTAGCTATTTCAGTACTCATAAGTAGTTGTTTAATTAGTTAAGCATAAAAAAAGCGGCTGGAAGCCGCTTTAATTCGAATCTGATGATAACATGTGATGGAAAATTAATCTTCCAGCTCTGCTAAACACATCTCTTCGTGGATCTGTTTAACCCATGCATCGACGCGCTCTTCGGTCAGCTCAGGCTGTCTGTCTTCATCGATACCCAATCCGACGAAATGCTTCTCATCGGCAGTTAAGCCTTTAGAAGCCTCGAAGTCATAGCCTTCGATTGGCCAATGGCCGATGACGATACCACCACGACCTTCGACAATTTCGTTTACCATGCCCATGGCATCGAGGAAGTATTCTGCGTAATCTTCTTGGTCACCACAACCAAAGATAGCAACTAGCTTATCTTCGAAGTTGATCTGCTCCAGATCGGGGAAAAAATCATCCCAATCGCATTGAGCTTCACCGTAATACCAAGTCGGGATCCCGAAAAGTAATAGATCGTACTCTTGAATTTGCTCTTTGGTACTCTTGGCGATGTCTTTAACATCGACCATCTTCTTACCCAGTTTCTTCTGGATCATCTTGGCGACGGCTTCAGTGTTGCCTGTATCGCTACCGAAAAAAAGACCTACAGTTGCCATTGTCTTTCCTTTATCTAATTCACTGTGTTTTGGATTCGTTTACAAGAGTTATTGAGGAGTCACTTGCTCTTGTAATATTAATTCTATTAGTTGACTGCGGCTGATTTTACTGGCCAAAGCCTTATCATTCAAGGCGTCATACAAATCTTGTGACACCTTTAACTCAATTCGCTTTAACCCGTTAGCCCTATCACGCTGGATCTGGTTTCGCTTATTGACTTTTAGCTGCTGGTCTCTTGGTAGTGGGTTACTACGTGGACGGCCACGGCGTGTTTCTGTTGCGAACAGATCGATTGTGGTTCTGTCTGATGTTTCTTTTGCCATTTAATCAGTGTTTAACCTATGCCCGAGCCTTCCCAGGACATCTGTATTAATCCTTTTGCTATAAACCCGGCGCAGCCGAGAAATAAAACTAACCAAACGATATAGCGGCCAAATTTAGGGACATCGCCCTGTTTTAGCACATCATGGATGGCCATGCCGATAAAGAAAAAAATTGATGCAAAAAATAGGTTTAAACCTAAAGCTTCAATTTGTTCCATATACTGAGATAACATTTAACGCTTCCTCAGGCCAAAAGAGGCGCGAATATACCATAGATAATGAGTGTATGAAACGGAGTTGAGCGATTAATTCCTATCATTCTTTTCGATAAAGTCACCGACGATTCGGTTAAAAATGTTAGGTTTTTGTGCATGTAACCAATGACCTGTTCCTTCAATCGTTTTTGCTTTTACATGAGGGAATTGGGCTAAGATAGTTTCTCTGTGCTCAGAGGTAACATAATCCGACTCACCACCTCTAATGAACAAACTGGCACCGGTGTATTGCAATGGAGCGGCGACATCATTATACCAGCCTATAAGATTGGCGTAACACGTCTTTAATCCTGTGAGGTTCATTTTCCATTGAAAGCCAGTGTCACTTCTTGACAGGTTTTTCAGTAGAAATTGGGCTGTACCTTCATCAATGCCTGCGTTTAATAGTTGGCTCAGAGCCTGGGCTCTATTTTGAACCAGACTTAGCTCAATCGAGTCAAGTGCTGCAAATACGGCATCGTGCCTGGATTGGTAGCTAACCGGCGCGATATCGGCCGCAATCAGAGATTGAATTCGATCCGGATAGTTGAGCGCGGCGGCCATGGCTATCTTGCCCCCCATAGAATGCCCGACCAGATGCGCCTGTGGAATCGATAATCTATCCATTAACTCGATGACGGCTTGAGCCAAAGTGGGGTAGTCCATCGATTCCCAATGTGAACTCAATCCATGATTCGGCACATCGACTCGTATGACCCTATGGTTTGCTTCCAGGGTTCTTCCCAGTGTTTTCAAATTATCTGAATTACCGAAAAGACCATGGATCAATATGACCGTCGATCCTTGGCCTGTAGATATAAAGTGCATGCTTGACTCGTAACGCTAAAAACAGGATGTGGATTGTGCCTCTAAAAAGGGCATTTTGACAAGATTCATTGTTTCTGGAGTCAAATGAGTGGTGGCTTTTTGACCGAATAGACGGAGTTTGTGCAAAGAGCAGCAGAACAATCACAATTTAGAACTAATGCCTCTTTATTATAAGGCCATAGATGGCATACACTTGGGAATCGATCTAACGAATAAAAACAAAGATCAAACCCGTCATTATTTGTTATTGAACAAAGCTAGATAAAATCTCACTTAAGGAAGATTAAGGTCATGAAATATATCGAGGTTGATGAAGAGTTATATCGCCATATAGCCGGAAAAACTGAGCGTATCGGTGAGAGTGCTTCAGATATCCTACGTCGTTTGCTGGGCCTGAACGTCGAAGCGGTGAACCATGATACCCCACAGACAATCAGTCACCCGGGTATGGAACAAACCGACAACGTTGTTGCACCCGTTGAAAACAGAGAGATTGCCAAAGACCTCAGCGAAAGTATCGATAAAGAGGAACTTGCTGCACAAAAGGGAGCTGTTGGACGTTTTCTGTTTATCCTCGAAGCTGTTTACCGTGCTGCGCCGGAACAATTTTCTCAGGTCTTACAAATTCAAGGCAGAGATAGGCTATATTTTGCGACATCAAAAGCTTCATTGCTAAAGGCCAGTAAATCTGCAAACCCTAAAGAGATTGGCCAAAGTGGGTTTTGGGTCACGACCAATAATAATACCGCTAAGAAGCGCACTATTTTGACCGAGGTACTTCATCAATACGGTACCGTCGAAGCGCAAATAGAAGCCATAACAAATAACATTTAGTGAATTAAACATCACAACTTGTGCACCTTTGTGGGTGCGCAATTCTTGAACCGGTCCATTTAATACCAATCGGTATAAAGATGTGGTCACTCAGCGAGAATTTAGCGCTTGTGAGGCAAGGCAACGAGTGAGGAACATAGTTATTCTACGTTTAAGCTCGTTAACGCCGTATCACAAGTGCTAAAACTCGCCTTTCAGGAGTGTTTTTGGAAGCCTAGTTCTGTGTTGAATGAGTTCAAAAGGGATCACCATTCCCTCACTCTTTCGCCTTGAATTATGCAGCCCAAAATAACTCTGAGTTGACCACTTTCTTATACCGATTGGTATTAGGTTGGCATTTGGCGACACTGAGGCGGTTTTTTATGGAATGAGGATAGAATTTCCATGAGAAGGGCGTAGTTCTTACCGGGAAAAAAACGCCCCTAAAGATAAGGGGCGTTAATGGTACAGCGTTATTCGGGGTCGTTTGGCTAGTGAGCCTGCTCCCAGTTGTCGCCGAGCCCGGCTTCGGCTAACAGTTCCACATCAAGATCGGCAGCTTCCGCCATCAACTGACATACTTTTTCCTGAAGTGCTTCGGCTTTATCACTGTCGACCTCAAACACCAATTCATCGTGCACCTGCATGATAAGGGTGATCTCACCATCTGTTTCATTTGCAATCCAGTCTGCAACATTAATCATGGCTTTCTTGATTATATCGGCTGCGGTACCTTGCATCGGAGCGTTAATCGCGGCTCGCTCGGCAGCTTGACGTCGCATGGCGTTTCTATCTTTAATTGCCGGTAGATATAAACGTCGTCCATAGAGTGTAGAGACATAACCCAGATCGGCTGCGATTGCCCGTGTCTCTTCCATATAGTTAAGTACGCCCGGATAACGCTTAAAGTAGGTATCTATGTATTTTTGAGCTTCACCACGCGGGATATCGAGCTGGCGAGCGAGGCCAAATGCGGACATGCCATAGATCAAACCAAAGTTAACCGCCTTGGCGCGGCGTCTCTGCTCGGTTGTGACCTCTGTGAAGTCAACATCAAAGACCTCTGCAGCAGTCGCCTTATGAATATCTTTACCTTCTGAAAATGCGGTCAGTAAACCTTTGTCCTGAGAAAGGTGTGCCATGATGCGTAACTCAATTTGAGAGTAATCGGCAGCAAGTACTTTTCTACCTTCCTGAGCAATAAACGCATGACGGATCCGTCGTCCCTCTTCGGTTCGAATGGGGATGTTTTGCAGATTTGGCTCACTGGAAGATAAACGTCCGGTGGCGGCATTGGCTTGGTGGTAACTGGTATGAATACGGCCGGTCTGCGCATTGACCATCAGCGGCAGTTTATCGGTATAGGTACTCTTTAGTTTTGCTAAGCTTCTGTGTTGCAAAATGATCTTAGGCAATGGGTAATCTAAGGCTAGTTCAACTAACACCTCTTCAGCGGTCGATGGCGCACCTTTAGGCGTCTTCTTGATGATCGGGTAGCCCAGTTTTTCAAAGAAGAGCACTTGCAGCTGTTTTGGTGAGCTTAAGTTAAAGGGTTCACCGGCAATTTCATATGCCTTCTGCTCAAGCTCATCGATGGTTCTGGCCAGCTCTTCGCTTTGTTGACCCAATAGCATGCTGTCGATAAGCACCCCTTGGCGCTCCATATCGGAAAGCACTTGAATTAGTGGCAGCTCTATATCGGTAAATATTGAGGCTAACTCAGGCTCTTTTTGTAATCTTGGCCAGAGGTGTTGGTGCAATCTTAGGGTGATGTCCGCATCTTCAGCCGCATAAGGTGCGGCAACCTCTAATGAGATCTGATTGAAGGTAAGCTGTTTTACCCCTTTCCCCGCGATCTCTTCAAAACTGATATTTTTATGGCCTAGGTATTTCAGTGCCAAGTCATCCATGTTGTGCTTGGATGCGACCGAGTTGAATACATATGACTCGAGCATCGTATCGAAGGCGATACCCTGCAGCTTTATGCCGACATTAGCCAGAATACTCATGTCGTATTTTAAATTCTGGCCCACTTTTTTAATCTCTGGATTTTCCAACAGAGGTTTCAATTTGGCCAATGCTTCGGCTTGGTTAAGTTGCTCCGGCGCGTCAAGATAGTCATGGGCTAAGGGCAGATAGGCTGCTTTACCCGCTTCTACAGCAAAAGAGAGACCGACAAGTTTCGCCTCCATATAATTGAGGCTGGTAGTTTCGGTGTCGACCGCAAAAAGATCGGCTTTTGACAGCTTATCGATCCACTCATCAAGCTCGTCATGGGTAAGAATCGTCGAGTATTCGGTTTCGATATCTTGTCTGGGAAGTTCTTCCTCTTCTGTCGACTCTTGAGTCGATGCACTTGAGCCGCTCTTATTATCGAGCACTTCTGCCAACCAACGCTTGAACTCCATCTCGCCATAGCATTTTATCAACTCATCTTTGTCTGCCGGAGTGATGGTGAGATCTTTCCAATCCTGCTCAAGTTCGACATCGAGTTTAATGGTTGCGAGCTCGTAGGATAGCTTCAACATATCACCATGCTCGGCTAATTTAGCGGGCATGGTCTTAGAGCCTCTGAAACCAAGTTCAGGCATTTTTTCTGGCGCAGCAAGAATTTTATCTATGCTTCCTGCGCCGGTTAACATGGCCAGAGCCGTTTTTTCTCCGACACCAGGCAGGCCTGGAATGTTGTCAGCCTTGTCACCCTGAAGCGCTAACAGATCGATGATTAACTCAGGGCCGACGCCAAATTTCTCGGTAACCTCAGCGGGTCCCATTATGGTGTTAGTCATAGTATTGATAAGCGTGACATTCTCATCGACCAGCTGAGCCATATCTTTATCACCTGTACTGATAAGAACGGCTCGACCTTCCTTACTGGCTTGAGTAGAGATGGTACCGATAACATCATCTGCTTCGACTCCGGAAATGCAAACCAGAGGTAAGCCCAGAGCACGTATTATTCTGTGCAGTGGCTCTATTTGAGAACGCAGATCATCCGGCATCGCAGGTCTATGCGCTTTGTACTCTTCATACATATCGTTACGAAAGGTTTTTCCTTTCGCATCGAATACAACGGCCATTTGGCTGGGCTTATATTGATTAAGCAGGCTACGAAGCATATTAATTACGCCATAGACAGCCCCGGTTGCTTCACCTTTAGAGTTCGTGAGATGTGGAGGCGCATAATAAGCTCGATATAGGTAGGAGGAACCATCCACAAGAACTAAAGGGTTTTCAGCAATTTTTGGCATAATTAGTATTCGATTTTGGATTTTCGATGATGCCGCTAGCATGCCACATATGGGCGTTTTCAGCCATTGTAAATTATTCTACAGCCTGTGGATAACTCTGTGTGTGAAAAATTGCTTGTGGTATGTACAACCAGATATGAGTAGAAATCGGCTCGCGGCAAGCCATTGATTTAATGGTCTAAATCAAAAAAGTGTGAAGTGGGTATAAGTTTCTTGAAAATGATCTCGATTTGTGGACTTAATTTTTTTGCTCTCTTTTTCGATTCTGTGCTTGGTTAAATATTCGGCGCTTGATAAAGTCGAGGAACTAACTTAGCACGAAAAATAATCGGATCAAGTGATTTGTTGTGGTCTTGTTAAAATAAAAAAGTATATGGAGAGCGTTTTTAATGAAAAAAATAGCAGTCTTATTGAGTGGTGCAGGTGTATTCGATGGTTCAGAGATCCATGAGGCTGTGTTAACTATGTTGGCACTCACTAAACTCGGTGCTAGTTATCAATGTTTTGCCCCTGATATTGAGCAGATGCATGTCGTCAATCACCTGACTGGAGAAGTTTCTGCTGAAGAGAGTCGAAATGTTCTGGTGGAGTCGGCAAGAATTGCGAGGGGCGAGATCACGGCTACCGATCGACTCGATATCGAGGCATTCGATGCACTGGTTATTCCTGGTGGTTTTGGTGCGGCAAAGAATCTGTGTAACTTCGCAACCAATGGCAGTGACTGTGAGATCCCTCTCGAGGTTGCCGATTTTATCTCCGAATTTGCCGATGCGAAAAAGCCTGTCGGCTTTATCTGTATAGCCCCAATCATGATCCCACTGCTTTATGGAGAAGGAGTGACGGGGACGATAGGCAACGATGTTGATACGGCTCAGGCATTTAACCTGATGGGAGGCCATCATCAAGAAGCCGTTGTACAAGAGATTATCGTGGACGAAGCCAATAAGGTTGTCAGTACACCAGCATATATGTTGGCTGGAAATATTGCCGAAGCTAACGAAGGTATCGAGAAGCTGGTAAAGAAAGTACTGGAGATGGTTTAAAAAAAGGTAAAATAGGACTGGCTAGAGCGCTTCGCTTCGAGGGCGGCCAGCGCTCTAAGTGGATCTCTTTCAGCCCTATATGTGGTTATAAATCAGATTGCATTCGCCATTTTCATTAGAAATAGTGCAAAACCTCCAAATAGAACAATGAAAATGATGAGCATGATAATGAGTGTTTTAGATTGTCCAGCCGATTCTGCAAAACCAAATTCGGTTGGAAAAAGTTGAGAGATTAAACTTGGCTCTTGGGCCTGTTTATTATGAGGCCGTTTACTCGGTATTTTGTCCATAATTACCTCTATCCTTGAGTGATTATTGGATACTAATGATGTTTGTTTATTAAATCAAACCTACAGGAGGGAGTACCAGCTCCCTCTCTTTCTCACTAGCCCGGAGGCATTGTCAGCCGTATTCGTAGCGAAACCATCCGGAACTAGAGCCTAGGTTCTTCTCTTGCTATCAATCAATCCCTGTAACAGACCTACCACCAGACCACCGGTATGTGCGCCATTGGCGATGGAGAGCCCGAATAGGTCGGTGAATCCGAAGACTAACCATAGCATCAAAAAACCCATTAATGCCGGTGGGAGTCCAATGCCTTTCTCTGGCCTCTTCACTCCCATGATCCAGGTGTAACCCACGACTCCATAGACGACACCTGAAAGACCACCGAAATGGGGGCCGCCAATAAAATATTGCAGAATATTGGGAAGGGTTCCCGCGACCAAAAGCAGGGTAAGCAGAGGGGATACACCGATTTTATTTTCAATTTTCCCACCTAGATACCACCACCAGAGCAGATTGAAAATGATGTGCAGGGCAGAAAAGTGTAATAGCGATGGGGTGAATACTCGCCAAAAATCGGTGAGTTCGGTGCCGGGTACGGCATTAAAGAAGGAGAGGTATTCATAAAT
>PJEL010001880.1_pt1 | contig 20159 bp, 22 predicted proteins | sample 1853271 | NCBI WGS metagenome assembly PJEL01 (sample SAMN08108733, study PRJNA415343) | Invertebrate metagenome, whole genome shotgun sequencing project. | host: Globobulimina | place: Sweden: Gullmar Fjord | collected 2015-08
TAGTGCTGACTCTTTTCCAAAGACAATAATCCATAGAGATTTTCAGTCGCAGGACATTATGATTATAAAAGGCCGCGAGCTGCGGGTGCTCGATTTTCAGGGAGCGCGGATGGGCCCTCCCGCTTATGATGTTGCCTCTATGTTGTGGGACCCATATTACCGGATTGAAGACAGCGTGAGAGAGCGACTGGTAGATTATTATATTGAGCAAATGAAGGAGAACACTGAAGGAAAGTTTGATGTTGGCCAATTCAGTGACTCGCTAGTAATATGCAGGCTGCAGCGCCATATGCAGGCACTCGGAGCATATGGTTTTCTTTCGAATGTGAAGGGAAAGAAATACTTTATGAAGTATGTACCTGAAGCCCTCAGGCTGCTTAAGGAAGATATTTCAGGATCTGGAGATGATTACCCGGAGTTGTATGAATTGATTATGCAGCTGTAACGGCAATGATGCGCGGTATAACTAAAAACTAAATAATCTCCATCGCCTTTTTGAACAGTGAATTTAGCTTGTTGCTGTCATCAACGATCTGGTTGAGGATGTTTGCCAGGTCTTTTCTGTCGAGTGATTCGGTTTTTTCGGCCCATTCACCGTAAGTCTTCACATGAGCATCATTGTGTTCTGTCCAGTGATGCAATAGATGTTTTAACTTTTCCAGTTCAGTCATTATTGTCTTCTCCTCTTATAATCCGAATAATAAAATAGATATGCCGCTTAAGCAGACAATTGCCCCTGAGATGGGATGCATATACCGCTCTAGTTTAGGCAACGGCAGTATGTTTAGGCCGAAACAGGAGCCCAGGACTACTCCGAGCATCGTGAGAATCGTGACTCCGCCAAATACTCCTGCAACAATGAAGGAAGCATACATGCTGCTCTTTGCCGCAGGATACATCAGCATCGGTATTAACGGCTCACATGGCCCGAGTATGAATATTGTGAAGAGCACCCACGGTGTCATGCTTTTACTGTTTGGGGCGTCGTGTGCATGTGCGTGTTCAGTGTGGTGGTTATGTGTATGTTTATGGGCAACTCCGTCGGAATGGTGATGCGCGTGAACGTGGGTCTTTGCTTTCAGGACTTTTCTCATTCCCCAAACAAAATAGATTAAACCAAATGCTATAAGTGCCCATGTGGCCATATTGCCGCGGAAGGCTTCCAGCACTTCAAGCTCGGAAACTGCATACCCTAAAATGATCCCTACTAATCCCACCAGAACAGAGCCGATTACATGGCCTGCGCCGCACAGAACGGTGACCCAGGTTGTTTTACGAATTGACCATTTGCCGGAGCGTGACATTACAATAAAGGGCAGGTAGTGGTCAGGCCCAAGGATTGTATGGAAAAATCCGATTGACGCTGCGGCAACTATTAAGATTGATAATTCATCTGTCATCAACATGTAATTAATCCTATCTTTTGAACGTATTAAATAAAAAAAGCCACGAAGGTATTATGGTCTTCTGACCCAATAGCCTTCGTGGCTAGAGTAGTTATATAATCACATTAATCAGAATTATGTCAAGGGTGCTGCCTCTATCACCTTATTTATGGGTCTTTTTCTTGTCTTTTGTATAGAACAGGTTTGGAAAGTAAAATGTCTTGTATTTTGTTGCCAGCCCCTTAATATTCAGGTTCTTAAGTTTGTTTACCATGATTTTGTCAAAGCCTAGTCTGCTAAAGTCCATGATTCCATCAGGAGTGTGGCACTCCTCGCATGCGACGCTAATCTGTACTTGGGCAATATCTTTATGGAATGTCTTTAATTGCCTTTTTTGCGCTTCCGGGCTGAAATTTTTCTTGCGTTTTTGATAGTACAATGCCCGCTCCGTATCCCATGTATTCATCAGAGGTCTCCCTTGATCTGAATATACAGCAATTCTGGAAATGGAGTAGTCTGTTTCAGTGTTAACTTTTGGAAGGTATTTTCTAGGCACATAGTCTTTTAGGATTGTTGAAAGGTAACTTTTGATATTACGTAACATAGGGTTTTCTTTGTCTGTGTTCTGAGAATATGTACCGAAAGGCTCTCCCGCAAACTCGACATTCTCTTGCATATTCCAGCTATAAGTTACATTTTGGCTACTGGAATGACAATTTCTACAGACCTTGAAACGGCCTTGTGTATTGCTACGCAGGTGACATACTTCGCATATCATAAAACCTGCGTGCATGTTAATAATGGCCCTTGCCAGCGGGTCCTTGCTGTGAGGATACAACGTATGACAGACCCTGCATGAGGAGTTGCTCTCGAGGTATGATATTGAGTTCTGCTCGTCCTTGTGGAATGAGTGCAGGTATTGTTCCATGAACTGTATGGAAGCATTGTCAGTAATGTGGCAGTCTGTCGCACAATCTGCTCCGGTATCATACGAGCTCATGGTTACAACTGCACCATCGCTGCTGTCTATATGACATTCAGTATTGCAGTTTACTACTGTCTTGCCTCTATGGGGGACCTTCTTGATCTCCATATGGCATTTTTTGCAATCGACCTGACCGTGTGATGATTGAAGATATTTATCTTCATCAATATGAAGCACTTTATATTCACCGGGTTTTTCCTGCGTAACAAGGCCGCTGTACTGATGGCAAGTGAGACATCCTTCCCTGTCCATTGCAAGGCTCTCCGTGGAGAGTGCCGGAAAAAAAGATGCAAATACTACTAGCGCTATTATGATAATTATGCGGTTCAACATATCGATCTCTTCTCGTTTTATCTGCTGAGCAGCAGGCATCTCAGCATTTCTCCAGTTTCTTTCTTTTCGGCATAATGAACAAAGAAATTGATTTATAAACGGACACTGTCGCAGCTTTTTATCGCACGTTAACAGAAATGGTGAAGAGTTGATATTATTAGGCAATTTTAATGAAGTACAAAATGCTTACTGAGGAGAGGGCTGAAGTTTAGGGCACAAGGCTTTGAAGATAAGTTCTGGAGTGCTTTCTGGAGACATAGATGTCCAAGCTTCCGGATAAGGGGAAAGAGAAGGGTTTTTGTCGAGGCGTCCGTCTAGAAATCTAAATTTGCTTATAGTGCAATGTATTTCAATTTGATCTAGATAGTTTTTGCCTCCTAAAGTTGCTTTAGTCCAGACTTTAATAATATCTTCGGAAGGGTAAGTGACAGAATGACTGTCTGTATATACTGTATGTCCGTGGCGGTTTTTCCCTGCTTTGTCCCATCTACTTTTAACGAACAGGGCAATAGGAAACGTCTCCTTTGGTTTTGTTGACGATGAGTCGGTAATAATAACCGTAAGGCTTTCAAGCGAGCCCTGAATGGCAGTATAATCGGTATCGGTTGTTAGTTCTGTATTGATGTCATGAGTAATCATTATGGAGTGGGGATTGCCTTCAATAAGACCGTCATTAACAGCTGTTACAGTAAGGGGCTGTGGTTTGTGCCATGTCCTGCTGCTAAAAGTTAATCTTTCACGATCAACGATTGCACCTGTTGCTGAGTCAGTAGACTGTATGTTCAGCACTACATTAGTCTCCGGCTGTTTTGTAAGCACCACAAAGTAAGTATCCGCAGTTGGTCCTGTTTCATCCACTGAAGTTGATCCGGCGCTTTCTATGATCTTTATTCCGGCATAGTCATCAGGGAAATCACTGATAAACTTGCTTAATATAATATTAAGACTCTTCCTGGCTGATGACTCGGCAGGGCCTCCGATTGAAAGTGCGGTGCTCTCTCCCCCTTTAAAGCGGTGCTCGGCATGCCAGAGCTCACTCCCATTATTTTCTCGAATGGTGAAGGTCATTTCGCTGCTGCTCCTTTTCAGCAGACCCGCAGGAACTACATCATCCTCAATGAAGTTCATGAAGTTGTCTGAGCTTCCTGTATACCAGCTGTTGCCATATCTTATATTTCTCTTAAATGATGGTGTTGATTTGCCGGTTATGGAGCCAGATTCGGCCGAATACTCAACCTCTATAAAACCTGTAAATGGACCTTCTTCAGAAACGGGCAGAAATTGATTGAACACACTGCGTGTTGAACTGTAGATAGACCTGTCTAATGACAGATTCCCGGTCCGCACCCTTACCTGATAAATCTGATATTTTGAGATAGCTTCTAAATCATGGGCCTTTTTGATGGAGTTGGTCGTAGAACATCCGGAAAAACTGCATATTAGAATGAGTATTATAATAAGTCGGAAATAAATCATGTTTCAGTTTTTGTGTTTAATGATTAAAAAATTATATGTGTCTACTAAATATGACTAATATCATGGCGTAAGTCAAGATTACCTGATATCCTTAACACTCAGAAAGCCCGGTCGTCGCGTAAAAAACAGTTGCGAGACAACTTTACATTTACTATACTTTAAATATATTGATTATATGAGGCATTTATCATATGGATAAAGGAAAACACGGATCTATTCTTGTAGTTGATGATGATCCCGATGTGCTAGAAGCTACCTCACTTATGCTCGCTGAATTCGGGTATGAAGTTAGATCCGCATCGAGTGCTGCAGATGCTATTGAGAAGCTAAAGACTGACAATATTGATGTGGTTGTTACAGACATTGTGATGCCTGAGGTTTCCGGGATTACGTTGTTGGCGAAAGTGCATGATATTGATCCGAAAATACCGGTGATCCTTATGACGGCGTATGCAGATATGGAGAAAGTGATTGATGCGCTGAAAATGGGGGCGTTTGATTTCATCATAAAGCCTTTCAGCCTTGAGTTGCTGGTGCACTCGGTTGAAAAAGCTGTCAGCTTCCACAGAATGACGCAGATGGAAAAAGAGTACAAACATCTGCTTGAGGAATTTAATCAGGAGATAGAGTCGATCGTTGCGGAAAGAACCATGAGTCTGATGGCCCTCACGGTGGCGGACAAAATAAGAAATCCCGCATCAGTGATAGGACTCACCTGTAATAGAATTATGGCGAAAGAAGATGTTCCTGATCAACTAAAGCCCAAACTTAAAACCATTATAGATGAAGCTGAAAAACTGAATGACATAGTTGAGAACTTTCAGTCGCTGCTGAAAAATAAAAGGAAGATGTTCCATTATGCCGATATAAACGGAGTTGTTGAAAGTGTCATTCCTGTTATTCGAAATGCGGCCGCAGCGAAAGGAGTGGAGCTGATCTTTAAACCTTCGGCAGACCCGCTACAGGTGAATGTGCAGAAGAATATTTTCCAGATAGCTCTATCCCACTTGATAAAAAATTCGATTGAGGCCACACCCTCCGGGGGGAAAATAACTATTGCCACATATGCAAATACCGATAATATTTACCTGATCATTTCCGATACCGGATACGGGATAACTAAAAATGACATTGATCAAATATTTGACCCCTTGTTTAGCACAAAAGAAAAAAGGTTTGGTATGGGACTGCCTCTTGTAAAACGTATTGTTGAGGAGCATATGGGGAAGATAGGTGTTGAAAGCCGCTTAGGGGAGGGGACGGAGTTTAAAATTAAATTTCCCCTCAGGTGGTCAGAGAACTCTTAGTTTGTTACGTATCCTTGTATGGTAGTTTCAATCAGTAATGCTATTCAAGATATCCTGAATTACTATGGTCAAGAAAAAATCGATTGAATGAAAAAAAAGGCAGAGTCAAAGTGACCCTGCTCATGAGAGGCGTACGTTAAGGCTGGATTGAATTTTATTATCCGGCAATGATGTTTCGTGAACTATAGTAGCAATATATGTACCACTTGAAAATCGATATTAAACAATAGGATTACAATTACACTTCTGTTTTTCAATGCCATAATGACATGGCAAATGTCATTATGGCATTGAATGCCTCTTGTGCTTTATGAGGCCGAAGGATAAGAGGGGATTATAACTCGAGGAATTTCAGGAAATCGGATTTTGCGCCTGTCTCCTGGAGGTCGTTCCAATTCTTAATCGTTTCCCAGTAGGATACCGTTTCGCACTGGGCCTGCTCTGCCATGAGCCGGAATTGAGAAAGTTTACTGGGCTTGCCATTCTTACGTTTACATTTGACGAACTTTTGCTTGATAATGTCCGAAAGCTCCATGTCAACAAATTCATTGTCTTCATCGAGCATCACATCTACCGGGAAGACCCTGCATGAAATAGGTCTGGCTTCATATGCCGTGCATTGTTTGTCTGCAGAAAGGAAAAGGCATTCGCCGTTGCGCTTTTTTCTCAACCCCATTTTTCTTCTGCCGTATGAAAGGTATATCCAGTCTCTGTCTTCTCCGGGGTTGAGTTCTGAGCTATCGTATAGTTTGATTAATTTATCGGCTGGCATATTGACGCGTTTCACAAGACGATGCAAATCATGGTGTGTTATTTCAATCAGCGGTTCACAGCAGCATGAGCCGCACTGTGAGCACTCTATGCTTAATAAACGGGTGATTCGTTTATTTGTTTTCATTTAATACTGTCCTGTGTGAAATTCGGTAGGTTGCTGTGGAGATACCATCTGTCGTCCTCCAGGTCGTATCTCCAGATTTGTGTATCGAGCAGGGTTCTTTCTATCATTTGGTTAATGAAATAGTACTTTATCTCTACGATTTGACGTGCCTCAAAATTATCACTTAATAGCTTTCTGTCTACAGGGTCGTAAGAAGTTACTCTTATGCTTCCGGTGTAACTAGTCCCCGGATTACCGTCAATAGACTGCTTTGCAGCACCAGGAGATTTGAAACTATTTGCTGTCTCATAGTGCCCCCACCTGACAGCATCTCCATACTTTGCTGTCGTCATATCAAGGTAACTTAGCCGCTGTTCGGCTTCCATTGTGGCACAGCCTGTAATTAAAATAATAAAGAAATATAAAAGATATTTAGCCATTGATAGTCTGAAATACAATAAGTTTTACTCTAATACTTTAACTGATATTCTGCAGGAAGTATCCTGTTTTAATATGCAATTCTCTTCTGTAACAGATATGTTCTCTTTGTAGTGTTCGGCAAATCCTTTTATTGACCATATTGCGAACGAACATAACATGTTAGTCTTTCCTGTAATGGAGATGAATTCATGATTATATCAAACTGAACAGTCTTTCTTCTTAGGAGTGGAGAATTTGATCGATACTTCAGCCCTGGAGTGAGTCGTGGGATGAACCAGAAGAGTTTAGACTTTCTACGAAATCAATGTAGTTTTTAGGGGGATTGATGACCTCTATCCCAACATATAACTCTGAATCATTAACCTTTTCGATTCTGCGAATCTTGACATAGAGTTGCGAAACCTCTTCCTGGAGTGGCATATGTATTTCAAGCGAATTCGAACATGGAAGAAAGTTGGATGTAAATATACACATCCCGTTTTCCGAAATATTCTTTATTGTCCCGGTGTAAATGCTACTTTCACAGAAATACTTAACAGGCAGGTGCGTCTCAGTTCTTTTAAAAGCCCTTCGATTCATAAGATTAATATCGCAAATATTATGCCTAATCGATTATGGTTCAGAAAAGTCTATTTATCTATATGAAAACAAAAAGAATTAGAGAAGATTCAATTAAAGAGTAGATATTTGCTTTTATGACTGATTAGTCATTGAATTGACTAATTACTCCGAAAATAATGTAAGCACAGTCAGCAAAGACTAATCTTCAAAGCAGATCTCGATAAAAAAATCACCGGCTTCGGAAGTGAATGGCACAATAACAATAGGTGCTTTTGATTTGTGACTGATTACATGGTTTTTACCTGAAATAACAGATGGAATGGCCATGTCGAAAGAGTAGCCTTTTTCGCTCAGGACTGCTTTAGCACCACCAGTTACCATATTTGTAAGCTCTCCAACCATGTCGCTTACTGTCTCGTCTATTTCTGTTAATTCCTCTCCTAACATACGTTTTGTTATTTCCAGGATCACCGGCTCGGTGAATGTAATTGCCATAGTGCCCTTGGTCTGATCACTTGCCATACCTATTATTCCGGTGACGTCTCCGCATGCAACCTGGTTATTCTTCCTTGTTGGTTTGCCTGGTTTTGCTTCCAGCATCGCCATTGTGGAGAGTACATTCAATATGGCCGTAAGAAATGGATTAATAAACTCTGCTTTCATAGTATCTCCGCCTAGTTAAATATTATATCTGATTTATATTCTTATGCAACAAATTATTAATTTGCTTAGAGTAGTTATGATACTACCAAAAGTGTAATATTTCAAATAGATCTTGAGTTAGCCATTATGCAAAAAAAAAGGGGGCCGCAAGGCCCCTTTTTTTTGCATATATGTTTATGCTTCAACCGGTTTTTCTTCAAGAATTGCTGCCAGGTCCTCATCCGGTGTCGTGATCGGCATAATGTTGTAGTTCTTGACCAAAAAGTCTACAACATTCGGTGTAAGAAACGATGGCAGCGTTGGCCCGAGCCTGATGTCTTTTATTCCTAAATATAGAAGAGAGAGCAGAATTGCGACAGCTTTCTGTTCATACCAGGACAGGACAAAAGAAAGAGGTAACTCATTCACTCCGACATTAAATGCCTTTGACAGAGCTACTGCGATCTGTACTGCTGAATATGCATCATTGCACTGGCCGATATCGAGTAGACGGGGGATTCCGCCTATATCACCAAGTTCTTTATCAAAAAACCTGAACTTACCGCATGCAAGAGTAAGTACGACGCAGTCTTTAGGTACTTTCTCTACAAATTCCGTATAGTAATTTCTTCCCGGTTTTGCCCCGTCGCATCCGGCTACTAGGAAGAAGTGACGTATGTCTCCACCCTTTACGGCGTCTATCACTTTATCAGCAACGCCCATTACTGCATTTCTCGCAAAACCGGTCATGACAGACTTGCCAGGGACATCTTCAGTGAATCCCGGCAGGTCAAGAGCTCTTTTAATAGCAGCACTATAGTCACGGTTTTGAATATGTGCAACACCCGGCCAGCCAACAACTCCACATGTAAATACATTATCCTTGTATGAATCGTTAGGTTTCTGCAAGCAGTTCGTTGTCATTATAATTGTGCCTGGGAACTTTGCAAATTCAAGATGCTGGTTCTGCCATGCCGTTCCGTAGTGACCATAGAAATGCGGGTACTTTTTCAGTTCAGGATATCCGTGTGTAGGAAGCATTTCTCCGTGGGTATACACATTGATTCCTTTGCCTTCAGTCTGTTTGAGGACGTCTTCAAGGTCATAAAGGTCATGGCCGGATACTACAATCGCCTTGCCCTTTTTTGCGCCGAGCGGGACTTCAGTCGGTACAGGATGACCATACTTGCCTGTGTTGGCCGCATCCAGCAGTTCCATTGCCTTTAGGTTGATTTCACCGCACTTAAGTGCAATGCCGACCCAGTCTTCAAGCGATAGGTTCTTGTTCAGCATAGAACTGAGCGCCTCATGCATATAAGTGTATATGGTATCGTCTCTATGGCCGAGTAGGTGTGCATGGTAAGCATATGCTGCTATACCCTTTAATCCGTAGAGTGTTGTCTGTTCCAGTGATGAAACATCAGCATTGACTTCGCCCGGGGTGATTGTTGTTGCGTTGCCCTGTTTTACCATACCCTCAATCGTACTTTCGGGGATGAATGTGGCAGCATCATCTGTAACCTCAGTGCTTCCGCCATTTAAGCTGATTTTAGCCTTGAGCTTTTCCCTTAAATTCACACTCTGATTGATATACTCAGCGAATCTTTCCGGATCAAAGTTGACATTAGTTAGTGTGGAGAAAAGTGAGTTAACCATGAAATCATCCACTTCAGTATCTGTGATTCCATGTTTTCGTCCTTCAACAGCGTATAGCGAGAGACCCTTCAAAGAGTAGACTAAAAGATCCTGTAGTGCTGCAACTTCAGGTTTTTTTCCGCAGACTCCAATTTTCGTGCAGCCTCCGCCTTTTGCGACCTGTTCACATTGATTACAAAACATAGTTACCTCCGTACTAAATTTATTAGGTTAAATGTATCTTTTTGTTCTTTGTCTGTACTTATCATACTAGCTGTCTGAGATGATGTCTTTGACTTATGTCAATAAAATACAAAAAGGGGTAGGAGGGGGTGAAGATTGTATTTGCTTTGACAGGATGTGGGTATAAATGGTATTAAAGTATCCATGACTAAAAAGAAAAGTGATCATCTATCCTTAATATCTAAGATGCCTCTTTTTCACAAACTGACCGAGAATGCGTTGGAAATGCTAGATGGAATGCTAGTGGAGAGGGATTTTGCGAGGGGGAAGAATATATTTTCCGAAGGGAGTGAATCGACTGGGTTCTATATTATGATTAATGGCCGCGTAAAGGTCTATAAACTCTCGGCAGAGGGTAAGGAGCAGATCCTCCATATAGTCGGTGAAAAAGAGCTGCTAGGAGCAGTATCTGCATTTGCCGGCAGCCCGTATCCTGCGCATGCTGATGCAATGGAGAAAACGAAGGCGCTCTTTTTCCCAAGGAAGGATTTCCTCAAGCTGATCCAGAAAGAACCATCGGTCGTGATGAATATGATGGCTAACCTTTCCATGCGACTTCAACACTTTACCAGGATGATCGAGGATCTTTCTCTCAAAGAAGTTCCTGGGAGACTCGCTGCATATCTCACATACATGTGCAGTAAGTCTGCATGCAGTGATATTGTCGAAATGGACATCTCAAAGGGTCAGTTAGCTAGTCTGCTTGGAACTATTCCTGAAACACTTTCAAGAATATTCCGGAAAATGAGTGAAAAGGGTATTCTTGAAGTTGATGGACGAAAGGTGAAGCTGTTGGATAAACAGGCTCTGAACGACATTATAAACGGGGATAAAATAGGGCTTTAAGAATATCAATAAAAGATCCTTCGCTCATCTTAGGATGACGCCAAATTTATTTAAATTCTCAATAATATGGAAATGAAAAACCCTGCACCGCATGGTACAGGGTCAGGTTTTATAATTGGGAAGAGGGCCTCTTAATTCAAGGAAAGTAACTCAACCTCGAATATCAGTGTCGAATGTGGTCCGATTTGACGTCCCGCTCCACGTTCGCCATATGCGAGATTTGATGGTATGTACAGTTCCCACTTGGCGTCTTTCTTCATCAACTGGAGTGCTTCTGTCCATCCGGCAATTACAGCATTCACTTTAAATGACGCAGGCTGACCTCGCTTGTATGAACTATCAAATTCAGTCCCGTCAATCAGTGTGCCTTTATAGTTTACGGATACTGTATCTGTTGCCTTGGGAGAGTCTCCTTCCCCTTCTTTTATGATTTTATATTGCAATCCGCTTGGCAGTGTCACAACTCCATCTTTCTTCTTGTTTTCTGCAAGAAAGACCTCGCCCACCTTCTTATTACTTTCACCGGCTTCTTTCATCTGGTTTGCTTGTTTTGCCATCATGTCTTTTTTGAAATTTGCCATAGTGTCACGAAATTCCTGCTCTGACAATAGAGGCTTGTTACCTGACATTGCATCGTTAATTCCCTTTGAGAGGATGTCTGCATCAACATCCATCGATTGGCTTTTTAAGCTGTTTCCTATATCAAGCCCTATACTGTAGCTCAGCCTTTCTTTATCAGACTTTAATACAGCATCTCCTTCGGCATGAACTGCGCCTGCTAATAAAATAAATCCCAATAATGCAACTAGTAATTTCATGTTTCCTCCAAGATATTAATTAATTTGAATGGTTAGTTCCGTATTATAAAAGCAATATGCAAAATTGTCCATTTGTGAAAAAATAATAAGAAACGGATGATAATGTCGAGGTGATAAAAAAACAATATGAATATGAGATAGGGAAAGAGAGTGACTGAATAGGAGTTGATCCGGAGTTAAAGTAATAGATGGAAATTAAAACTTAACTGCGCATCTCGTTTAACCATTTGTCATATGCGCCATCTAAAATTACGCTTTTCGCCTCAGCATCCATTGCCATTAAACTTAGTCCAAACAATGCCTCATTTTCGAGATTCTGCTTCCACATGATATCTCCAATGGCTGAAACATATGTATCTTCATTCGGGAGTTTTACCTGTAAATCCAAGACCTCTCTTAATTCTATGGAGGTGTCATTTGACGCAAAACAGAGACCTGAACGGGAAACATTTTTTAAAGTGCCTGGAGTGTACTCGGATGAGTCATCCTTCCTGCGAAATCTTACATCGAGAGGTAAATCATATCTTATATATTTTCGCCTGTCATCAATTTTCATAATAAAACCTCCTTAAGCAACATTATTCTTACCATAACTATAATACAAATTGGGTTTTATTTAAAGATAATAATGTGATTCAGGCAAGTTTTTGAAATCCGGCATATAATGAAACCCTGACAGTATTTCTGTGCTCAGTGCTTGTAATGCAGAGGGAAGAGTTTCAGGTGAGCAGCGATTAAGCCTTTATACGCTTCTTTGTCCATTCAACAAGGCCACCGGCAGCGATCAACTCCTGCATAAACGGGGGGATGGGTTTAGCTGTGTATTCTTCACCTTTTGTGATGTTTTTGATGATTCCGTTGTCAGCATCAACTTCGATTTCGTCGCCTTCCATGATTTTATCAGAAGCTTCTTCGGATTCAAAAATCGGAAGACCGATATTGAAAGAGTTTCTGTAAAAAATACGCGCAAAGCTCTTTGCAACTACTCCCTGAATGCCAGCTTCTTTTATAGCAATGGGAGCATGCTCGCGTGAGGAGCCGCAGCCGAAGTTGGAGTCTGCAACGATTAAATCGCCTGACTTAACCTTAGACGGGAAGTCAGGATCCGCATCTTCCATAACGTGTTTGGCCAGCTCTGCCGGATCCGATGTATTTAGATAACGGGCGGGTATGATTGCATCAGTATCAATATTTATACCAAATTTCCAGACTTTTCCTTTTAATATCATATTACCTCCTCCGGAATTGCGATTCTTCCTTTCACCGCAGACGCTGCCGCAACTGCAGGGTTTGAAAGGTAGACTTCGCTTTCAGGATGTCCCATTCTGCCGACAAAATTCCTGTTCGTTGTGGCAAGGGCCCTTTCGCCCTTTGCGAGTATACCCATGTGACCGCCGAGACAGGGGCCGCATGTAGGGGTAGAAAAAACTGCTTCAGCTTTCACGAATATCTCTGCCAGTCCTTCTTTTAATGACTGCAGGTAAATTTCCTGGGTTGCAGGAATAACGATCAATCGAGTGTTAGGACTAACCTTCTTGCCTTTAATGACTTCAGCAGCTTCCCTGAGGTCCTCTATTCTTCCGTTTGTGCAGGAGCCTATCACAACTTGGTCTAGTGTGATATCCGACAGGTCGGCGGCAGGTTTTGTATTTGATGGTAAGTGAGGGCACGATACGGTCGGCTGTATTTTTGAGCAGTCATATTCACGCACGTCCACGTACTCTGCATCTTTGTCAGATGTATAAAACTTGTACTCTCTCTTAGCTTTTGATTTAACGTATTCTTCGGTGATCTCGTCAGGGACGATGATTCCGTTTTTAGCGCCTGCTTCGATTGCCATGTTGCACATGGTGAGTCTTCCAGCCATTGAAAGTGCACTGATAGTTTCTCCTTCAATCTCCATGGCCCGGTAGAGGGCTCCGTCAACACCGATATCTCCTATCGTGTGAAGAATTAGATCTTTGCCACTAACCCATTTATTCAATTTCCCGAAATATATAAACTTCATTGACTCCGGGACCTTGAACCAACATTCACCGGTTGCCATCGCTGATGCAACATCCGTTGAACCAACTCCTGTGGAAAACGCACCAAGCGCTCCATAGGTGCATGTATGGCTGTCTGCGCCGATTACTAAATCTCCGGGGAGGACGATGCCCTGTTCTGGTAGGAGCGCGTGTTCAACTCCCATTCTACCAACTTCGAAGTAGAGACCAAGGGCATGTTCCCTGGAAAAATCCCTGAGCATTTTGCACTGTTCTGCAGCCTTGATGTCCTTTTGGGGCGCAAAATGATCGGGGATGAGCGCGATTTTGTCTTTATCAAATACATCCTTTGCACCTGTTTTCTTAAACTCCGTAATGGAGATAGGTGCAGTAATATCGTTGGCAAGTACGATGTCCAACTTGGCGTTTATTAACTCGCCGGGGGATACTTTTTCTTTGCCCGCGTGGGCTGCTAGTATTTTTTCTGTTATAGTCACGGTTCCTCCAATTAAATGAGAAGTAAGAAATATTACAGGAAATTACAGGGATTAGTCAAATTGAGACTATGGTTTGAGTGTAATAATAGTTGGGATTCTCTATTTATGTACTGATAAATATTATAAATTGGACAATAGGAATATCTGGTTGTTATATTTATGAAACTATAGAGCATGAAGGGGATGTACTGCTATATGTTAATCGAATCGAAGGTAATTCTCACAAAATCGTTTCCTCGTGGTGTATCAAAAATAACGTTCGGAAATTATGAAATAAGCCCGGTTTCATACTTTTCATCGACTGAGATCGAGGCTATGCTCTCTTTTTCGTACAACTCAAATAATTTCGGGGATGCAGTCCACCCTGAAGAAGAGGTAGATATTATATGCAAGCTCCTTACAGTGTTTCTCAACACGAGAATCCGTAAATTAGGAACGGCTGCGGATGATAATAATATCCCTGTCTTTGATGGAAGGGAGCGACTACAGTACCCGCAGTTTTTTGGATATCTTGAATCGGAACAGACAGATGACCTTATAAGTAGGACTCTTACTCTTGATGAGGACCTTGTACGTCAATTCATCCGGGCATGCCGGTGTTACTCCTATGCGCTTGAGCAGCTTCCATCCGACGCTGCCTTTGCCCTCTTTATGTTTATTACTGCGGCTAACTGTATGTCGAGCCGGGATGAGGTTGTCCCATATGTTGAGTCCGATCCGGACGAAAACCAGGCTGAGAGGCTATCGAGATTTATTAAAGATTTTATGCCTGGTACGCTGGAGGAGAAAAGTAGAATGAGTGATGAGCTTATTACCGAGCTGTTGGAAAACGCATTTTATTATCATCGCAGTGCGTTTATACATGATGGGAAAGCTATCGCGTCAGCGTCAAGCGAAGCCGATAGGGCAGGGGTTGAATATTCATTGTCTGAAGTGAACGGGGAAGAAATAAAGATTCCAGGTCTTGCATGGTTGTCCGGAGTTGTTCGAGCTGCTCTGGTGGGGTATTTGAAATCACTTGTACCGCCATCGGAAGATACAATCAATCAACAGCTTCTATCAACAATTGCGCTTGAAAAGGCAAAACTGAAAACTTGAACTATCTTTTCCGTGCCGCCAGTTTATTCAATGCATTGATATAGGCCTTTGCTGAGGCGACTATTATATCCGTGTCCGCACCGTGTCCGCTGACTGACTTGTTGTCCTCTTCAAGCGAACAGACTACCTCTCCGAGTGCGTCCGTACCGCCAGTGATAGCCTTGACCTCATATTTAATGAGATTGCTCTTTGTCCCGGTGATTGAAGTTATTGCTTTAAAGATTGCATCCACCGGTCCGTCGCCGTGTTCTGTCTTCTCAATAGCCTCTCCACCTATTTTGATCTTGATGGTTGCTGTCGGCTGCTCATTGAATCCGGATGAGATATGCATGTCTTCAAGACTGTATAACTCCGGGACAGTTGTGTCCTCTTGTGCAATAAGGGACTCAAGATCCTCGTCGAAGATCTCTTTCTTCTGGTCAGCTAGTTTTTTGAAGCGTTCAAATGCAGTGTTTAACTCATCGTCACTTAGTGTGTAGCCGAGCTCTCCAAGGCGTGTTTTAAACGCGTGTCTTCCTGAAAGTTTGCCGAGTACATATTTGGTCTTGTGGAGACCGACTGTTTCGGGTCTGATAATTTCATAAGTAGATTTTTCTTTAAGAAGGCCATCTTGATGAATGCCGGACTCATGTGAAAACGCATTAGCTCCGACAATGGCCTTGTTGGGCTGGACCGACATGCCCGTAATTTTTGTGACGAGCTTGCTGCTCCTCATTATTTCTTCTGTAGTAATATTAGTATCAGCATTGAATAGATCGCTTCTGGTCCTTAGTGCCATTACTACTTCTTCCATGGAGCAGTTCCCAGCACGCTCTCCAATGCCGTTAATAGTGCATTCGATCTGGCCGGCGCCATTAAGAACTGCGGCTAGAGAATTTGATGTAGCAAGGCCGAGGTCATTGTGGCAGTGGACCGCGATTATAGCTTTATCAATATTAGGTACCCTTTCGTGGAGGGTCTTAATCAGTGCGCCGAATTCACTTGGGATACTGTATCCTACGGTATCTGGGATATTTACTGTCGTCGCTCCGGCCTCAATAACGGCTTCCGTTACTTCGCAGAGATATCCTATATCAGTCCTCGTTGCATCCATGGGAGAAAATTCCACGTCATCTACATAGCTTTTTGCGAGCTTGACCATTTCAACTGACCTTCTGAGAGCTTCTGCCTGGTCAATACGGAATTGGTATTTCAGGTGAATTTCAGAGGTGGAGTGAAATGTGTGGATCCTGCGCTTGGGGGCGTCCTTTATTGCTTCCCAGGCGCGTTTTATGTCCGCGTCCTTGGCCCTTGCAAGGCTGCAGATAATCGGGCCTTCGACCTCTCCCCCGATTGTCTTAATTGCCTCGAAATCTCCGGGGGAGGTGATTGCAAATCCAGCTTCTATTATATCTACGCCAAGACGGGCAAGCTGCTTTGCAATTTGGAGTTTTTCCCCGATGTTCATTGCAGCGCCGGGTGACTGCTCTCCATCTCTGAGAGTTGTATCAAATATTCTAATTGTTCTCATTAGACTATTTCCTTATACTTCCTTTTTTTATGAATGATATATGTTCCTTCAATCATACCCCATAAGACATATATAATTGCAAAAAGAAATATTACTATTTCGGGAAACATACCTATAAGAACTAATGCTGTCCCGATAGCAACGAGTAGCCAGAAAGGCTTTCTTTTCTTGAAGTCGATTTCCTTGAGGGAATGAAATTTCAGCGTTGTTACCATGAGCACAGCCAGAAGGAAAGGCATGAAAATGAGAATGTAGCTTTTTTCGATTGATCCTCCCCATACTTCATAATAAAACAGGACAAATGAGGCGATGACTGTACCTGCACCCGGGATCGGCAATCCGGTAAAGGCTTTGCTTTCGGTGTTTACCATCTGGACATTGTATCGGGCCAGTCTCAGAGCGCCGCAGATCACAAAAAAGAATGCTGCGCCAATTCCGAAACGTCCGAAAGGTTGCAGTCCCCAGCTATAAATTAGTATAGCTGGCGCAACACCAAAGGCGATCAGGTCGGAGAGTGAATCGAGTTCGACGCCGAATTTAGTCGTGCTGTTTGTTAGTCGTGCTACCCAGCCATCCAGGCCGTCAAAGATATTGGCAATAAGTATGGCCCATGCAGCGTGGTAGTAGTCTCCCTTGAATGAAGAAAGGATAGCAAAGAAGCCGCAGAACATGCCGCACAGGGTTAGTGAATTTGGAAGGATGTAGATTCCTTTTCTCATATATTAGCGATATGCTTCTAGCCCTTAGATTAACTTTTATTGATTATGGAGTTTACTGCGTATAGCTAATCCCTAATTGCTAATACGGTCTCTCCTGCTGTAACTAAATCGTTTAATTTTATCTTAACTTTGGTGTCCAGGGGCAGGAATATATCTACCCTGGAACTGAACTTTATAATTCCGTAACGTTCGCCTTGCTTCATAGCTGCTCCTGAGGAGACTCTGCATACACAACGGCGTGCAACTGAGCCGGCTATCTGTTTCAGTACTATATCCCCATGCTGCTTGGCATCATAGAGCATTGTAATGTGCTCATTCAAGACTGCTGCATCATCAGTATATGCCTTGTAGAATTTGCCAGGATAGTGTGTTACTTTTTTAACGGTCCCGTCACATGGCACCCTATTTACATGGACATTAAGGGGGGACATGAATATACTAATTCTTAATGCATCAGCATTCAACATCTCATCTTCTTTCGCGGTAGCAATGCCTATGATCTTGCCGTCTGCTGGGGCAATGAACGCGTTCGGGTCTTCAAGAGTGAGCCGCTCTGGATCCCTGAAGAAGTAGAACATGAAAATCGTCAACAGAAGAGAAACCGCAGACAACCAATGCATATTTAATACTGCTGTAAGGACAGTAATGAATATGAAAGATAATATAAACGGATATCCTTCTTTTGCAAAACGGTACATGCTACTTAGAACTCGAAACAAAGACTGGATCTTGATGCAACATGATAGAACGCCCTTGCAGTCATTGTCGTGATCTGTGTTATCTCTATTGTTATGCCTTGGATTTGTCGACAAGTTTGCCTTTCTTAAGCCACGGCATCATGCTCCTGAGTTTTCCGCCGACTTCTTCTATTGAGTGCCTTTCTCCCTTTTTGGTAAGGGCAGTAAAAGACGGTTTGTTTACCTTGCATTCGAGAAGCCAATCCCGTGCGAATTCTCCGTTCTGGATTTCACCAAGGATCTTTTTCATTTCCTTCTTTGTCTCATCAGTAATAATCCTCGGACCTCTAGTGATATCTCCGTACTGGGCTGTGTTGCTGATCGAGTAACGCATGTTTGAAATGCCACCTTCATATAAAAGATCCACGATAAGTTTGACTTCGTGGAGGCATTCGAAATACGCCATCTCTGGTGCATATCCTGCTTCAACAAGAGTTTCATAACCTGCAGTGATCAGAGAAGTCAATCCGCCGCAGAGTACTACCTGCTCACCGAAAAGGTCGGTTTCTGTCTCTTCTTTGAAGGATGTTTCAATGATACCAGCTCTGCCGCCGCCAACTCCGGACGCGTAAGCCAGGGCAATGTCTTTTGAATTTTTAGATGGATCCTGGTAGAGGGCGATCAGGCAAGGTACGCCGCTTCCTCTTTCATATTCCGCACGAACAAGATGTCCCGGACCTTTTGGTGCAACCATGAAGACATTTACATCTGATGGGGGAACTATCTGATTGAAATGAATGTTGAAACCATGGGCAAACCCGAGGTAAGTGCCTTTTTTAATGTGCGGAGCAATTTCATTATTGTACACATCTCCCTGGTCTTCATCAGGAAGGAGAATCATAATTATATCTGATTTTTTTGTCGCTTCTGCAGGAGTATATACTTTAAAACCAGCCTTCTCAGCCTTAGTGAAGCTGCCACCTTTCCTTACTCCAATAATTACATTTATGCCGCTTTCTTTCAGGTTGTTGGCATGGGCATGACCCTGGCTACCGTATCCCATTATGCATACAGTCTTCTTTTTTAAGGTACCTTTTTTAACGTCTTTATCGTAATAGATTTTCATTAATGCCTCCCTTGGAGTTTATTATCTTGAAATTTAAAATTTAATTATTGTTATCTTAAAATTTCGCTATTTTGTCTTTTTAATCACTTCTCGCGACATGGCAATCGTGCCTGTGCGTACAAATTCTTTTATGCCGAACGGCTTGATCAATTCTATGAATGCCGCGATCTTCTTCTCATTCCCTGTTGTTTCTACAGTAAATGTTGTAGGCCCGGAATCAACTATCCTGCCTCTGAATATTTCTGCCAGTTTCAGGAACTCTGCTTTGTCGTTTTTCTTAGGAGCCACTTTAATGAGAACCATCTCCCGCTCTACATGCTCTGAATCCATGAAGTCTACAACTTTAATGACATCAATAAGCTTGTTGAGCTGTTTGGTGATCTGCTCAACTATCTTGTCGTCTCCGATAGTGACGATCGTCATAAGCGATACTGCCGGGTCGGTTGTTTCACCGACAGAGAGGCTTTCTATATTGAATCCTCTGCCGCTAAAGAGACCGGCCACCCTTGAAAGGACTCCAAATTTATTTTCTACGAGTACAGCTATTGTATGTCTCATAATTCTCCTCTACAAATAGTTCCAACTGCTTGAACCGTTGAGACTGCTGTAACGGTTCAAACTATTTATTTCACTGCCTTTAATTTCTTCTTGGGTTTTTCTTCAACTTCTTCGTTAAAGATCATTTCGTCGATTGCCGCTCCTGCCGGCACCATCGGGAACACTTTCTCTTTCCAGTCCGTGACAAAGTCCATAATGACAGGCCTGTTTTTGATCTTGAACGATTCCTTCAGGACTGGAACGACTTCATCAGGAGTTGTTGCTCTGAGGCCAACAGCTCCATAAGCTTCCGCCAATTTCACAAAGTCCGGTACCGGGGGCAGGGAGGTATGTGAATAACGTTCTTTGAAAAACAGCTCCTGCCACTGTCTGACCATGCCTAGGCATCCGTTATTTAGGATTGCAACCTTGACAGGGAGTTTGTTGATGACAGCAGTTGC
>PJEL010001881.1_pt1 | contig 20156 bp, 20 predicted proteins | sample 1853271 | NCBI WGS metagenome assembly PJEL01 (sample SAMN08108733, study PRJNA415343) | Invertebrate metagenome, whole genome shotgun sequencing project. | host: Globobulimina | place: Sweden: Gullmar Fjord | collected 2015-08
CTTTCACAACGAAAGAAAAAAAACTTTCGTTTTGCCCTTCGATCGCCTAAAATTGCGCTCCACAATCGGAATACCGAAACTAATCTTTACAAATCGTCATACTTTTAGGAGCGAATTCGCTATGGCAGCTTTAGAAAACTCAATTGATTTATCTTCATACGGCATCACAGACGTTGCTGAGGTTGTTTACAATCCGTCTTATGAGTTGCTTTTCGCTGAGGAAACAAAATCTGACCTTACAGGTTATGATAAAGGTGTAGTTACTGAATCAGGCGCTGTTTCAGTAGATACCGGTATATTTACTGGCCGTTCACCTAAAGATAAGTACATTGTTCGTGATGACACCACACGTGATACCGTATGGTGGTCTGATCAAGGTAAAAACGACAACAAGCCGATGACTCAAGAAACTTGGGACAGCTTAAAAGACTTAGTGACTAAGCAATTATCCGGTCAACGCCTATTTGTTGTCGATACCTATTGTGGTGCTGATGATGCTACACGTTTAAAAGTACGTTTTATTACCGAAGTTGCATGGCAAGCTCACTTTGTTAAGAACATGTTTATTCGCCCTACTGATGCCGAATTAGAAAATTACGAACCTGACTTTATCGTTATGAACGGTGCAAAAACTACCAATCCACATTGGCAGGAACAAGGTTTAAATTCTGAAAATTTCGTGGCATTTAACCTAACTGAAAAAATACAGCTTATTGGCGGTACATGGTACGGCGGCGAAATGAAAAAAGGTATGTTCTCTATGATGAACTACTTATTACCTTTAAAAGGTATCGCTTCTATGCACTGTAGTGCCAATGTTGGCGCTGATGGCGATACTGCTGTTTTCTTCGGACTATCAGGCACAGGTAAAACTACGCTATCTACTGATCCTAAACGCCAGTTAATTGGTGATGATGAACATGGTTGGGATGAAAACGGTGTCTTTAACTTCGAAGGTGGTTGTTACGCAAAAACCATCAATCTTAGTAAAGAAAATGAACCTGATATCTACAATGCCATCCGTCGTGATGCATTATTAGAAAACGTAACGGTTGATAGCAATGGTAAAATAGATTTTGACGATAACTCAAAAACTGAAAACACACGTGTTTCTTACCCTATTTATCATATTGATAACATTGTAAAGCCGGTATCTCGTGCTGGCCACGCAAAAAAGGTTATCTTCTTAACCGCTGATGCCTTCGGTGTATTACCACCGGTTGCAAAATTAACGCCGGCACAAACAGAATACTATTTCTTATCAGGCTTTACCGCTAAATTAGCGGGTACTGAGCGTGGTATTACTGAGCCGACACCAGCATTCTCAAGCTGTTTTGGAGCCGCATTCTTAAGCTTACATCCGACACAATATGCCGAAGTGTTGCGTAATCGTATGCAAGCAGCAGGCGCTGAAGCTTACTTGGTGAACACAGGTTGGAACGGTACAGGCAAGCGTATCTCAATTAAAGATACTCGCGCTATTATTGATGCAATTTTGGATGGCTCTATCGATAACGCTGAAACGCAAGTATTACCATTATTTAACTTAGATATTCCAACCAGTATCGATGGCGTTGATGACAGCATATTAGATCCACGTGATACTTATGCAGAAAAAGTAGAATGGCAAACTAAAGCCGTTGACCTAGCCAATCGCTTCGTCAATAACTTTGATAAGTTTACCGACACTGATAACGGTAAATCATTAGTTGCTGCTGGACCTAAGCTTTAATTCAGTTTAAGCATGTTGTTACTTAGTTTAAATGACAACATGCCCGCTTATGCTCATCTAGCATGGTGACCTCGCATTCACTGCATATAAAAAACCATCGTAAATACGATGGTTTTTTTATCACTAAAATATAGCCTTAGCTATTCAGCTCAGCAAACATAAGATCAATCATGGCTAATCGGCAAACACACTTTTGCGCTTAAACCACCTGCTTGCCTATTTGAAAGCTTAACGCGACCACCATGGGTATCAACGATACGCTTTATGATTGCTAAGCCCAAACCACTACCTTCTGTACCTCTGGCTTTGTCACCTTGAGTAAACGGTTGGAACAGCCGCTCAATATCTTTTTCTGGAATACCTGGACCCTGATCACAAACACAGAAACAAATTTCCTTTTTACGCTTGTCATATGAGGTCGAAATGACTATTTTTCCATCCGAATAGCGCAGCGAGTTTTGAATCAAGTTAGCTAAAGCACGTTTCATGGCAACATAACGTAAAGGTAGCTTAGGTAAAGGCTCTGCTTCAAACTCAATGACCCGATCCAAGATACTTTCAGATTGCACAACATCATCAATTAAGACGTTAATATCGGCAAGCACAGCCTTGTCTTTGCTGTCATGTCGAATGTAATCAATAAATTGATCAATGATGGTATTCATATCATCGATATCACCTTCGATACCGTCTTTTAGAAATTCATCTTGTTGAGAAATCATTTCAGTCGCCAAACGTATGCGAGTTAATGGCGTGCGTAAATCATGAGAGATCCCTGCCATCAGCAAATTTCTATCATCTTCTAGCTGCTTAATGCCTTTCGACATATGATTAAATGCTCGAGTTACCGCAACAATTTCAGTGGTTCCCCACTCGCTTAACGGCTCAGGAAAATCACCACGACCAACATCATGTGCAGCACTTTGCAAAGCACCTAACGGACGATTCAGTTGACGGACAAAAAGCCATCCGCCCATAACACTTAAAATACCTAAGATCATTAACACCAAAATAAGCGGGGAAAAATTTTCTTCTTCTAAGCCATTAATTGGTATTTTAACCCAGTAATCTGGCGCTTGCGGTGGTCGGATCCAAAAGAGATATTCATCACCTTGTGAAATACGCACCTCCGCAGGGCCACCTAATAAATTAGACATCTCTGCAGAGCGAAAAGCGTAATACACCGCATCTTGCAAGCCAAGTTTCATCGCAGCAGCCTCACGGTAAACACCAATCCCCGTTTCTCGGGTAAAGGCATCTCCCATCGCAGGGCTTAACTCTTCTTCGGCAATATCAATAAAAACCACACGAACTTGTTTTGCCAATAATTGGTTTACTTGCTGAGCATTAGGCTGAATGATATATATCGCCATCGATATAAAAGACACCACCTGATTAATCAACAGCAAGACGCCAATTAATAGCACCGTTTGGCCAAAAGCACTGCGCGGCAATATTTTCATAGACTTCTACTAGATAGGATTTTTTATAAGTGGATGATTAGGCAACTGACTTCCCTTCGGGAACAAAAACATAACCTAGGCCCCAAACCGTTTGAATATAGCGAGGCTTAGCAGGATCTTCTTCTAGCATTCGACGTAACCGAGAGACTTGCACATCAATACTACGCTCTAATGCTGAATAATCTCGGCCACGCGCTAAATTCATTAACTTGTCGCGAGACAATGGCTCTCTTGGATGCGTGATCAGGGCTTTTAATACTGCAAACTCACCACTAGTCAGCGGCATATTAACATCACCTTTAAGCATTTCACGAGTTGCCAGGTTAAGCTGATATTCACCAAAAGAAATAACATTTTCTTCTTGTGATGGTGCTCCTGGTGCTTCTTGCACACGACGGCGCAACACAGCCTTGATACGCGCCAGTAATTCACGAGGATTAAATGGCTTGGGCATATAATCGTCAGCTCCAAGTTCTAGCCCGATAATGCGATCAACTTCATCACCTTTTGCTGTTAACATCACAATGGGAATATCATTTGAATTTTGTCTCAAACGTCGACAAATAGACAAGCCATCTTCTCCCGGCAACATCAGGTCAAGTACTAGCAGATGAAAGTTTTCACGCTCAAGCAATCGATCCATTTGCTCGGAGTTTGCCGCACTTCGTACAACAAATCCTTGCTCTACCAAATAGCGTTCCAGTAAAGCCCGTAAACGCATGTCATCGTCTACTACCAAAACCTTCGGTGTTTCATGTCCCATAATGCTTGTTCCATTTTTATTTTTAACTTAGTTTAACTATAAGCTATATTGCAGTGAATTTAAAAAACTGTTCTGTATCAGCCTAATGGCATTTGTTACAAATTATGTTACTGATTAACGATACTAAGGTATAGGATTATATAAACTTTTCCATATTTCATCGCACTTAGCCTAAATATCGCAACATTTCGCAATATAAAAACTAATTTAGCCGGTAAAGTCATCAATCATTTATCACTATGGTCAGAACTTAGCGTTGTTAGAATGCTTACTTTCGTGATGTATTGTGGGAGAATAGCCGCATGAGAGTTTGGATTTATTTTCACAAAGCACCTATTCGAGTTTTGCTAATTAGCAAAAGGCGTCGTCTTGTGCAAATTAAGCGCAGCATGCTCAAAGTTAAAATTGCCTTAGCGCAAGAAAAAGTTGAAACCAGAGAAATGCTTAGCATCTACAAACGCTATACAAAAAGCCAAGCGAGTGCGGAAGAAATGCGCATTGCTAATCAGCAATTTATTGATGTACTAAAGGGGCTCGGCCTTGGTGTCTTTGCTGTCTTGCCTTTTTCTCCAATTACCATTCCCATTATGATAAAAATCGGTCGTATGGTCGGCGTAGAAATACTGCCAAGCTCATTTGTCGAACAAAAGAATGAGAAAAAGTAGCCGGCGATTATTGCAAATAATTGATTGCTTGCTCAGTAACACATTGAGTAAAACTTTTTTGCCGTTCAGCCCGAGAAAGTGAAGCAATAGCTTTGGTCACTAAAGCCATTTTTTGCTGTTTATCTTTAAGCGACAAATTAGATAGCTGCTCATGAAAACAGCCCTTTAAGCCATAATTTAAGGCGATATCTGACTTAGCTGATACTCCTGCTAAGCACTCAATCAAATTTTCTGCTAAGACATTTCGATCAACTTTAGTGATCAGCCCTTTAATCGTTAAATTACTATCTGCTTGCTTTTGTTGCTGGCAACTAAAATACATATCAGCAACAGCAACAATCGGAATAAGCTTTTCATGTTGCACGCCAAAACGTGCTTTAAGCCATTGGTCCATATCTAGCGACTGAGATGCTTGCGCATATATCGGCATACTAAAAGCTAAACATGCGCACATTAGCGTAGCGCTAACAGCGATATTTTTCATTATTAGGGCAATTATTGCCATAACGTTATCCTTCAATTGACTGCAATCTACATAATATAAAAAGATAAGTGGCATGTCTGTAAGCAAACAAATAAAAAAGTAGTCACAATAAAGTTAGTGATAGGCTTTTGCATTTTACTGTTGCATGTTTAAATAACGTAATAGCCACCATTGATGATGACATGAGTAAACTTTGAAAATTAAATCTGTACTTTTATTGCTGGGCACATTGGCTATTTCTAAGCTCACTTTCGCCGAACAACCTGCTGAAGTGAATACGATTATGCTGTTAACTCAGCAACTACAAGCGCAAAAAGGTAAAGTGGTATACGTTGATTTTTGGTCGTCTTGGTGTATTCCGTGTCGAAAATCATTCCCATGGATGAATGAATTACAGCAGAAATACCAACAACAAGGCTTAACTATTTTAAGTGTTAATTTAGATCATGATCGAAAATTAGCAAATGAATTCTTAATCGAATACCCTGCGGTATTTCCAGTCATCTATGATCCTAAAGGGCTTATTGCCAGAAAGTATAAACTTAAAGGTATGCCCAGCAGCTTTATCATTAACCGAGCAGGTAAAGTGGTAAGTGCTCATATCGGCTTTAATAAGCAAAAGAGTTTAATTTATGAGCAAGAAATCATTCAGCTTCTAAGCAAGTCAGCAACAACTCAAAATCCGTAGCATTTTTCAACCTTGCTAATTCGTACAACAAAATTTTTATACCACTGTTCTCGACCAAGCTGCTGAGCAACTAAGTGCTCGCTATTTTGTTTCCACTGTCGAATATTATCAAGATTTTGCCAATAGGATACGGTAATACCTACATCTTCTCTTGCTGACTCTATCCCCAAAAAGCCTACTTGCTGTTGAGCTAACTCTACCATCACATTCGCCATGTCATGATAGCCATCATAATGTTCATTCATTACCGAGCTAAAGATAACGGCGTAATACGGTGGAGTTGGGGTTTCAGCAAGTAAGCTTGTCATTTCATCATTCCTCTTATTCTATATCCAACTTATTTAGGCTGAATCATATGAACATCGCGTTGTGGGAATGGGATCGTAATGTTTTCGCGATCAAATGCTAATTTAACTTCTTCCATAACGCCGAAATATACTGGCCAGTAATTTTCCGAGTTAGTCCATGGACGTACTAGAAGATTTATCGAGCTATCAGCATGAGCTGATACAAAAATATCGACAGCTGGCGTTTTTAAAATACGTTCGTCCGCGTCGACAACACCTTGTAAAACCGCTTTCGCTTTTTTAATATCATCGCCATAACTAATGCCAAACGTTAAATCGACTCGACGTGTCGGTTCAACAAAAAGATTTTTCACACAGCCATTTGATAATAAACCGTTAGGAATAATCACCCGTTGATTATCCAAGGTAAGCAATATGGTGTTAAAAATTTGAATTTCTTGCACAACACCAACATAGCCCTGTGCATCAATAACATCACCAGCTTTAAAGGGCTTGAAGAATAAGATTAAAATACCGCCAGCAAAGTTAGATAGGCTACCTTGTAATGCCAAACCAATAGCTAAACCTGCCGCACCAAGCACCGCGATCAAAGAGGTCGTTTCAACCCCAACCATGGAGGCAAATATAATAACTAATATCGCTTTAAGCAAAATGCCAACAATACTTAACATGAATTGATGCAAAGTAATTTCAACGTTTTTCTTATCCATCGCTAAATCAAACAGTTTAAGTATGCGTTTAATAATCCAAAGACCGATAATCAGTACGATGATTGCAACGATCAATTTAGTGCCAAACTGGACGGCTAAATCACCCATCATGGTGGCATACCGTTCGAGTGTACTAACATTCATTTCCATAGTGTATTCCTATTTATTGTTATGATTTTATCGTTAATGCCTTACTTTCAACAGTATAGCCACGGATCACTTTATTTCACATATAAAAAAGCGAGCTTGATAGCTCGCTTTTTCATATTAAACTCGTGTGCTAAAAACTGTATTTATAACCTAATGTAACACTACGTGGTTTACCTACCATGATAGAGCCATGCGTGCGTGTTGCCATATATTCTTTATCAAGTAAGTTATCAACGTTGAAGGTAATTTCTTGGTTATCGGCAACGCTGTAATGTGCAGCCATATCAACAACTGTGCGACTATCAATTGATTCATCAGAAATAATAGTGCCTTAACTAGCTAACGTACGATGGTCGTAAAAAACAACAAATATCTCGGCCGCAAGCGACCGAGCTTTAAGATAGTTTAAAGTTTCTACCATCATTTACATCAGCAGGTGTTGAAAGCATAATAACAACCTATAAGATAGATCAATACTGATTGCATAAGAGCAATATATTATGCTCTTTGTCGCAGAGTTAGACCAGCCAATAAAATAGCTATAAGAAACAATGAACTACTCGATGGTTCCGGAACTTCAACTCGACTCATTATTCTTTGATTATGGGTCATCTTAATCGGGCTAATATTTACCACTTGTTGGTAATCTTTTACCAACAAAGTACTATAGAAAGAGCTACCACGCACACGCCAAGTATTAAAATTTGCTGTCTCTCCAACTAAATAAGCTTTATCATCTTGAATATCCGACATTGAATTGTATAAATGAAAGTATTTTAAATTTCCATCATCCCCTTCAAACCAACCTAAAGAATACTTACTTCCCCCGACCAAATTATTAAACCCCATAACATTAAAAATATTTTCAATATTTGAAATACCATTAATATCATTTGTTTGATTGGTTCGGCCAAAACCTTTTCCATAGTGGTTTATATTATTATATCCTTCACTAATATCACCAAAGACATTTGACCAAAGACCCATAAGGTCTTTTTGATTTGCTAGCCTCCAGCCGTCATATATTTCATTGTCTTCAAGTAAACTTGTTACTTTATTATACGATAATCCATTATTAACACCGAAATCCATCCATTCCAAAAGGGTAGTATCATCAATAAATGAAGCATTTTCCGTGTCAATCAATCCGGCGTTGGCACTTAAAGATAAAAGGTATAAAGCAAACAAGGTTGGGAACACTTTGATTATCATAATAATTTTAGGTTGTTAAGGGGGCGTATCAACATTGTAACAAAATATGACAAATAATTTAGCCTCTTTTTCTAATTATCTTCGCCGGAACTCCTGCAACGTAAACATTTTCAGGTACGTTTTTAGTCACTACACTACCTGCTGCAATGATTGCACCTTGTCCAATAGTAACTCCGGGCAGTATTATACAGCTAGCGCCAATCCATACATCATTATGAATAATAACAGCTCGCTTGATATGCCCTGCATTAAATATTCGATTTGGTAATGCTGGAACACTGTGGTTAGAAGTCAATATATGTGTATTGTAGCCAACTAAGACTCTATTCCCAATAGTTAGTCCCCCATCCGTTGTAAGCAGTACTCCTTTTGCTAAATCAACATCATCTCCCAATACAAGGTTTTTGCCGCTAAAAATCCAAACGCCAGGGTAAAAAACAACACGACTCCCCACCTTAGCATTAAAAAATAATGACAAATAGCTGGCTTTAACGAAATTAAAAAACCTCAAGCGAGGCAATAAAAAAACAAATGTAGAAAAATATTCGATCAAGCATATGAGATCGTACCTTAGGTAGTTTCTATAGAAACTCATTAATAATCTCCATGTATTGTTGAAATTTTTCATTTGAATTTGGCATTTGTTCTAATAGCTTACTGCCTTGCGCAGTATATTGATCAAATTTAGCTTGAGATTCAAATATCGTTAATATCTTTTTCGCAGATATCTCAGGTTCGTTTAAATCAACATATATCGCAGAGTCAAAGCACGAGTCATGAGCATATTCAGCATCTCGACAAATTAGCAATCTTTTTGCAGCCCATGATTCAACCCAATTATTCGAAAAGCTCTCAAGATACGCCACATTGATTAGAGCATGAGACTCACTAATAATTTTAGGTATATCATTTGACGACAAAAAACCACCGTTGGTAAGGTGCTGTTCAATATTCAACCTATTAAACGCACTTTTAACTTCCATGAAATAATCATCGTTTGGTAGTGTGCAAATTAAATTAAAACTTTTGTTCAAACAATTTATGTTTAAAAAATGAAATAATGGAGCTAACAAGGGAATATTTTTGTTAGGGTGACTCCCTGTTATATAGGTAATATTTATCGTTTGCATATCTTCTAATTTAACGGTTTCAATACAGCCTAACTGATCAACTATTAGACCGCTTGCGGCCATTTTTACAACCCGCACTTTGGCATCACCAAATACTTTGTTTTGGCTACTTAATCGACCAAGCCTTTCCGTTTCAAGAATGACAACATCGCTTAATTTCATCAACTGTAAAATGAGTAAATCATTAATTCGTTTAATCATTCGTTTATATCGAGGAAGGAAATTCCAAAACTTTTTATCCTTCTCCACAACATTTGAACGAGCAAAACCTGAAATCTTTATAGATTTCCCAGAAAGAATAGGGCAATTACCAAAAAGCGTAAAAATCACCTTTGCGTTATTTTTCAAGCAAACACGCCGAGCATAAAAAAACTCAAATAATAACCTGCCAAATAAACCTGAACCGAAAGATTCGAATTTAATATCATTTTCTTGGCAATACAATTCTAAATCACTTCCTTTTCTGACTAGGCATTGATAGGCCGTTAATTCACTTTTTTTTAATGCGGTTAACAACGAAAACGCGTTTTGTAAACCGCCGCCTTTGGCGACAGGGAATAAATTAACTATTATCATGGGCAACCTTTTTCATTTGAATGACTCACTATCTCTCTCTTAAATTACGCTTTATATATTTAGGGGCAAATCGATACATCAACCATAACGTTATTGCGCAGTAAACAAATGATTTAAGAAAAAAGCCAAAATCAGACCTTTGTCCTGCAATAAAAAAAGCAGCTAATAAAACAGATATCCCGAATTTAAAGTCGTTAGCACTATTTTCGTTTTTAACTATGTAATTGAGAATAAATATCGTCAGACACACGTATAAAAAATAGCCATAATATGAAAAATTCCAATAAAAATCAGCTATCATCATAAAATCATAACCCATGTTTTTATTAGTATTGAAGAGGTCATCAAACAAATAAGATGCTCTCAAATAAAACTCATCACCGCCTATCAAATAAAACATAAAACTCGGGACTAGCAACCCCATAAAATAATTAAAGAAGGTAGCGCCAAATAAAAAACCCGTTCGCTCTGCTGCGTAGAATTTTACTTGCGCCAATATTTTCCCTACCCCTAAGCCACCAATGGTGCCGTTCAATAAGCCGTATGTCATGTGTTCCATTTTAGCGGTACCTGATGCTCTTATTGCATAAGATAAAACCAACATCCCTAAAATGAACAATAAATACATACCTTTTTTAGAAATCAAAAATTTTAATAAATTGCCTGTGTTTCCGTTTCTGAGCATCAAAAATATAAGCATAACAACAAATGAAAATAGCATTCGTCGATCGCCATTAGAAATATCTGACAAAGATACACTTACGACTAAAAATATAACAATGATCTTCGACAAAAACTTTTTCCAGTAGGCATTAATATAAAAAAGAGTAATTGGCAACGAAAGGATTATTAAACGAGAGAGAGAATCTATTATTGAACGATTAAATTGACCAGCACCACGATTAGCAACAGTAAAAGACCAATTAATATTAAGAAAAGAAATTAAAGCAAAAACGCATAAAATTGCAGAAACAAAATAATAGAATTCATCAATTTTATAATAGTACTTAGGTACCGCTTTTTTTCTCTTATTGAAAAGAGTTATAAAACAATATGAAATAACCAAGACTACAAATACGATGCTGCTGTCAATAATTGCACCATTTTCATAGCCAGTTTTTTTAAACGCGGTTAACTCCTGTAAATTCAAAAACTTTACATAAGCACTGACAATATAACTACCAAAAAAATTACTAAAAATGGCAATTAAAACGAAAAGGCTTGCTCTCATGCTTTTTGCCTAAAGCGTAACTTAATAAAAACAATTGTAATGCCATAACTTACCGACATGGCAATAGCTAATGTTAGAGTTACAGGATAATATTGCAGTCCTACCCACCCCACTAGTAAATAAATAAGTGCGTTTATACCAACCATTCTAAGCGCTTTGTCAAAAGTAAACTCACTTAAAAAAGTATTTAATTCGACATGATAAAACACCGACAACACCCCGGCAATGGCATACCCAGCAATTGCCGCTGCTAGCCCTTTTCCATTGTAGCTATATAATGCTTCCGCAAAACCAGAGATAGCAATAATTAATAGCGCTAATGCGCAAGCAATTGCATAAGATAAATAACGATAAATTGATTGAACTACTGCTTTCCTTTCAGCTAAAAATTTCAATAACACCGCAGAAATCATTGTTGGGAGAAGAATAACCAGCATATGCCATTGATAAGCAATGTTTAGCCTTGCTAATTCAAATCCTGATAAATCTAAAGCTCGTAACGTCGCAACTAAAATAAGTTGCACAGGGGCACCCATAACAGCGATTAGTAATAACTTTATAATAGTTCTACGCTGATTTAGTTGATTAGATTCTTTATTGACAAGCTCAACACTTGTTTTCAATAAGAATGGAGAAATTATCAAGTTGGTTATTGGGATTGTTAAATATAAAAAAAAGTAGAAATACCAAGTAACGTTAAATCGAATAAAAATAAAAATTAATATCGTAAATAATATACCACCAATCAATGCAGAAACATTTAATTTATTGGCAATTCCCGAGCCGATAAAAACAGCACTAACACTGCCACTTAAAATGATTACTAGCGTAAAAAAGAAAACCATTACGATATTAATTAATATATTAAAATCATTAAAGAAAAAAACATAATACAAGGTAGAAAGCAGGCTTGTGAATACGGATAATATCAATGCTAATATTATCAAATTTTTCGCTTTTTCATTAACGATAGAAACATATTGATTTAATGAGGCGATAACCGGTGTAGCCATGATGGCAGCACATAAATAAATTTCAGACAATTGAGAAAAGTGTTCAACTGTCATTTGATTTGCAGTGACTATATTCGCAATAAAAATAGCACCTTTGGCCATTACCATTGGTATTATTGAAAAGAAAATATATTTTAATATTGTTTTACTATTCATGTCTTGCAAAGCAACTAATTTGAATAATCGATAGTACAGGTTTTACTTTAAAGAATATAATGTTAATAATGCTCAAAACAATAAATTATAAAAATAAATGAAACAAATATTACAAAATATGGGTACAGGTGAAACATCTTTAGTTACAGCACCCGCCCCACGAATAAAATCGGGCCATTTGTTGATTTCTTCTTCGGTAAGTTTAATTTCCGCAGGCACCGAGAGAATGTTAGTTGATTTTGGTAAATCGTCATTACTTGATAAGGCCCGCAAGCAACCGGATAAAGTGAAAATGGTGCTTGAAAAAATTCACACTGATGGATTAATGACAACGGTAGATGCCGTTCGCTCTAAGTTAGCTCAACCTTTACCGTTAGGTTATTGCCACGTTGGCACAATTACAGCTATTGGCAACAATGTTGGTGATTACCAATTAGGCGACCGAGTCGTGTCTAATGGCCCTCATGCCGATGTTGTAAGAGTTGCTAAAAACTTGACGGCAAAAATTCCCGATAATGTTGATAATGAAAGTGCTGTATTTACTGTACTAGCCTCCATAGGCTTACAAGGAATAAGACTAGCGCAGCCTACACTTGGTGAAAGTGTTGTAGTTATTGGGGCTGGGCTTATCGGCTTATTAACCATTCAACTCTTGATTGCCAACGGCTGTCGTGTGCTTGCCATTGATTTTGATTCGCAAAAATTAGCGCTAGCGCAATCATTCGGTGCTGAGACTTGTAACCCAAATGAAGGCACTGATGTCGTCGCAAAAGCGCTAAGTTTCACCCGTAATAAAGGGGCTGATGCTGTCATTATTACCGCTTCAACCCAGTCAAGCGATCCCGTTTCACAAGCAGCTAACATGTCCAGAAAGCGCGGACGAATTATACTAGTAGGTGTAACAGGTTTAGAACTAAATCGAGCTGAATTTTATGAAAAAGAACTTAGTTTTCAAGTTTCTTGTTCTTATGGTCCTGGACGTTATGACACAAACTACGAAGAGCTAGGGCATGACTACCCTGAAGGCTTCGTTCGTTGGACAGAGCAACGAAACTTTGTCGCCATACTCGATATGATGTCCTTAGGAAAAATTAATGTAAAAACATTAATTAGCCACCGTTATTTGTTCGATGATGCCTTAGAAGCATATGATACTTTAACTGATAATAAATCGGCTCTTGGAATATTATTAGATTATACGCAAGATAAAAATCAAAACGATAAACTACAACAATCTATAGAGCTTAATAACACCGGTACTTTTGATAAATCACTGCCTGTTCTTGGATTTATTGGTGCGGGTAACTACGCATCTCGTGTCTTAATTCCTGCATTTAAAGAAGCTAAGGCTCAATTACATACTATTGCAACATCTAGTGGTATCAATAGTGTTATCCATGGTAAAAACAACGGTTTTCATCAGGCAACAACCGATACTGATGCGATGCTTGATAATGACGAAATTAATACAATTGCTGTTGTTACCCAGCACAATAGCCATGCTAATTTTGTACTAAAAGCAATAACAAAAAATAAACACGTGTTCGTAGAAAAACCCTTAGCGATTACGTCGGAACAATTAGCTAACGTTAAAAATGCGTATGAGAATGCCAGCAAAAAACATCATTTAATGGTTGGATTTAACCGACGTTTTGCGCCTCAAATTATAAAAATGAAAGCACTACTTAGCACCTGTAACCAGCCTAAATCTTTTATAATGACCATGAACGCAGGAGCGATCCCGAAAGAGCACTGGGTGCATGATCCAGAACTTGGTGGAGGGCGAATAATAGGAGAAGCTTGTCATTTTATTGATTTGATGCGTTTCCTCGCAGGTAGTGAAATTATTTCAATACAGTCAAGGCGTATGGGTCATAGCGACACCATAGATCTTGTTGAAGATAAAGCAGCCATAACGTTAGGCTTCGCTGATGGTTCTTTTGGTACTATTCACTATCTAGCAAATGGCGCTAATTCATTTCCTAAAGAACGTATTGAAGTGTTCTGCGATAACAAAGTCATTCAATTAGATAACTTTAGAAAAATGACAGCTTATGGCTATAAAAACTTTAAGAAAATGAACCTTTGGCAACAAGACAAGGGGCAAAAGTCATGTGCAAAAGCTTTTATTGACAGCATTTCTTCAGGAACAGAACAACCTATCCCCATTGAAGAAATTTTTGAAGTAGCCCAAGCCACGTTAACCGTTGCCAAACAATTGGCTGAACAATCATAATATGAAAGAACTTACTTATTAACATCATGGGTATATTGAGTAAAATACAAACATATTATCGATTAGGTATTAATAACCTTTTTTGGGTTGTCGATTATCGTATAAAACTCAAGAAGAATCACTTTGTTAGCACAATGCCGATCTCGGTAGCAAAGGTTGATAGTAATGCTGTATTTTTTTCATTAGATAAAAAAAATACAGCTGCAAAAAGTAGTATTACACAACCAACATTAAAAGCATTTGGTTGGTTAAACATACACACCAACGCCCTTCCTAATTGGGTGCAATCTTTAACTAATGATAAAGTGGTAAATAATAACGTTTGTCATTGGAGCATCTTAGATGACTTCTCGCTTGAAGTCGGTGATGTTAAATCGGTTTGGGAGCTGTCACGTTTTGATTGGCTACTAAACTTTAGCCTCGGGCATTTATCCAATAATAACAGCTTGTTTATTGATAAAATTAATCTATGGCTGAATAATTGGTGTGAAGTTAACCCGGTGAACCAAGGTGTTAATTGGAAGTGTGGCCAAGAGGCATCAATTCGAGTATTGCATTTAGCCCTTGCTTGCTATCTATTGAAACAACATAAAAGCATTTCTCCAGCGCTTGGACAATTGATCTTTAATCATCTACAACGCATCGCTCCCACTATTCGCTACGCCATGGCACAAAACAATAACCATGGTACAAGTGAAGCTGCGGCTCTTTTTATTGGTGCAAGTTTATTAATAAATAATAGTACTTGGCAAAGTAATGAAAACCTCAAAAAAACGCTCATTAAATGGCGTAATAAAGGACGATTTTGGTTAGAAAACAGATCAAAAGTCCTTATTGATTCTGATGGCTGCTTTAGTCAAAATTCAGTTAATTATCATCGACTAATGTTAGATACGTTATCATTAACTGAATTTTTTAGAGCTTTATTTTCTGAACCCTTATTCTCTAAAGCGTTCTATAAAAAGGCAAATCTGGCATCTCTATGGCTGCATACATTTGTCGACCCTTACACCGGTGATGCACCTAATATGGGTCATAACGACGGTGCTAATTTATTACCACTGACCCCGTGTGATTATCGCGATTTTCGCCCATCCGTTCAATTTGCATATTCGCTTTTTCAAGGATGTTATCCCTATCCAATAACGGGTGAATATCAACAAATTTGCACTCTGTTATCTGTTTCAGTATGCCAATATCAACCTCAAAAGGAATTACATGCGATAAACACTGGCTTTCAGTTACTCAAAAATTGCGATAGCCGGGTTTATATCAGAACACCTAACGTAAAATTTCGGCCCGGGTGTTGTGATGCGTTAAGTGTTGATTTTTGGCTTGGCTCGTTAAATATTTTAAAAGGTACCGGAAGTTATAGTTATAACTGCCCACCTAACTTTCAAGAGTACTTTCCTAGTGTAAAGGCTCATAATACTGTAGCTTTTGACCAATGTGAGCAAATGCCTAAACTGTCTCGTTTTCTTTATAACAACTGGCTCGAAACTCATACCAATAAAATAGCGCCAAATATACTGAAAACAAGCTATACAAATAAGGCTAAACATAAGCACATAAGAAAAATCACCTTATTAGCAAATAGCATTGAAATAGAAGATCAGCTATCTGGCTTCCACAAAGAAATAGACTTACATTGGCACTTGGCATCACTCAATTGGCAACAACAAGGTATGCATTGGCGAGCTGATAACATTACGATTGAGATTGAGTCCCCCAATACTTTGAAGGCTGAGCTTGTTGAAGGATTGGAGTCACGTTATTATTTGCAAAACAGTAAAATTCCGGTTTTAAAGGTAACAATGAAAACTTCTGGTTTACTAAAAACAACAATAAGATGGGTTTTATGAAAATAGTTTATTTCCATCAACACTTTTCCACACCGCAGGGCGCTACCGGCATTCGTTCTTATGAAATGGCTAAAGCATTAATTGCACAAGGCCATGACGTAACCATAGTTTGTGGTTCATACGACGGTGGTAACACTGGTTTATCTTCACCCTTTGTTAAAGGTCGACGACAAGGTTTTGTCAACAAAATTCAAGTTGTTGAATTTGAACTTAGCTACGCAAATGCGCAAAGTTTAAGTCAACGAGCAAAAATTTTTCTCAAGTTTTCTTATCAAAGTGTCAAGTATGCTTTAACAGCAAAGTACGATATCGTTTTTTGTACTACAACGCCCTTAACCGCAGCATTACCAGGGATATTTGCACGTTGGCTGCGAAGAAAATATTTTATTTTTGAAGTCAGAGATTTATGGCCTGAGCTGCCAAAAGCGATGGGGGTTATTAAAAACCCTTTAATTCTTGCTATGCTATCAGGATTAGAATGGCTTGCTTATAAAAGCGCTAATCATCATATAGGTCTCTCACCTGGCATCACTCAAGGCATAAAAAGACATTTAAAAACAAGCCAAAATGTAAGTACCATTCCAAATGGTTGTGATCTTGATATTTTTACTACTGAACAATTACCTTGGCAGCCAGCCGGTATTAATGATACCGATTTCCTTGCTATTTTTTCTGGTACACATGGCATGGCCAACGATTTAGATAACGTATTAAACACAGCTAAAATATTAAAAGAAAAACAAGTAACAAACATTAAAATATTATTAATCGGCCAAGGAAAGTTAAAAGCTCAACTAGAAAAAAGAGCACAACAAGAAAACTTAGAATTGGTTATTTTTCACGACCCGGTCGACAAAGCAAAACTGGCTCAGTTAATGAAACGTGCAGACTTAGGCCTACAAGTGCTAGCAAATATACCTGCTTTTTATTACGGCACCTCTCCCAATAAGTTTTTTGATTATTTAGCAGCAGGGCTTCCCGTATTGAATAATTACCCGGGTTGGGTCGCTGATTTAATCAATGAAAATCATTGCGGTATTGCTGTGCCTCCAAACTCACCGGAGGACTTTGCACAAGCGTTGATACTTTTAGCCTCGCAACCAGGGCAATTAGCGAAAATGTCGATTAATGCAAAATTTTTAGCACAAACAACATTTGATCGAAAGCTATTAGCTCAAGACTTTGTTCAATGTTTTAATGACGTCAAGAGAGTCTCATGATTAAACGTCTATTTGATTTTTCTGTCGCATTAACCGCACTATTAATTCTTTTACCTTTGTTAATAATTTTAGTTATTTTAGTCGCTATTTTTCTTGGCCGACCGGCATTATTTAAACAACAGCGTCCGGGTTCACATGCCGAAATTTTTGTTATGCGAAAATTTCGTTCCATGACAAATGAGAAAGATAAAGATGGCAAGTTACTACCTGATGAAGTGCGCTTAACTAAATTTGGTAGCTTTATACGAAAATCTAGCCTTGATGAACTACCAGGCCTTTGGTCTGTGCTAAGAGGTGACATGAGTTTAGTAGGGCCTAGACCTTTATTAGTAGAATATTTACCTTTGTATTCGAAAGAACAAGCACGCAGACATAATGTAAAACCAGGTATTACTGGCTGGGCACAGGTGAATGGTCGTAACACCATTAGTTGGCAAGAAAAATTCGAATTCGATGTTTGGTACGTTGATAATCAGTCATTTTGGTTGGATATGAAAATTTTACTCCTGACAATTAAAAAAGTATTTATACAAGCAGATATAAGCGCTGACGGCGAAGCTACAATGACCAAGTTCAAAGGCAACCCATGAATAAAAAGAGAACATTGGTGATCATAGGCGCGGGCGGTCATGGCCGAGTAGTTGCAGACTGCGCTGAACAAGCCGGTGACTACACTGACATTGTTTTTCTTGACGACAGCGCAGCAGAATGTAAACACACCGCCCACTGGCCAATTGTTGACACTGTCGAACATTGGATTAATTATCGCCAAGAAGCTGATTTTATTGTCGCACTTGGCAACAACACAGTACGAGCAAACATACAGCAACAATTGCAAGCCTCTGGCGTGAATATTGCCACGATAGTTCATCCTACAGCGGCCATCAGTAAGCATTGTCATCTTGGTAAAGGTGTCGTGGTATTTGCTAATGCCGTGGTAAATGTTAACACTAATATCGCAGATGGCTGTATTATTAACACTGGTGCTACAGTAGATCATGACTGTCACATCGGCCAATATTGTCACTTATCTCCCGGCGTCAATATTGCCGGTGGAGTATGTGTTGAAACAAAGTCTTGGCTAGGTATAGGCAGCTCAGTGATCGAAGGTATTACCATAGCAGAAAATAGTCAAATGGGCGCTGGCGCCGTTGTTACACAAAATACCAAAAGCGGATTTCTTTATTTAGGTGTTCCCGCTAAAGCAGTTCGTGCATTATAAATAGTATGAAAAATAGGAATAAACGTGCTTAATACTCAATTTTCCCCATGGCCGAGCTTTACAGAAGAAGAAATTACTGCGGTAAGTAACGTCCTGCGTTCAAATAAAGTCAATTATTGGACTGGCCAGGAAGGTCGAGAATTTGAAAAGGAGTTTGCTGCTTTTAGCGACTGCCAGTATGCCATCGCGCTTGCTAACGGGACATTAGCATTAGACCTTGCCCTGCAAGCATTAAATATTGGCGCTGGTGATGAAGTTGTTGTTACCTCTAGAACCTTTATTGCCTCCATTAGCTCAATTATCAACGCCGGGGCAACACCAATATTTGCTGATGTAGAGCTAGATAGCCAAAATATCAGTGCGGCAACTATCAGCCCAGTACTAAGTGAAAAAACTAAAGCCATTATTTGCGTACACTTAGCGGGTTGGCCTTGTGAAATGGACGCCATCATGGCGCTCGCCGAGCAAAAAAGCCTTTATGTTATTGAAGATTGCGCCCAAGCACATGGCACAAAGTATAAGGGCCGTTCGGTTGGCAGCATTGGTCATATCGGTGCTTGGTCATTTTGCCAAGATAAAGTCATGACTACTGGTGGCGAAGGTGGCATGTTAACCACTAACGATGAAAACTTGTGGCGCAAAGCGTGGGCATTCAAAGATCATGGAAAATCCTACGCCGCGGTTTATGAAAAACAGCACCCTCCAGGTTATCGTTGGTTACATGAAAGTTTTGGTACCAATTGGCGTTTGACAGAAATGCAGTCTGCTATAGGTAGAATTCAGCTTAAACGCATGCCAACGTGGACAGAAAGGCGCAATAAAAATGCAAATAAAATTTTCCAAGTTTGTCAGCAATACGCATGGCTAATAGTACCTAAAGTACCCAGCTATATTACTCATGCCTATTATAAATGCTATGTTATGGTCGATGAAAACAAGTTACCCAAAGGGGTTTACCGAGACGATATCATCAACGCAATCAATGAGATGAATGTACCCTGTTATTCCGGTAGCTGTTCTGAAGTTTATAAAGAAAAGGCTTTTGACAAAACAGATTTAAGGCCGCAAGTAGCATTGAAAAATGCTCATAAGTTAGGTGAAAACTGTTTAATGTTTTTAGTTCATCCAACACTGACTGACGATGAGATGAATAACATCAGTCAATTGCTAACACAGGCATTGGATAGAATTGATAACAAGAACAATACTTAGCTATATGATCTTCCCCCGATAAAACGGACACCAAAATCTAACTAAAGATGAGGTGTCTTATGCCAAAGTACAACAATCCAAGACGAACTTGGAAGTATTCAAATGAATTCAAAGTCAACGCTG
>PJEL010001882.1_pt1 | contig 20152 bp, 21 predicted proteins | sample 1853271 | NCBI WGS metagenome assembly PJEL01 (sample SAMN08108733, study PRJNA415343) | Invertebrate metagenome, whole genome shotgun sequencing project. | host: Globobulimina | place: Sweden: Gullmar Fjord | collected 2015-08
CATTTACCATAAAGCTTCCCGTTATTAATTAGTTTTTATTCAGTACAGGGTTCCAGGAGTTTTTATTTACTACAGGGGCCCATGACTTGTCCTTAACGACCGGATTCCAGTTATCATTTTCTGACTGGCTCTTATCTGATTTATTCTCTTCTTTGACAATAAGTGGCGCAAGTTTCTTCAGTGGTTTAGCGGAAGACTGTTTCTCCTTTACAGTGGGAATAGATTTGTTTCGAGACTGTCCGGAATCTGTTTTAACGGAAGATTTCATAGCTTCCTTCTTTTTAATGTCTTCCAGTATGGGATTCACCGGTTTTACGGATCTTTTAATTTGCTTGTTTTGAGCAGTTTTACTTTTACTTGCTAAAGCTTTTTTAAACCAATCCTTACTGTCCGACTTACTGCTTTCCTTATCCGGATCAATAACCGGGGACCATTCTTCTTTAATGAATGGAGTATTGCTTTCATCATTGAGTACCGGACTCCAGCTCTCTTCTTTATTAGCAGTATCCGCGGCTGTTTCTTTAGCCTGACTCTTTTTAATGGACGTATCCTTCTTTTTAAGTTCATAAGGTATATGCTTCTTCTTTGTATCCGGTCTTCTTTTGCCGGGTATAACCAGTTCCGGCAGATTCATATCTTTTTTCTTTGGCTGGAGATCTTTTTCAGCGGTCTCTTTCTCTGTTGCAAGTAATGTCTTCAGGGTAATACTGATCCGCCTGTTTTGAGGGTCAGCAGGATTGTCCTTTATCAGAGGGTCAGTGTCTGCATATCCTGCAACACGAATAATGCGGTCCGGGGCAAGACCATTGGCCTCGAGTTCCCGTCTCGATGAAGATGCACGCTCTGTGGAAAGTTCCCAGTTACTGTAGTCCTTTCCCGAATAAGGGATTGAATCAGTATGGCCTTCGATAATTACCTTGTTGGGGAGCTTGTTGATATTACCGCTGATTACCTTCAGGACTTCCTTTGCTTTGGACGTCAGACGATTGCTCCCTATCTCGAACATTTCACTGCCTTTCTTGTCTATCATCTGTATCCGCACACCATCATCAACAGTATCAACCAGCACCTGGTCTTTCATGTCTCCCAGTTTTTCAATGATTGACTGTTTCAGTGCTTTTTCGATTCCTTCAAGATATCCGGCATCTCCGCCGCTTGATAATGAGATTCCGCCGTCTGTTACTTGAATGTCTGATATTTCAATGTCCGTGCTCTTTGTTGCTTTAACCCCCTCATAGTAACTGTTACCTGAAGACAGTATGTTGGCAGAACCCTGCTTTTTATTTTTCCAATCTGCCAGTTCTAGTTTCTCCGCCATCGAGAGTGTTTCATTTTCATTCGACGACTCCTTTTTGTCATTATTCTTAAATGATTTCTGTGCTGTTTCTGCTGACTCACTGAACATTGTGTCTGTCTTACCCATAATAGATGATCCACCCGTTTTGAATAGACTGAACGTTTTGAAGTGATTGGAAAGGCGGACTCTTTTTTCAGCAGAGGACATATTGAGAAGCCACATCAAAAGAAAAAAAGCCATCATGGCTGTAACAAAGTCGGCATATGCAACTTTCCACGCACCACCATGGGCGCCTCCTCCAACAACTTTCTTGACCTTTTTAATTATTATCGGACGCTGATTGCTCATTAGCTTATTGCTTCCTCAAGCTCGATAAAAGTGGGTTTGTCGCCGGAAGGAATTACACGTCTGGCAAATTCAACTGCTACCTGGGGCGCCGCACCTCCGACAAATGATACAAGGGCGATTTTGATTACCTTGAAGCTGACCAGTTCTTCTTCGGCTATAGCTTCGAGATTTGTTGCTATGGGACCGACAAAGCCGTAACTTAATAAAACACCAAGAAATGTTCCGACCAGCGCTGCGCCGATACTATATCCGAGTACTGCAGGCGGCTCATTGATTTTTCCCATAGTTATAATAACACCCATAACCGCCGCGACAATACCGAGGGCAGGAAGGGCTTCCGCAATCTTGTTTATACTGTGGGACGGTATCAATGCCTCATGATGATGGGCCTCGACCTCAAACTCCATAACATCATCAAGCTCATTTGGTGATACATTTGTAGATATAATTACTTTCAGGTTGTCGCAGATAAAATTGAGTGCGTGATGGTTCTTGAGGACGCTTGGATATTTAGCAAATATTCCGCTTTCATCAGGTGTTTCAATGTCGGCTTCTATGGCTATCAGGCCTTCTTTTCTCATCTTTGAGAATATTTCATTCAGAAGCCCGAGAATTTCAATATATTCTTTTTTGCTCTTACCACTGGCGGTGAATATTTTCATGGAATTTTTTAAAACAAGAAATAATATCTTGGGAGGAGATTGAATAATAAAGGCGCCGATAGCAGCACCACCGATAATGAGAACCTCTACCGGTTGGAAAAGAACACTGAGATTTCCGTGGTGTATAACATAGCCGCCTATTACACAGCTCATAACAACTATTGCACCTATTATTATAAACATAATATTTTGTCCTTCACATTAATAACGGTTATTGATAATTCGGAATTCTAGACCCTTTATCATGAAACAGTTTTATTTATTCATGATCTGTCAATAACGTTATCCGACACTCAAAGTCTTTCAATTATTTGCCCATTTTGGGTCTTTCTTTATATGGTCTACTATTTATTTCGGCAGTAATGATATAAAACTTTAGCCTGAATTTGAAGATAACTTATTGATATATCGTCTTTTGATATGTGTATGAGAATCATTTGCCCTTGATTATTATTTCGCGGTTTATTATCGTAGTAGCCACGAATAGATGATTGATTATTCATGAAATTAGAGCCGGAGTGGTGAAATGGCAGACGCGTCGGACTCAAAATCCGATATCCTTCGGGATGTGTGGGTTCGAATCCCACCTCCGGCACCATAATTTTTCATGCAGATGCTTGTTCGCATGTAGTTTATTTAAATAGTATATGCTGAATAACCGTCAAAAGATCTTCTTTTCGTCAAATAATAGTATGCATTCCTTAACTGCCTGGACGAGGCAGGCTCTCCTCGAATTTAGAAAATATTATTGTTCAAGATACATAATATTAGTCCGATAAGATAACTATATGAATACAATAAAGTATTGTGTGATCAGATGATTAAAAAGATTAAGGTTGCAGAATTAAAAACCGGGATGTTTATCCACGACTTGAACTCACAGTGGTTAAAGCACCCTTTCTTCGGAAGCAGCGTTAAGGTAGACAACGAAAAAATAATCCAGAAGATAATTGCTTATGGCATTGAAGAGGTCTTTATCGATACAGACCTTGGGATTGATGTAACAGATGCTCCGCGAAAAGAGGAGGTTGAACAAAAGGTCAGCAGGAAAATTGATGATATCTCAAAGGTAAAAACTGAGAAGAAGATTATCTCAATTGACGAGGAAATTGTTACTGCCAAGAAGATAAAGCAGGAGGCTGTCAAGACAGTCCAAAAAATAATGACTGATATCAAACTCGGAAAGCAGATAGAAAAGGAGAAGGTGGAAGTCCTTGTTGATAATATACTTGATTCAGTTGTCAGGAATCAGGACGCTCTTATTGCTCTGAGCAAGTTGAGGAAAATCAATGACTATGTTCACAACCATTCAATGAGTGTCTGCATACTTATGTCCACTTTTGCCAAACACCTTGGTTATAAATCCGGAATAATCAGGGAAATAGGGGTCGGCGCAATGCTGCATGATGTTGGAACAGCAAGTATGCCTCCCGAGATTCTTAATAAGACAAGTGACCTGTCAAAAGAAGAGTTTGAAATAATCAAGGAGCATGTTAAGCAGGGGCGCACATTGCTTGAGAAGACTTCCGGTATAAGTGATGTGATAATTGAAATGGCCTATCAGCATCACGAGAGACTGGATGGGTCAGGTTATCCAAACGCAATAAAAGGAGAAGAGATCAGCTATTTTGGAAAGGCCATAGCCATTGTTGATGTGTATGATGCGTTGACAAGCCAGCGATGTTACAGGCGCTGGATCACTCCGACCGAGGCCTTAAGAGTACTCTACGATAATAAGGGGACCGAGTTTGATCCCGATCTTGTAGATAAGTTCATACAGTGTATTGGTGTCTATCCTGTAGGTTCACTGTTGCGCCTGGATAGCGGATTGCTGGGATTTGTTGTTAGTCATAATGAAACAAGCATGCTGGAGCCGGTCCTTCGCATTGTATACGATTCAAAGACAGAGAGTAAATTGACCTCCCCCTATGACCTTGATCTTTCTGTAGAGAGCAAGGAAAGGATTGTCGGATATGAGGCACCGGAAAAATTTGAAATTCTTGCGGAAGCATACATGTAAAGGGTATATAATCAGTAATGATAAAAAAGATTAAAGTAGCTCAGATAAAAATTGGGATGTTTATCCATGATTTAAACTGCAGCTGGCTCAACCATCCCTTTATGGGAAGAGGGAAAAGCATCAATGTTACAAATAGTCATATAATCGAGAAGATCCACAAGAGCGTAATAAAAGAAGTTTACATTGATACGGAAAAAGGTCTGGACGTTGCAGGGGCCGTTATAAAGGAAGAAGTTGACAGGAACATTGACAAGGAACTGATCGAAATTGTAGAGAAGAAGCCTGAAGATATAAAGACGGTATCACTCGGCGAAGAGATGTTCAATGCAAAAAAGATTCAGAAGGAAACAATGAAAGCAGTACAGTCTGTTATGAATGATGTGAAACTTGGCAGACAGATTGAAAAAGGAAGAATCGATGATCAGGTAGAGGAAATTATTTTTTCGATCTTCAGGAACCAGGATGCGCTGATTTCACTCGGGAGTATAAGAGAAGTTGATGAATATGTTTATAAACATTGCATAAGCACATGTGTTTTACTCTCCACCTTTGCCAAGTACCTTGGAATTGAGTCCGGGATAATCAGGGAAATCGGGACAGGTGCAATGCTTCATGACATCGGAATAACAAAGATATCGCCAAAGATTCTGAAAAAGAAAACTGTTCTGACTGATAAGGAATATGAAATAGTCAAAAAGCATGTGGGTTATAGTTCGAAGATACTTGAAGAGACTTCCGGCATATCAGATATTGCACTTATTCCTGTTAAGCAGCACCATGAAAGAATGGACGGGTCAGGGTATCCTTACGGACTAGAAGGCGATGAGATCAGCGAATTGGGGCAGGCCATGGCTATTGTTGACGTTTATGACGCATTAACAACCAAAAGATGCTATAAGAAGAAGATTCCCCCTACAGAGGCGCTCAAAATTATTTATGAGCGGAGCGGTAGCCAGTTCGGAAAGAAAATGGTAGAGAAATTCATTTGCTGCATAGGTGTTTTTCCTGTTGGTTCACTTGTGCGCCTCGAAAGCGGACTTCTCGGGATCATAATAAAACATAATGAGGAGAGCCGGTTAAAACCTGTTGTTAGAGTTGTGTATAACACCAGAACAGACAGTGCTGTAGCAATGCCTTATGATATCGATTTTTCAAGGCCCTTGAGCAGAGGGGCATCAGACAGAATAGTCAGTTATGAATCACCCGAAAGATTTGATATTCTCACCGAAATTTACCTATGAGTTCTTGCCGGCCAAACATTAAATTTAGCCGTTCATGAAAATTATCATCCATTCACATTTAGTGAAATCTGCCGCACTTGACATTAATAACATTATTAGCATATCTTATAGTATGCCTAACAGAAATCTAATATTGAAATTTGTCGACTTATTTAGCAGCATGGTCTATCGTGACCGTGGCTGGAGTGACGCCTATTAGCTATTAATAGGTCGACCAAGTTATTTAAAAGCCACGGTTTAAAAACCGCGGCTTTTTTTATTTTATCGGGATATGCGACAACACTGACTAAATAGAGTGCAGCTGACAGTCCTGATTGAAAAAGGGGGGTGAAAATGGAACCTCATAAACAGGAGATTGAACTTCACAGAATATTTAACCACCTTGATGAAGGGATTATCCTTCTGGATATTAATGATACTATTCAGTGGATAAGCGAACCAGGGGTGGAGATACTAGGTGATTATGCGGGAGAGCTTATCGGTGAACATATTGATGAGATATTTATCAAAGGGTCAGAGATAGAGTTACTTGACGAGTCACTGATAGAAATGAACCTCCCGGGTGAAGGCGGCAAACGTATTTATATCACCTTTAAATATGTTCCTCTGAAGGATAAGAACGGCAATATATGGAAGAGTTTTCTCTTTAAGGATATAAGCCTGATGAAGGACCTTGAAGAGGAGTTGAGAAAAAAACGGAGTGATGCTCTCATCATAACCAGAAACCCGCATATGAAGGAGATACTCGACCTCATTAAAAGTATTGCAGTCAGCAACGCCACTGTGCTTATACAGGGTGAGTCAGGCACAGGCAAGGGAGTTGTCGCGAGGATGATACACCAGTACAGCAGGAAAAATGAGATGCCGTTTATTATGCTGAACTGCTCTGCCTTTCCGGAGACACTTCTTGAAGACGAGCTTTTCGGTCATATCAAGGGTGCATACACAGGTGCTTTTACAGATAAACCGGGCCGTTTTGAGATAGCGGATGGGGGAACGATATTTCTCGATGAAATTGGGGACCTCAGCCCGCATCTTCAGGTTAAGCTGTTAAGGGTCATTCAGGAAAGGAGCTTTGAAAGGCTTGGCAGCAACAGGACGATTAAAGTGGATGTCAGGGTCATTGCAGCCACGAACAGGAATTTAAAAGAAGATATTAAAAGTGGAAGATTCAGGAAGGATTTATTTTACAGACTGAATGTCGTCCCGCTGCACCTTCCACCCCTAAAAGAAAGGAGGGAAGATATTCCCCTGCTGATCAATCATTTCCTGAATGAGTTCGGAGAAAAAGAGTACAAAAAGGTGAAAGGCATTTCCTCGGATGTAATGGACACGGTCATGAATTACGAATGGCCCGGGAATATAAGAGAGCTTAAGAACGTAATAGAACATGCCCTGGTATGCATAAGGGAAGATATTATTACTTATGAGGCCCTGCCGTTTGAACTCAGAAAAGAACACAAAAACGATATCACCGCTCCCTCTTTTTTTACTGTCAGCGCTGATTCTTCTTTATCCGGCAGAAATGCCAGAAAGCCGTATAAAAGGGTTAGTGTTGAAGATTGCCTCAGCGCTATAGAGAACTGCGGGGGCAACAAGGCCATGGCCGCCCGCGCCCTTGGAATAAATAGAAGTACATTGCATAGAAAAATAATGTCCACGTAGCATTGTGTTGCATTATGATGCAATGTGATTCATCATGCCTCAATGTGTTGCATTTCAGCACAATATTACCCCTCCGCGATTCCCAAACTGTATAACTAACTGATTTGATTGCATTATTAATCTTGGCATAGTTGTTGCTCAATATCATATATATCGGGATTAATATGATGCCGTAAAGAAAATAATTTAAGCAGGGGGAAGAGACATTCAATGGATAAAGAAGATTTGGATTTAGTAATAAGGGATGCTTCGGTATTAGAGTTGCAGGAATTGCTTACGGTCCAGAAGATAGCCTTCAAAAGATATTCAAACTGGCTTTCGCTTTGTCAGATTCCGGCGCTCAACGAAACACTTAGTGAACTCAGAGAAGATTTTCATAGTAAGCATGTCATTGCAGCAGAAGTTAATGGCAAGCCTGCAGGCTCTATAAAATACGCGATTAATGAAGGGGTTTGTGTTCTGGAAAGGATGTCTGTTGTTCCAAAACTTCACAGGAACGGTATCGGCCGTGCGTTAGTTAATGAAGTAGAAAAGCGGGTAAACGGGAATACACACAAAATATCTCTCGAAACAAGGATGCTCGGAAGCAACATTCTGATTTTCTTCACAAAGCTCGGTTTTTTAGAGGAGAGAGTTCTCAAAAAACATTCCGGCGGATTTGATTGGTTAACATTTTCAAAATTCATTTAATTCAAAATTAAAACATTGGTGATGTACAATACCCGACTTAATCAATAATGAATTTGAATAACTGAAGGAGATATGGATAAAAGATATTCGAAAAGGTATGCTGTTTTTTTTGATGCTGATATTATATTCGGCACTAGGAGAGAGAATTGTTTTATCAAGAACATTTCCGGAAACGGGCTATCTTTACAAACAGAATCTGATGAGAGGGGGATAGATTTCACACCAGGTAATATATTTAATTTGAAAATAAGGCTCTCTTCGGAAGAAACACTGGATCTTCAGTGCAGATTAGTCCGGGCTTGTGAGATTCCAGCCGGTGAGCAGGATGGAAAACCGGCATATAGTCTTGGTATGGAAATTATATCCTCATTTTCAGGATATAAAAGCTTCTATAATAATGTGGCGATGAAAAAAATTCGTGACCTTGTAAACTCTATGATAAGCAACTTTTACATGATATGATCAATCAGGATGGAACAGACCGAATATTCTGATATATCCGGGCCGGGAATGTCGGTATTCATTACTTTTGTCGGTGTACTTTACATAGATAACTATTAATATGTTTTGAAAAATAAGAAAAATCATTAGGTTAAAACACTGGTATCCTTTTTGCTAAATAAAAAATATCTGGATAATGAGGCAATTTTATCATTAATTAGATACGAATGATTGTGCACTTGACATTAAATAGAGTGTATGTCAAAAATGTTACTCAACATACTTTCCCCCTAAGGGAAGAGTATATTGACTAAGAGGTTAAAAAGATTCTAATGGAAAAGAGACTTTCAGAAAGGATTCCCTGTAACCTTAATGCGACCATTATGTCTGAAGGCAGCATCTTCGATGGTGTTATTGAAAATGTCTCTGAGGGCGGGATAGAGTATTTAATAACTTCCTCAATTATATCATCAGGTAACTTTACTCCCCAAAAAACGATAAAACTTAATTTCCAGATTCCTTCAGGGGAAAAGCTTGATCTTGAATGTGAACTTGAATGGTTTTTGAGGACCCCGGAAGATAAAGATAAATCTATGATTATGGGAATGAGGATTATTGACCCCCCTGAGATCTATAAGGATCTCGTCAATGAAAACTGCTAAACGTTTATTAGTTACGTCAGGTTAATTCAGCGGATCTGCAAGCAGTTTATTGAGTTGCAGGGCATTTCTGACCGCAAACCCTCCGTGGCAGTTATTAAACATCGCATATGTTTTTTTTGCCTTTCTGTTTAATCCTCGGACCGATCCGGCAAATTCTTTCAGTTCGCTATCAGAATACAGGTAGGAATATCTAAGAGATGTCTCCACCCCTTTTTTAAGCCAGTTTTGCGTATTTCTGCCGTGGAACCTGAAATATGCAATTTCGCCGGTCACCTCTGGTAAATATGGAACAGTGGCTAGGCTTCCGTACTGCGGTTCATCTGCTGTGACATATGAGAGGTCGTTTATATTCAGAAAGTCAAAAACCTCTTTTGCCCTGTTGTCAGTTAGCCAGCTTCCATGGCGGAACTCTATGACAAGCGGGATACCGTCCATAAGCTTTTTACAAAAAAGAATATACTCAAAGTTTGAAGGATTGAAATGAAACCATTGGGGATACTGAAATACTAATACGCCGAGCTTATTTGACTTTCGCAGAGGTCTAAGAGCATTTACAAATCTTTCTCCAATTGCTTTGATTATTTCATGCTCTTTTATGTAAATGCGCTGTTTGTTCTTTTCCTTAACCGGGAGGAGGCTTAAAATGTCTTTAGGCATACTTCGAGTGTCTACACCATGTCCTGTCAGCGCTCCGTATGCCTTGAAGTGAAAAGTGAATTTGTCAGGCGTTCTCTCAGCCCAGAGCATGGCATTCTGCTCGCTGGGAATCGCATAATAACTCGAGTCAACTTCTACAGTATTAAAATGGTCTGCATAGAAATTGAGACGGTCCCTGGCAGTTTTAATGTCAGGAGGATAGAACTCACCGCTTTTTAGAAGGGTCTTTTCTGTCCATGAACAGGTTCCAATCCGGATCATAATATATCTTGTTGTGAATTCTCAGAAAAAGTAATCTAAAGTATAACAAATAAAGAATAAAATATAAAATGAAATCAGGGGGGATGATAAATGGATTCATAGGCGGCAGATTAATTGGACTTCAAAGGGAACTCCTTTTAAGAATTCTTTCAAATAAACCGAAACAATAGTACTTAATAATATAATTGGGCACAGTATTTTTATATGAATTTAAAACTGAAGAGTGATAAGAATAATGTTGTAAATGCAGTAAAACATAATATCAGGTACCTCAACGGAATAGTCCTTCTCATTGTATGTACACTTGTACTCATCAACGCAAGATTCTTATCTTCAATTCTTAACTATATCCCTCAAAATTCAATAATATTAATGCTGCTTATCGTCCTCGGGCTGATAGTTGGAAATCTGTATCTGGTAAGAAGAATATCCGGGACAGTTCTGAATAAACTTGAGGAGTACAGTAATAAAATCGACACTCTTTTGGTCAGCCAGGAAAAGGAAATATGTGAGCGCAAATCAACAGAAGAGAAATTAATAAAAGTGAGGCAGGATCTTGAGAAAAGGGTAAATGACAGAACTTCTGAACTTTCAAAAACCGTGAAAAATCTTCAAGAGCAGATCAATAAACGCAGGATGACCGAAAAGGAACTGGAACAACAGGCGTTTTATGATCAGTTGACTAAACTGCCAAACCGTTCGCTTTTTGCTAAAATTTTAAAACAGGTGATTGAACGTTCAAACAATAGCAAAGGTTATCTTTTCGCTGTCCTGTTTATTGACCTTGACCGTTTTAAGGTCATTAATGACAGTCTTGGACATATAATCGGTGATGAACTGCTGATTGCAGCATCAGAGAGGATGGAGTCATGCCTTCGTCCGGATGATACTACTTCACGGTTCGGGGGTGATGAGTTCGCAATCCTCCTGGATAACATCAATAAAGTTGGAGAAGCAACACGTGTAGCTGACAGAATACAGAAAAAGCTGAAAAAACCATTTGAACTTAAGGGGTACGAAGTATTTGTATCAGCAAGCATAGGGATTGCGTTCAGCGCAACAGGCTATAGCAGGGAAGAGGATATACTGCGTGATGCCGATTCTGCTATGTACAGGGCAAAGGCCCTCGGCAGGTCACGCTATGAAATTTTTGATACGGTAATGCATTCCAACGCAATGAAGCTGATGAAGCTGGAAGGTGACCTCAGGCGTGCAGTTAAGAATAAAGAGTTTGTTGTGCACTACCAGCCCATTGTATCACTTAAAAATAAAAAAATTATGGGTGCGGAAGCACTTATCAGATGGGAGCACCCTGAGCAGGGCATGGTCCCGCCTATGGAGTTCATCCCGCTTGCGGAAGAAACAGGACTGATAACACCTATCGGAGAATGGATACTAAGAAAAGCCTGTATGCAGATCAATGAATGGAATAATGCGGGACATAAACTATTAAGGGTAAAGGTGAACTTTTCTGTAAGACAGTTTCATAATCAGGACGTTTTAAAACTGATCAAGAAAATAGCTATCGAGACAGGGGTCCTTTACCGTCTCATTGACATTGAGATTACCGAGAGTATCGCAACAGATAACAAATGCATAGTGATTCTGCATGAACTAAGGAAGCTGGGCATGCAGATTTCTATAGATGACTTTGGGACCGGATACTCTTCTCTCGGGTTATTAAACCGGCTTCCTGTTAATACCATTAAAATTGACAAATCGTTTGTAAAAGACATTCCAGATGATTCGGGGGCAGAGGGTATTGTCAAAACTATTATAGCTATGGCCCATAACCTCGGCATGAAGGTACTGGCTGAAGGTGTTGAGACAGAGGAACAGAGGGCATTCCTGGAGGCCCATAATTGTGATGAAATTCAGGGATATCTATTCAGTCCTCCTGTAACAGTTGAAGAGTTTAACCGGCTTCTTTCAGTAAAACAGGAAAAGAATGTGCCGGGTCATATTAGTTCTCCCTGATAATCATATGATCTCTTTGACGGTCATTTCATGAACTGTTTCAGATAAATCCTCGAGTTATTTCAGCTGAAATATAATACTACCCTGAAAAGGAAGCGCTCACGCAAATAATAAGGAATTCAGCTTTCTCAAATAACTGCCTCTTGATATAACAATTTAATATCGGTTACTATTTTAAACTACTCAAAAATTATTATTACAAGGGGCCACAATAATGATAAGAAAATATTATTTGACAATAGGTATAGTTTTTTTTGTTATCGCGCTTTCCGCGGGTCTGTTTAATGAATATGCCGAAGGGAAAAATCCTTACAGTTCCGGAAGAATGATAGGCCAGCCTGCGCCTGAACTTACACTGAAGGACATGTCCGGAAATGAGGTGTCCATAGCATCTTTTAAAGGAAAAGCAGTTTTGTTGAATTTCTGGGCCACATGGTGCCCATATTGCAGGAAAGAGAGGGCCGAGCTTAACACCCTTCATGAAGAATATAAGGACAGGGGTCTGGTGATTGTTTCGATATCAATCGACAGGTCTCTCAAAAAACTTAAACGCTATATGAAAGATATGCCTGCTGAATTTATCGTCCTCTCCGATACAGAGGGTTCTTCAGCCGGATCATATGAAATTGTGGGTCTGCCGACTTCTTATATGATAGACAGCAAGGGAATAGTAAGACAACAGTATACAGGGTACCAAAAATGGACCGGCTCTTCTACAAGGAAAACCATTAATGAACTGGTCAATTAAGAGCTTGCTTTTCTTGACAAAAAAATATTCCAAGTATAGAATTTCACTCACTAAAGATAAAACTTATCTGGGGCAAACCCTGATAAAACAAGGAGGTTTAAATGTATCCTGATAATCTTAAATATCACAAAGAGCATACCTGGGTGAAGGTATCAGGCAACAAGGCAACTGTGGGAATAACATTCTATGCACAGGAGTCACTCGGAGACATTGTCTATGTAGATACGCCTGAAATGGATTCATCAGTAGAAGCCGGTACGGAACTGACTCAGATAGAGTCGACAAAAGCTACCTCATCGGTAATCAGTCCGGTTAGCGGAACCGTCGTAGAGTTTAATGAGGATCTCGGAGATTCTCCGGAAATTATTAATGAAGATTCCTATGAAAAAGGCTGGGTTGCAATTATTGAAGTCGAGGATGATTCGGAACTTGAAGGCCTTCTGGATGCTGATGAGTATGAAAAATATGTTGAAGATGAGGTGAAGCTTAAATAATGAAAGTAACAATTCTGGGAGCAGGTCCGGGAGGTTATGTAGCCGCACTTAAGGCTGCGCAGATGGGGGCCGATGTAACGGTCATTGAAGAGAGTGAAGTTGGAGGAACATGTCTTAACTGGGGATGCATCCCTACAAAGACACTTATCGCATCAGCTGAAGTGCTTCACAAGACGAGGAACGCAAAGAGCTTTGGACTGGAGCTTGAAGGAACGATCTCTCCAAACATCGAGAAGATAGTTGAGAGAAAAAACAAGGTTGTCGGGACACAGATAAAGGGCATTCGCGGACTTTTTAAATCATGGGGTGTAAACCTTGTGGAGGGAAGAGGAGAGATTGTTGGTCCGAAAAAGATAAAGGTTACAAATAAGGAAGGATCAACAACGGAAATTGAAACAGATAAAATCATCATAGCCACCGGTTCAAAGCCGGCACAGATACCGGTTTTCCCTTTTGACGGTGAAAGGATACTTTCAAGTGATCATGCCATTAATCCTGACTCAATCCCCAAAAGTCTTCTGATAGTCGGAGCAGGTGTAATAGGTTGCGAATTTGCATTCATATATAAAGAATTCGGTTCTGAAGTTACGATGGTAGAAATGATGCCGAATGCTGTCTCAACAGAGGACGAAGAGATATCCGCAATACTCGAAAGAGAATTGAAGAAAAACAAGATAAAATTACTGAAAGAGACGAGTGTCGAGAAGGTAGATGTTAAGGGGGATGGTGTTTCGGTCCAGCTTTCTAATGGAAAGACGGTGGAGGCTGAGAAAGTGCTCGTATCAATCGGGCGTGCCGTGAACAGTAAAAATATCGGACTGGAAGCTGTTGGTGTGAATACAGGGCAGCGCGGTGAGATAATTGTTGATTCCTCAATGCAGACTAATGTTGAGGGTATTTATGCTATCGGAGATGTTGTTGGAGGCATAATGCTTGCCCATCTTGCTTCGACTGAAGGGATGGCGGCGGCTGAAAATGCCATGGGAGGCAACTCCAAAGTTAATTATGATGTTGTCCCTGCAGCTATATTTACCAGCCCTGAAATAGGCTCTGTTGGTCTCAGGGAAAAACAGGCTGCTGAGAAAGGGCTGAAATATAAAGTAGGAAGGTTCCAGTTCAGGGGCCTTGGAAAAGCCCATGCGATGGGAGAGATTGTGGGTCTGTTCAAGATCATTGCCGATCAGGAGACTGACAAGATACTGGGAGCCCATATCATAGGAGCCCATGCGTCTGACCTGATACATGAGATTGCTTTGGCGATGGAAAAGGGTTTAACAGTAAAGGACATTGCACATACAATTCATTCACATCCGACTTTGGCAGAAGGAATCATGGAAGCTGCTGAAGATGTCCATGATGCTGCGATTCATGCGCCAAAGAAATAGGGCCCTTTTTATTCCGACCTATTAAAATTAAATTGATGACAACCAGGGAAGTTCAGATAGGGAAGATAAAGATAGGCGGGGACAACCCCCTTGCATTCATCGCCGGTCCCTGTGTTATCGAAGATGAGAAATCAACCTTGAGGGCTGCCGAAAGGTTAAAAGAGTACTCTGCAAAAAACAACATCCCATTAATATTCAAAAGCTCGTACGATAAGGCCAACAGGACATCCATCGATTCGTTCAGGGGGCCGGGAATTGAAGAGGGTTTAAGAATACTTGGAAGGGTCCGGAATGATATAGGACTGCCTGTACTTTCTGATATACATTCAGAGAGCGAAATAAGCAGGGCAGCAGAAGTACTGGATGTTTTGCAGATCCCTGCATTTTTATCAAGGCAGACGGATATAATAGTTGCAGCATCCAAAACAGGCAAATCCGTGAACATTAAGAAGGGACAGTTCCTGGCTCCGGGTGATGTAAAAAATATAATCAGCAAGGCCCTTTCAACTGGTAATGAAAATATATTAATTACTGAAAGAGGAGCGTCATTCGGGTACAATAATCTTGTTGTGGATATGCGCTGCATCCCGATTATGCAGGAAACCGGTTTCCCGGTTGTTTATGATGCGACCCATAGTGTGCAGCTCCCTGGAGGAGAGGGCAGCAGTTCCGGCGGGCAGAGAGAGTTCATAGTGCCGCTTTCAAGGGCAGCCGTTGCCGCTGGCTGCAATGCGGTTTTCATGGAAGTGCATGAGGACCCTGACAGTGCCCCATGCGATGGTCCAAATATGTTAAAGATTGAAAATTTTGAGATTTTGGCAAAACAATTAATAGAAGTTAACCAGCTTTTACATCACTGGTAGAAAAGATACAGAAAATATCCATGAAAGAAACTATTGATCAGGCAAAAGATATTTTAAGGATTGAGGCACAGGCCGTTGAAGCCCTTATCGACCGTATTGACGAGAGCTTTATAAAATCTATTGATATTATGTTTTCCTGCCGCGGAAAAGTCATAGTGACCGGCATGGGAAAATCCGGCCTTGTTGGAAAGAAAATTGCGGCAACACTTGCATCAACCGGGACCCCTGCCTTTTTTCTGAATCCGGCTGAAGGCAGCCATGGTGATATTGGGATGGTTACAAGAGATGACGTTATTCTTGCTATCTCAAACAGCGGTGAGACAGAAGAGATCGTAACAATCCTTCCGACCCTGAAACGGCTCAACCTGAAAATAATTACCATGACAGGAAATCATGAATCAGCGCTTTCAAGGGCATCTGATGTTAACCTTGATGTATCGGTAAAGGAAGAAGCCTGCCCTATGGGTCTTGCACCTACAGCATCAACGACCGCAGCCCTTGCTATGGGAGATGCACTCGCTATTACACTTTTAAATAAGAGGGGATTTAATGAAGATGACTTTGCCATCATTCATCCAGGAGGAAACCTGGGGAGAAGGCTGCTGTTGACAGTAAAGGACCTTATGCACACTGGCGATTCAGTACCGTCAGTCAAACTTGATAACCTGATGCGGGAGGCGATCATTGAGATCTCTTCAAAGAGGCTGGGAATTACGACTGTTGTTGACGATAATTCCAGGCTGATGGGAATTATTACTGACGGGGACCTGCGGAGGGGACTGGAAAAGTGGGGCGAGGATTTCTTCTCTCACAAGGCCGGAGATGTGATGACACACAAACCAAAAGTGCTGTCCAAAGATACTCTGGCAGCAAAGGCGGTCGCAGTCATGGAAAAGTATTCCATTACCGTCATTGTAGTTGCTGATGATGAGAACAATATTGATGGTATAATCCACCTGCATGATCTTTTAAAGGCAGGAATTGTTTGAAAAACAAATTACTAATTACAAATTACTAATTAAAAAATGACCAAGAAAAACATAAAAGAAAAGGCGAAAAAGATTAAGCTCCTCATTCTTGATGTTGACGGTGTTATGACTGACGGGAGTATTCTTCTTGATAATAAGGGGAATGAGTATAAGCGATTTCATGTTCGTGACGGTCATGGTATTAAAATGATCGGCAGGGCCGGGATAACGATAGCAATTATAACGGGCAGGAGATCCAAGGTTGTGGAATTAAGAGCTAAGGAACTTGGTATCACTGAGGTATATCAGAAGATATTCAAGAAATCCGTGGTCTATGAAAAGCTTCTGAAAAAGTATAAATGTAAAGATGAAAATGTTGCATTTATGGGTGACGATGTAGTTGATCAGGAATTGCTAAAAAGGGCAGGGCTGTCCGCGGCCCCTGCTGACGCGGAGGAAGAGGCAAAAAAACTTGCGGATCTTGTTACCAAAAGGAATGGGGGCAGGGGGGCTGTCAGGGAGTTTACTGATCTGATACTCAAATCTTCTGTCCTTTGGAAGAAGGTATCAGGGGAATCATTTGATTAGCATTCCGACCATTATAACTCTAAGCAGGATTTTGATAATTCTTCCCTTTATTCTTGTTGCTTCAGACAATCCCCTGCTTGGCGCCGCACTGTTCAGCATTGCTTCTCTTACCGACCTGCTCGACGGATATGTTGCAAGAAAGACCGGGCAGGTAACAAAGCTCGGGATTCTGCTCGACCCTATCGCGGACAAACTTCTTGTTATCTCTGCGTTGATCCTGCTGGTTGATACAGCCACAATACCTGCCTGGATAGCTATCATAATTATTGTGCGCGAATTTATCGTAACCGGTCTCCGGATCGGCGCATTATCAAAGGACATTGTGATACCGGCTGAAATGGGTGGCAAGATAAAAATGGGGTGTCAGATAGCCGCCATACTCGTACTCTTTCTCGATAAGACATTCCTTCTGGACAGAATTATGCCGGACACTGATTTTAGTTCCCTCGGAATTGTTCTATTATGGACAGCCATGGTACTTGGTGTCATATCCGGTGTCCAGTACTTTATTCTTTTTTGGAAAAGAATTTAATGGAGAATGAATTTACAGTCAGTCTGCTTTTATATCTGCTTGTCCCTGTGGCCTTTCTTCTTGGCTCAATACCCTTTGGAATTATTTTCACAAAAGGGAGCGGCATTGATCTAAGAAGTGTCGGCAGCAGGAATATAGGTGCTACAAATGTACTAAGGTCAGCAGGGAAGGTGCCGGCAATACTTACATTGCTTTGCGACATTCTGAAGGGTTCACTGGCAGTCATTCTATGCAAAATTATATTGATAAAAATATATCAGTCCGGGGCTGAGAACAGTATTCCTTTTGGAAATGAAGATCTGTGGATGGGCATTATAAGCCTTACAGCTGTGCTGGGACATATGCTGTCTGTTTTTTTGAAATTCAGGGGAGGGAAGGGTGTAGCTACAGGTTTTGGAGTGATGATCGTTTACAGCCCCCCTGTTGCGGGCCTCATGCTTCTTGTCTGGATTACGGCTGCGGTATTATTTAAATATTCATCCCTGTCCGCACTTATTTCGGTCAGCCTAATGCCTTTTTTATTATTAATGCTCGGAGCTTCCGGAACAAAAATTGTATTCGGGGTGCTGCTGACCCTCATAATTATTTATAAGCATAAGACGAATATCAGGGCTCTTCTGGACGGGACTGAGGAGAAGATAGGGGAGAAAAAATAATTACAAATTACGAATTACGAATTATCAATTTATATCTCCCCCTTTGCTAAAGTGGGGAATATAAAATGTAGTTAATCTTTATAAGGTAATTTCAATGAAGAAAGCGGTAGTACTTTTGAGCGGCGGGCTTGATTCCACGACTACACTGGCTTTGGCCAGATCTGAAGGGTATGAGGTTTATGCCCTGAGTTTTGATTACGGGCAGAGGCATAATATTGAACTTGAGCTTGCACAAATGAATGCGGAAAAGTATGGTGCAAAAAAACATTTTTTAATAAATACTAACCTTAATGAGATGGGCGGTTCAGCACTGACCGCTGATATTGAAGTACCTAAGAACAGCGCAGGAGCGGGTAAGCGGGCAAGTACGGAAGTAAAAGAAAACGTAACGGAAAAAGAGAGTATCCCTGTTACATATGTTCCGGCGAGGAATACTATATTTCTTTCTTTTGCTCTTGCATGGGCGGAGACTCTTGGTGCAGAGGTCATTTTTATCGGGGCAAATGCCGTTGACTACAGCGGGTACCCGGACTGCAGGCCTGAATATATAAAGGCATTTCAGGATATGGCAAACCTCGCTACAAAGGCATCTGTGGAAGGGAAGGTCAGTTTTGAAATCCATACTCCCCTGATAAAACTTACCAAAGCGGAGATCATTAAAAAAGGTCTGGAACTGGGTGTTGATTATTCTCTTACCTGGAGCTGTTATGATCCCGAAGCAGAGCACAAACCAGAGAACTCAGAACAGAAATTATATTCTCCATGCATGAAATGTGACAGCTGTCTGTTTCGGGCAAAGGGGTTTCTGGAAGCAGGGATTAAAGATCCCCTGGCTGTTAAAGACTAATAGATGTAACTTCATGCAGCGCCGAAAATCTTATTCACCATGCTCTGTAGTACTGAAGGTATAAGAAGCAACAACATCTTATTTTAACTTGCCTTTCATTTTCAGCCATCTTACAGCATTTCCACTGCCAAGCCCTGCTGCTTTTCTGATATCATTCAATCCGGCCTTCTTCTTTCCCATTTGCCGGTAAGTTCTCCCTCTTTGATAATAGGCATCTTTTACATCCGGATTCAGAATGATCACTTTATTGAAATCCTGTATTGCATTCTCATACTGTTTTATTTTCATGTATGCCCTGCCTCTTCGATAAAAATATATATAATTGTGCTGAATTTCTATTGCTTCGTTGAAAGCTGATAAAGCATCACTGTATTTTTCTTCACGCATAAGTTGCAGGCCTGTTTCATATAATTCCCATGCACTCACAATCTTCGATGATGAACTGTAGTCACGGTTAATGTTTATTAAATTATTCTGGATCCTCTCCAGCTCATCTTTTAACTCTTCAATTTTATCAATTGATTTATCATTAACACTCTTTAATCTTGCGATCATCTCCCTGCCTTCCCGGCTCTTCCTTAATTCATCAATAGATTTAGCAACAGAGTCAGGGTCAGCCTCTATCTTTGCAGTAAGCTCATATGTCTTCCCGTCCCATTTTTCATCAATAATTTCAGTTTTGATAATACCGGCAGTCAAAGTCGTAACCTCGTCTTTCGTGAGCTGGAAATTAACAACTTCAGTCTCGTTTTCCAGGTAGGTGCCGAGCTTTTCGAGTAAGAGCTTTTTGACCTCCAGTAATGATATGGCCCGGCATGTCAACTTACTGTCAGCATCACTCGCGTCATAAATATACTGCTCTTCAAATGTTATCGTTTCAGCCTGCAGGAAAGCCGGGATAAATAGAATAAGTAAGGAATAGAATAATAAAAATAATTTCATAGATTAAATCCCTGTTTTCTATATTAACAATTTCTGAAATTCTGCATTTTCAGAGCGGTTTGAATGTGGAATCATAATCATTTCCAGCAGTCTCTCTTTCTTCCTGTTTATGTCTTAGCTCATCAATGGAGCTAGCATCAGGTTCAGGATCAGGCTCAATCTTTGCTGTAAGCATATATGTCTTCCCGTCCCAGTTTTCATCAATGTT
>PJEL010001883.1_pt1 | contig 20132 bp, 17 predicted proteins | sample 1853271 | NCBI WGS metagenome assembly PJEL01 (sample SAMN08108733, study PRJNA415343) | Invertebrate metagenome, whole genome shotgun sequencing project. | host: Globobulimina | place: Sweden: Gullmar Fjord | collected 2015-08
CAGTAAAAAAAAGAAAAACGCTTGACAAACACTAAATAAAGGACAAAATAGAGATAACGTAACAGCTTAATATTAAAAAGGAAAAGCAACTTTTGTTACGTATAGCTGCAACGAGTGTTGATTTTTCCACCCTTCCCAAAAAGTTAAACATTCATACCATATTGTTAACTGCCGACTTACGATAACTGCTGACACATTGAAAGTTGATGAATCATTCCTGAAGTTTCAAAATTGCCAGTGGATATATTGAGTCAAATTTTGTATTACAAAAGTCAACATGTTGGCAAGTAATGTTGTATCTGAATTATCGGCCTGATTCTTTGTTGACAGTCTGTTCGGATATTCATTATAGGTTATCTGGGTGTCAGGATTCGGGTTGGCTTGGGATGACCGCCCCGTTTTTTCAGCGCGGGCGAAAAGCGATTACTTATCCCCTTTCCTCAGCCCCTCTCACTGCTAACTATAATAATAACAGCACTGCTAGAAGTTCTTTTGCACTATGAAAACCAACTTGTCCTATATAATCACACACAGGAGTTCAACCCCAGAAAGGGAAGCCAACCTGTGCGCGGTTGTAAACTTCCTCACCCAAAACATCCCTGGCATAGAAATAATTGTCGTTGAGCAAGACACCCAGCCCAGCGACCTATATTTACCCCCCAACACAAAGCATCTCTTTGTCTTTAACGATGGACTGTTCAATAGATCCTGGGGCTTTAATGTTGGGTTCAGACAAGCCTCCCACGACATTATCGCTTTTGGAGACAACGATATCATTCTTCCCCCCAAATGTATTACAAGAAGCCATGCAAAATGTCATGAATCTAGCACAATTAGCCCATTCTCCAGACAACGGCTACTCGATCTAACCCCTGAAGATACTAACCGGTTTGTTACATCATGCATTATCCCGCAGAAACTTCGGGGCAGGTGGCGCATACTCCCTTATGCTGGTGGAGTCATTTTTATGACAAGAAAAGCCTTTGAAATACTAGGAGGCTGGGAAGAAAGAATCCGAGGCTGGGGCGGAGAAGATGACCATATGACAATAAAAATTGTGAAACTGATTGGATATGTCTATGAACTAGACCAATCTTTTGCTATGCATCTACACCATGAAGGAGGCAATCTGTATGGTCGACAAGACCTTTGTGAAATAAATCCGCATTATCCCCAAAATCTGAAAAGAATTGCCGAAATCCAAAACATGTCGATAGAAGAAATAAAAAAGATGTGTTTGGATTTGCTTCCACAAATTGGAAACATCAATCACCAATTACAAATATAAACAGAAGTCTCTTGAGGGCCTCCAAGAACTGTCGATGAATATCAGTTGCAAATTCCAATATTATTTAATTCTAAACTCAATATGAGTAGACTTCTTTGGAGTTATGGTGCAGGTGGCGGTGGAAGGTCACTTTGGGAAAAATAATATTATGTCTTTAAAAATTCTTTTCATACATCAAAAATATAGTCCCATATCAGCTCACGTGCCTATGGATGGTTCTGCTACATGTACTATAGAATTGGCCGAGTATCTCCAAAAACAGGGTTTCAACGTTACTATAGCTGGAATACTTCTTGAAAAAGAAACTTATATTCACAATGGTGTAAAATATTATCACTTGGGTAACAATTATAACATTGACCACCATTTTCGGCTTCTTGGTGAGGAGAACTTCGAAGTAATTCAAGTTATTAGGGGAGATGTTCTAAAAAAGGTTTCAGAATATTTTCCTGGGGCAAAAAAAATAGTCAGGCTGGGTGACATTATTTTCTCAGCTCATGAAGTTTCTCCCTCCTTGATAAACGAGTTGGCAGACGAAGTGATTGCAGTCTCAATTTATGTTAAAGAGAGCGCAATAAAATGGGGTATAAATGAACAGAAAATCACTATTGTGCCGGTAGGCATCAGGACTGATATTTTCCGAAGGTTACCAGAAATTTATCGGGAAAAAAATCTTCTGGTTTTTGCTGGGGCAACTATTAAGGAAAAGGGAATCCATCTTCTTTTAAAAGGTTTTTTGGGTATCCTCACCTCTTTTCCTGATGCTAAGCTTGAGGTCTATGGGGCAACAAGTTTGTGGGGGAGAAAAAAGGAGGAGATCCCCTGGAAGGCGATTGAACAAAAAAACTCTAATATTTTTTATAAAGGTAAGGAGTCTAAGAAAAAATTATCTTATGCACTAAACCGTTCTATACTCTGCGTCGTGCCCTCACTGATTCCTGAAGGTTTTAGCCGGGTCAGCATTGAAGCGCAGGCATGCGGCTGCCCTGTGGTCTGTGCTGCTGCAGGGGGACTACCAGAAACCATAATAGACGGAGAAACAGGTATTATTGTCAACCATTTGACCCATGATAACCTAGTTGCAGTCCTCATAAATCTTTTATCAGATACAGACTGCTTACAGGCAATGTCAATTAAAGCTGCCGAACATGCGAAAAGGTTTTCGGTTGAAAACACAGCCTATGTCTTTAAGAAAATGATAGAATGATTACTCAATATAACTGCTGATCGAAACTCGTGAATGGTTCTTAAATTGCCCAGGTGTACAGTGGATATGTTGAGTTTTTTGGATGGGTTTGAATTATACTCTTTTCATTTAAACCATTGATTAAACTTGTCTTTCAGTTCCATCCAGGAATAACAATCAGTCAAATTCTTTATTGCTGATTTGTTAAGAGCATTGAAACCTTTCAGTAGACTTTCCAGTTTGGCTTGCAGTTCGCCATTGTCATAAAGGTATTCTGCCGGAAACAGTTCCGGGTAGGATAAACGATTAGGAAGAACCGGTATGCAACCGGCGCGTACTGCCTCGATCACCGAGATGCCGTAAAATTCATGTCTGGCAGTTGAGACAACGATATTTGCCTTGCAAAGGAGTCTTATGTATTCTTCACGGGATTCCACATAGCCAAAGTGGAGGATTTTATGAGCCAACTTTTCCCGGGCCTCGGCAAACACTGCAGGCTGTCGCTGGAAAGACTGACCCAGAACGATCAATCTAAAATCAATCTTATTCCTATCCAACTCATAGAGGATTTCAAAAAAATATTCCGGATCCTTGTCATGCTCCCAGCGGTGATTCCAGACAATCACTGGAGGATTGTTTTTATCTTGTTTGCAGATGTCAGGTTCTGGAAAATCATTAAAATCTATCCCAGGATTTATTATAACAGCCTTGTCTTGAATTTGACTGATCAGGTTGCCCAGCTTCATGTCAGGACAGATCCTTAACAGTTTCCGGGCCCCTTCTATAAGTGTGTCCTGGTTATAACGTGTATTGAATGCAACCTTGTCTGAAGCCAGGATCGTGGTGAGATTTGTCAGGCCGAAATGAAAATCCCTTTCATCTTCTTTCTGCACCGGATAGGCGAACTGGTTTTCATGGAAATACGTGTAAAGCGGAACCTGTTGAAACCGTTCACCCACCAATGATCGAAAGGCTGCTACATCCACAAAGGAAGAGCAGAGGATGCAGTCGTATTGTTTTCCTGTGTCCAGTGTATTGAGCTGCTCAGCAAAATAAGGGGCAGCCAGCCGCATACGCCATTTCCACTTGCGGGCCGGCAAAGTCAGCAGGTCAAAATCATACTCCAGGTGCTGCTGCAATCCCTGCAGAAATGAACGGTGCGAGCCGCCATAGTAAGGTTCAATAACAAGAATCTTCAAAATAAAATCACACTTAGATTAAATGACCGGAGGACCATCGGATTAGCTATTTCTTTCAAGTATAAGGTTGAGCAACGTATCCACCTGCAACCCATATTCTTCTGTCAATAATACGGTAATATAATCATCAACAACCAGGGCCGGCCCACTTATCTGCTGGCCGACTGTAAAAGACTTACGGTTGTATACCGGGACACTGGCTGTCCCGCCTTCAAAATGCATTAATGTATCTTGAATGGGGATGACCGGCTTTGGTCCTGTGCTGCTTTTTCTGGGCAGCGGTATTTTATCTTTTTTGACCCTGATGGAGCACTGGATAGATACCAGCTCAAGCGGTTTGTCTTCAATACGGTAACCGAATCTATGTTCATGTTCATGGTGAAATAATTCTATGAAGTTTTTTTCATGAGGGATGCACAGTTCATAGGACTGTCCCTGGTAGCGGAGATTCAAAAAGCCGGACACCTGCAGGTCGGTCTTGTCATTGTTCAGTAAACTGGACGCTTTTATGCCCCTGTTAATCAACCTGTCAAAGCTTTGTGCCAGCTCTGGCGACTTGAGTTCATCGCCGCTTAGAAATAATGCCTGCATATAATCAAAGGTCGGGTCAGCAAATACCATACCCTGGGCAGACAGGATGCCGGCCCGGGCCGGGATGACAATTTTTTTAATCTGCAGTTCGGATGCCAGTTCACAGCAGTGCAGACCCGATGCACCGCCAAAAGCGAACAGGGTGAATTCCTGCGGATCATAACCGCGCTCCAGAGAAACCGCCCGGATCGCTTTGGCCATGCTGGCATTGACGATCTGTATAATGCCAAATGCAGACTCAACAGGATCAAGATCAAGCTGTTTAGCCAGTTTGACCATGGCGTTTTTCACCCTACCGGTGTTCAACTTCATGGCTCCTCCCATGAAGTAATCCGGCAGCAGCCTGCCAAGAAAAAGATTGGCATCGGTTACCGTCAACCGGGTGCCGCCAACCTGGTAGCAAATGGGTCCGGGCCTGGCCCCGGCACTTTCAGGACCGACCTTGAGCAGGCCGCCTCCATCAACATGGGCCAGTGAGCCGCCGCCGGCGCCAACCGTATGAATATCCATCACCTGCACACGGATGGGATACCCGTCGATCTCATGCTCTCTGGTGAGGGTGGGATTCTGGTCACAAAGCGAGACATCAGTGGAAGTGCCGCCCATATCAAAGGTAATGAGCTTGCCCAAGCTCATTTCTTTGGAGAGCTGATGGGCTCCATGCAGTCCCCCTGCCGGCCCGGAAAGGACTGTTTTAATTGCATGGCGGCCAATATCTTCGGCAGGCAGTACACCGCCGTTTGACTGTTGGATATAGAGCGGGACGCTGCCAAGATGCTCTGTTAATTTCAGGATACAAGAATTCACCACAGGAACCAGGTAGGCATTGATCAGGGTTGTCGTGAGTCTTTCATATTCCCTGAATTCGGGAAGGATATCCGAGGAAAGAGTTACCGGTATTCCTGTTTTAACAAGGTAATCACTGATTTTCTGTTCGTGAACAGCATTAGCATAGGAATGGAGCAGGCATACCGCAATAGATTCACCATCCTGTTCCCTGATAAATTTCCTCAATCGCCTGCCAACTGTATGACCCAGTTTTTTCAGGATAGAACCGTCATAGAGAATCCTTTCCTTGACTCCGGTAATCATCGATCGGGGTATAATTTCCTGCGGCCTGGTGACATTAAAATCATAGAGTCTCGGCCTGTTCTGGCGGCCGATAAACAGGATGTCTTCAAAACCATGGGTTGTGACCAGGACAGTTCTTGCCCCTTTGCGTTCCAGGAAGGCATTGGTTCCCACGGTGCTGCCATGGACTATTTCCAGATCATCAGGCAGCTGATCACCAAAAAAATGCTGCAAGCCTGTAAGTATGGCACGGGAAGGGTCGTCAGGGGTGGACGGTAGTTTATAAGTTGCCAGCCCTTCAGCAGACTGCAGCACAAAATCTGTAAAAGTCCCTCCGGTGTCAATGCCCAGTTTCAACATGATTCATTTTTGCCGGCTCAGAAATTTACTTGGTACCGGGGTAACCCTGGTGCCCCGGCCCAGGGGACTCTCATCGACCAACATTTTACAGCCGTAACTCTCTTGCAGCAATTCTGCCGACAAGACCTCTGCCGGTGTACCGGTTTTCATCGCCCTGCCCTCTTTTATCAGTAGAAGCCTGTCGCCGTACAGGGAGGCCAAGTTCAGGTCATGGGAAACCATGATTATTGTGGTGTTTTCTTTCTGCCGGAAATTTTCCATGAGATCCATGACCTTTAACTGGTGGGCCGGGTCCAGGGCTGCAGTCGGTTCATCGAGCAGGACAATCTCAGGTTGTTGGCATATGGCACGGGCAATAATTACCCGCTGCAGCTCGCCGCCGCTTATCTGGTGAAGCCGACGCTTTGCCAAGTGGGTTATATCGGTAAACTGCATGGCTGTTTCGGCAAGCAGGTAATCGTTGCGGCTTTCCAGGCCCAGCAGACCAAGATGCGGCGAACGGCCCATTAAAACAGTTTCAGCAACGGTGAAGGGAAAGTTGGTATCGACATGCTGCGGCACCATTGCTATTACCTGAGAAAGTTCCTTCCTGCTGTAATCAGTAAGTTTTTTTCCCTTGCATATAACCGACCCATTATCCGTTTTTTCAAGACCGGCGATTATTTTCAAGAGGCTGGTTTTGCCGGCGCCGTTGGGTCCGATAATAACAAAGAACTCCCCTTTTTCCACCTGACACGAGATATTGTCGAGGATGTTTTTTTCATCGTATTGCAGGAAAATGTTCCTGATGTCCAACATCGTGTTCATCATTTATTCCTCAGCAACAGAAAGATAAACAACGGTGCACCAATCAAAGCGGTAATTATGCCGACGGGCATTTCACCAGAAGACGGCAAAATTCTGGCCAGCAGGTCACAAAGAACCAGATAGGAAGCGCCCCCCAGAATGCAGGCAGGCACCAGAATGCGATGGTCCGGCCCGACCAAGAGCCGGAAAATATGGGGGATGACCAGTCCGACAAAACCAATCAGGCCCGAGAAACTCACCACTACACTGACCATCAACGAAGTGACGGTCAACAGCACCAAAATAATAACCTTGACATTGATGCCCATGGCAGCAGCGGTCTCCCTGCCAAGCAGGAGAAGATTCATAGGTCGGGCCAAGATGAAAATGGCGATAAAGCAGGGAATGACAATCAGCAGAATGGGTAGTTGGCTGCTCTTGATCAGCGACAGGTCTCCCATCAGCCAGAACAGGATATGCTGCACCTGGAATGTTCGGACCATTGAGATAAGGAACATAATAATCGCCGCACAGAAAGCATTCATCATTACCCCGCCCAATAACAGCGAATCCTTGCTTAAGGCAACATTACCCATGGTGCGGCTGGCCAGCAAGATCACAACTGACAAAACAGCTATGGATCCACCAAAGGCAAAGATGGTAACGCCCGGGAAATGCGCCAGGCCAATCAGCATGGCCAGAATGGCTCCAATTGCAGAGCCGCCTGATATGCCGAGAATATAGGGCTCGGCCAAAGGATTGCGCAGCAGCGCCTGAAACACCAGGCCACCCAGTGCCAGTGTGCCGCCTACCGCAGCAGCCATTATGACCCGGGGCAGCCGAATCTGCCAGACAATGGTTGCTCCGATTGAATCCGTCTCGCCTTTGCCGAAAAACATATCAAGAATCTCTGCAATATTACTGCCGGTTGACCCTGTTGATACGGCTAGTATCGCCGAGACAAAAAGCAACATGCCAAGCAGTAGCGTAACCAGTGTGATTTTTGTTGAGACAAGGCTATATTCGGTCTTCAATTTTTAACACCAGTATAAAACAGGTCCGGATGAATAATCTTTGCCAGGGTTTCAAGCCCGGCAATAAGCCTCGGGGTGGCACGATCAAACATCCCTGCATCAACAACAAAAACCTGCTTGTTCCTGACAGCTGAAAGCTGTTCCCAACGCTGCCAGGTCTTTTTCAGTTGCTGATCATCCAGGCCGCCCGCCATGGCGCTGATAACAACTATTTCAGGCTGCAGATGTAAAATGTCCTCCCAGTTAAAGCGGGGATAAGGATCTTTGCCAGCCGCTGTATTAATGCCTCCCGCCAATTCGATTAATTCATTGATAAATGTATTATTACCTGCAGAAACAATTGGATTAGCATCTATTTGAAAAAAAACCTGTGGACGCTCCAGCGTGCCTGTTAACCGGGACTGTACCTTGGCAATTCTTTTCCGCATATCATCAACAAGGCTTTCAGCAATCTGTTGAGCCTGCAGGATTTCTCCCAACAAAACTATAGTTTCCATTGTCTGGTTCAAATTGCGTGGGTCTATTGCATAAACAGGAATGCCCATTTCTTCTATTCTGTTGATAATATGTAATGGATTGCCATCTTTGATGGACAGGCAAAGGTCTGGTTTTAAGGCGATTATTTTTTCAAGATCAAGGCGAACATACGAGCCGACCCTGGGTATATTTTTTGCGGCATCGGGATAGGTGCTGAATTGGGTAGCCCCAACTAATCGTTTCTCCTGCTGCAAATCAAAAACAATCTCGGTGATGCTGGGGGCAAGCGATATAACTCTTTTGGGATTTTCAGGTACATCCATTTGCCTGCCAAGCTGGTCGGTAATCATTTCTCCACGTACATCTTCGAGGCTGGGAAACAAGGCCATTATAAAAATGATCACAATTTTGCAAATTATATTTCGCATATCTCTCAAAAGTTATTCGTCCAGTTTAAAGGTAACAGGCACTTTAACCCACATGTCAACGGTTTTGCTGCCGCGTATACCAGGCTCAAAATGCCATTTTCTAACAGAATTTAGCGCCGCACGGTCAAGCATTGCGTGATTACTGGAGAGATTAATCTGTAAATCATCAACCCGGCCCTGTTTATTTACCAGAACCTGCAAAACCACCGTTCCTTCATAGCCCCTTTTTCTAGCCAGTTTTGGGTAAACAGGCGGAGGATTTACACGATACATGGGACGGGCCATACGCACTGCGCCGACACGCTGCCGGCCTGTATCAACCTTTTTTTTGATGATGCTTGATTGTTGTTCACCAGTATCAGTTGTCAGCGGTTCAGAAGGAACAGTTGCTGTCTTTTTCCTGACAACCGGTATATTTGCTGCTTTTTCAATTCTTAATGGTTCAACTGTTTGTTCTGGTAGTGGTATTTTTTTTATGGGTGGGACGGGAATATCAGGTTTTTCTGCTGTAACAGATTCCTGGACTGACGATTTTTTTTCAATGAAAGGCTCCTTCAGTACAGGTTCTGCTACAACCTGTTCCACTATTGGTTCGATTGTCTCTTGTTTGTCTGAAATGCTTTGGGGTTGTTGGGGTTGACCCAAAAAGACATTCACAGACCTGGGTATATGAAAATCCGGTATCATGGCAGGCTTGTTAGCGATTTCCATGCTCATCACCATAAAATGTACAACAACGGCCAGACAAAACGCCAGGCCCAAACGATAAGTTCTATTGAACGCCATCGGCCTGTAATGAAATATTTGCAATGCCTGCCATCTTGATCTGGTCAAGTACCTTGTAAAGATCCTGGTATGAAAGGCTTTGGTCGGCAAAAAGCAATACTCTGGTATCGGCAGCTTCACTATCGTCCATTGCTTTCATTCTATCCTGTAGAACAACTTGAAGATTCTCAATATTAATACTTTCCTTATCAAGATAGGCTGAACCATCCTGTTTAACAGTGAGACTCAGGGTAAGATCAGTATCTATCTCGGCAGTGGAAGAAACCGGCAGTACCACCGGCAGACCTCGATGGACCGCCATTGACAGCATGGCATAGATAAAAAACACCAATAGCAGAAAGACGATGTCAATCAATGGCAGCATTTCAATACGGGCTTTTTTCCTGCTGGGCAGCAAACCAGGATGCATGTTTAGCTTCATGACAATTTATTCTCCCTGGCCTTCCTGAGATTGCTGTTCATCGCCAACCAGTTTTTTATGAACTATTTCCAGGCTGGTGGCGTATTTTTCCATATTCATTGCCGCTCTTTCGACGCGGGAATTGAAGAAATTAAAAGGAAATACGGACAGGATGGCAATACCCAGGCCTGAAGCCGTTGTAATCAAGGCCCGGGCAATGCCGGCAGTGACCAAGCGTGGGTGTTCAATGCCGGCCGTGCCCATTACTTCAAAAGAATCGATGATACCCAGGACGGTCCCCAGTATCCCCAAAAGCGGCGCAACAGTGATCATCGTATCCAGCACACCCATATAGCGCCGCATCTGTTTTATTTCTTCAACAGCTGCCGCCTCCATGGCCTTTATCATGGAAAACTGCCGATGCAGAATACCGCTGACCAGCACCTTTAGTATATAATCCTTTGAACCGGACACCTTGTGCCGCACTGATTCCCAATCACCAATGCGGCATAGTTCCATTATTTCATCGAGCAATTTCTGGTCGCGACCCAGGTCAATGGACAGCCAGAAAATTGATCTTTCGATGATCACGGTCAAAACCAGGATTGAACAGACCAGTAATGGATACATTACTGGTCCGCCGTCTGTAAAAAATTGCATCATGTTCTCACCAAATATGCGTTGGTTTTGTATCTAGTTATCGATAGGTATATAAAAGATACAGGAACAATACTCATACTCTCGTAAAAAGTCAGAAGATGGCTAAATAAAAATTTCGATATACAGGTAGCGTAGACTCCGAGGAGTGGTGTTTTTTCGGAGTCTACGCTACCTGTGAGCGAGGCTATACATATGGTATGCCGAGCGAACAAAAACGCGCCACGACGCGGTAGATTGGACTTTTTACGACGCCATCAATACTCATACTTTACCTTCAGGAATACAGACCTGCCTGCACCTGGAAATCCCTCCACTGTTGTAGTGAAGGTGTTATAATCCGTGAACGAATCCAGAAACGTGTCGTAGTCTTCATCAAAAAGATTCGTACCTGTAAGCGTTACATAAAAATGCTCACCAATGAGTTGCTCAGCCTGCATATCAACTGTCCAGTAACTGTCAAGCTCATACTTCACTGTTTTTGTATTAGGATAAGTCCCGTCCGTTTCAGTACGATAGGTTACCCGGTCATCGGTATACCTGACAACAGTAGAAAGAGTTAAGCCGAAATCAGTAAAGTAGAGGAGCTTGCCCTTAAACAGGTTGCGGGGTGTATAGGCTGCCCTTCTGTTTACCCAGTCAAATTCAAAATTAGGCGGAAAATCCGGCGGCCAGCCGTAATCCATGACAGAAAATGCCCGACTTTCCTCTTCAGCATCAATATAGGTATAATCCAGTCCCAGCAGCAGGTTGTCAAGGATCTTGATGTTGGTCCCCACTTCCAGTCCGTCAGCCTCAAAGGAACGCAGATTCATCGGTGTATAAACGCCTTCCGAATCCGGCTCCCACTGGATTTTGTCATCTATATCCCAATGGAAATAAGTAATCGTAAAGAATACCCTGTCCTCCATCAATGATTGTTCAAGGGTAACATCGCTATGCCAACCGGTTTCCGGATCAAGATCCGGATTCCCCCTTGCAAAGGTGTCATCGGGCCAGAACAGGTCATTGGGAGTTGGAGCCCTGAAATGCTTGCCGCTGCTTGCTTTTAAAATTGTATTTTGCCTGGGTTCGGCCACCAGACCAAAGCGCGGCAGATATTCGGAACCAAACTCGGAGTGGTCTTCGTACCTGATACCGGTGAGTCCTTTGAGGTTTTCCATGAACTGGTAATGGGCTTCTCCGTAAAGGCCGGTGCTGTGCAGGTTCTCATCAATGGTATTCCTGGTGTCGTCTATTGCTGAACCGTTGGTATCCAAGTTAACGCTCTTGTTCTCCCAGTCGTAGTATTTATATTCGGCACCGACCAGCAGCAAGGCCTTATCAGTAAGAGTGAAATCAACATCCCCTTCAACCTCGTACACCGTATTGGTAGTCCAGGACTTGGAGCCGGGCAGGGTCCAGTCCCAACTGTTCACATACCGAAGATAGTTGTAGTTCTCCTGGGAAAGCACATCAGCCAGTACGGTTATATTTACCCTATCATTGGGCTTGCTTTTTAAGGTAAGGGCCAACAACCCATCTTCATCCGAACCACGGTCTTTCAGTGAAGCTGCTTCATTGTTATATACCTTTTCTCCATCAACAAAAAAACTCTCGGTGCCGGAAGGAGGCTCAACACCCGGCCGTCCAAAGTCCCGGTCAAGATACTGTCCATAAAGAGACAGATTCAAGGCTTCACCCTTATCAAACACCAGGTTCAGAGAGACATCCTTGTGATCAAGGTCGCTGTTCGAACGGAAGCCGTCAGTAGAGTCATAATTCCCGGTCAGGAAGTACCCCATATTGTCTCTGAAATACATGCCGTTCTCTAAACCCAGATGATAGGTTTCATTATTGGCGTAACTGCCCTCGACGCGCATGTCCACAACATCCCGAGTAGGACGTTTAGTGAAAATATTGATGGTGCCGCCCATGGCGCCGGAGCCGTACAGTAATGATCCTGATCCCTTGACAACTTCAATATTGGCAATGTTATTGACCGATAATCTGCCCACATCAGCCAGTCCCAGTGACGGTGAGCTGATACTGACACCATTGATAAAAACCTGGGTGGCATTGCTGCTCATACCGCGAATATGAATGGTCTGGCCAGCACCGCCGGAGTCACCCTGGGTGCGCCAGTCAAGTCCGAGATCATTGGCCAGCAGATCGCCGATGCCGATTGATGGCAAATCCTTGATGTCAAACTCATCGTAAAGTACTACGGCGTTTGGCACATCTTTTCTCTGTTCCTCAATCTTGGTGGCACTTACGACAACCTCTTCCAGGGTTGTGATTGAAGAGTTATCAGCCTCTTCAGCAAAAACTGATGCCGGTAAAACCAAAGTCATTAGTAACGAATATATAAGCAATCTCCTCATTGGCTGCACTCCCTTCTCATGTCTTTTTGCAGAATTTGATTTTTCTGTAATCCCTGCCGCATTGCAGCCTGGAAACCATCCCAGTCCTTGACCAGCAACAGGGTTATCTTCAGGTGTGCCTGTTCATGTCTTGTCATGTTTTCTCCTTTGATAGATATTTTTATCAAAGGCCCGGGCAAAAAAAAATCCCCGGACCGATTCAATCGATCTGGGGATTTCCCTATTTATCCTTAAGATCTAACGGAGTACCCCTGTCCACGGAGGCAAATCCATTTAACAAACTGCAGGCAGGTCTTCTGACTTCCGGATCCTCCTACTCGCCGTGCCTTCCCAACTGCCTATGGCAGTCAGTGCCATGCTACGGTTTTCGTCCCCGGTTACAGCGACGGGCTCGTCTCCGATTTTCACGGAGTTCCCTTTTATGCTCTTAATCAAGCACCTGAGTTATTTAAAATATTTACTTAATTATTTTCGTTTGGTCAAGATTCATTTTTTTTTAATAAAACAATCCATTATCCAGGCAATAAATCTGTAAATACGAAACCATCACGCGTTACAGTTTCACCTACACGGATATTGACTTTATCTTTAAACATGGGACCATCATAAGCAAAACTGTGGAATTCACCGTTTTCTCCGCATGGATCGACACAGTTTGGTATTTGCTTAAGAAAAATGTTGTTATATTCATGTCCGGCAAATTCAGATGGGAGGTATTTAGGATCAATGCAAGTAATTTTCGCACGAAGGCCATTGCTGACCATTTCTTTTGATAGTTCATTTGTTGGCATTCCCCAAAGAGGGAATAGTGGGTTAATTCCTGTCTCAGCCAGATTAGATGCTCTATAGCTGCGTATATCTTCTAAAAAAAGATCTCCAAAAGCAATACTGTCAACTTCCTGAGATTTTGCTTGTTTAACAAAACCAGCCATAATTTTTTTGTACTCAGAATCACTACATTGACTTGGAATTGGAATAAGTTGCAGAGGAAGACCTACCTTTTCTGCCTGTTGGCTAATTAACTCATTTCTGACTGCATGCATTGCGCCACGTTTAAATTTCTTATTAAAGGTGCAGAAAAGGCCAATAACTTCTATGTCCTGATTCTGGCGCAGTACATGAAGAGCCCAGGCGCTATCTTTTCCACTACTCCATGATAATAACGTTTTCTTTTTCACTTTATGCAATAGCCCACATATCAGTTATATAAATATTGTATCACCCCACTGCACAGACCAGATACAAAGCAAATTTCGCAGTCTTCCTGGGAATATTTTTTTCCACAATCAATCAGTTCAGCCGGGCAAAAAAATCCCCGGACCGATTGAATCAATCCGGGGATTCCCCTATTTTTCCTCTAGATCAAACGGAGTTCCTCTGTCGTCGGAAGTAAAACCATTTTAAACATTTAATGTAAAGAAAAAATTATCAGTTCATTTTTTAAAATCTTCTCACAGTTGAGAATGATTTATGTTATTATTATAGTGTTTGGGTTTACAAATTACTTTCATATCAATACCATGAAGAAACGAATATTTTTATTCTATTTCCTTACCCTGTTTTTTATCTTTATTCTTTCGCTCTTATGGGAGTTCCTGCTGGAGCCTTATTTACAACCTTCCTTTGTCGCTGAGTTCATACCGGAATCAACTGAAGATAACTGGGAATACATTAAAACCATCATGGTCTTCTGTGGTCTGGCATTGCTAATACCGACATATGTTGCATTAGCAATAGAAGAAAAACGGAACCATACGGTCAAAGCTCTTGAAGTAACTGACGGTGTTTTAGAGATCCACACTGCCAACCTGGCAAAAAGAGAGAAGTGGCGATGTAAACAAAAAGAGGTACACCCGCCGGGAGAGTATGTGCATTTGATGGTGACCAATACCGGATCGGAAATACCTGCAGAAAACCTGGAAAAGATCTTTGATCCTTTCTTTAGCACCAAGTTCACTGGCCGCGGTCTGGGGCTGGCTGCGGCAAAGGGCATAGTACAAAGCCATGACGGCTGCATATATGTAGACGGGTCACCGGCAGGAACAACTTTTCACATCCTGTTACCCAAGGCAGTATTTGACCAGGAGGTCATGGCCACAGAAAGTGAACCTTTTGTTAATATTAAAGGGTTGCGGGTATTGGCTGTGGATGATGAACCGCAGGTTCTGTCGATCATTGAGAACCTGCTTACCCACCATGGATGTCATGTGCTGACCGCTGACAAAGGCAGCGAGGCACTGGAAATAATCAACCGGCACAAGGATGATCTTGATCTGGTTGTTCTCGATATCCAGATGCCGGGCATGAGCGGTGATGAAGTGTACCGGAAACTAAAGGTTCTCAACCCGGCGATCAGGGTTTTGATATCAAGCGGCTACGAGGAATATACGGCACTGCAAAATATTGAACTGGATGCCAGGCGTGACAGGTTCATAAAAAAACCGTTCAGCATGGTGGAACTGCTCCAGAAAGTAAAAGAGGTCCTTTTACAGGAGTAAAGGGTTTCAAGAAGTTTTACCTATTACTTCATGTAAAGCCTTGCTTAATTCTTCAATCTTATAAGGCTTTGGAACCATACCTGTAAAGCCATATTTCTTATAGTCTGCCAGGATAGGGTCATTGGCATAGCCGCTCGACACGATTGCCTTGACGTTCGGATCTATCTTTTTTAGTTCAACAATAGTTTCCTTGCCGCCCATGCCGCCCGGGATGGTAAGGTCCATAATAACCACATCATACGGCTTGCCGCCATCCATGGCTTTCTTATAAAAATCAATTGCCTCTTTGCCCTCTACAGCAAGATCTACCTCGTAGCCTAAATGGCTCAACAACTCGTCGGCAATCTCCCGGATAAATTCTTCATCATCCATGAGCAGAACCCTGCCATCTCCCGTTATAACATCGTCTCCTTCTTTAATGTCGGTTTCCGTTGAAAGGGGTTTGGCTGAGGCAGGCAGGTATACATGAAAAGTGGAACCGGTGCCCATCTCTGTGTCAACGGTAAGCAGGCCGCCATGCTTTCTGATAATTGCATAAGATGTTGACAGGCCCAGGCCGCTGCCCTTGGCCTTGGTGGTAAAGAAAGGATCAAAAATCCTGGGCAGGTGTTCTTTGGTGATGCCGGGGCCCTTGTCATGGACTGATATCTGTATATATTTACCGGCCGGCAACGGTATGGGATCTGCTTTGTCAATCACAACATTTTTTGCTTCAACCCTGCATTCGCCGCCATCCGGCATAACTTGGTAGGCATTGATTATCAGGTTGTGTAAGACCTGGTTAATCTGCCCCGTATCAGCTTCAACCGACCATAATTTCTGGGGAATATTACTATCACATTTTAAATTGGTGCCTCGCAGGACGAATTCTGTAGACTCCCTGATTGTCTCTGACAGGTCAACAGATTTGGTGATCGGCACGCCGCCTTTTGCAAAGGTAAGGAGTTGCTGGGTGAGTGCCTGGGCTCGCAATATGGCCTTTTCAGTATCTGCAAGCCGGACAGTGATCTTATCACTGGGGGCAGCATATATTTTGGCTAAAGAGATATTACCAAGAATGGCGGTGAGCAGGTTGTTGAAATCATGAGCTATGCCGCCTGCCATCAACCCGGCCGATTCCAAGCGCTGGGCCTTTTGCATCTCTTCTTCAAGTTGTAATCGTTCACGGATGTCTCTGAAAATCCACTGGATGATCTTATTCCCTTCAAGTTCCATGACGCTGGTACTGATCTCAACAGGAATACGATAACCGTCTTTGTGGAGTACATGATATTCTATATCTGCCGGGGTAAGCTGGCTGGCAAGTGTTTTAAAAAGACTTATGTATTTCTCGGTCTCATCCGAGGGGTGCAGCTGCGAATGGTGGATGCCGATTAACTCTTCACCACTTCTGCCCAGCAGCTCAATTCCCTTCTTGTTAACATCAAGTATGGTGCCTGATTCAGCATCAATAACAAATATGGCATCATTGGCTCTTTCAATCAGCCCACGGTATTTCTGCTCCGACTCTATTAAGGCATTTTCCGCCTGCTGGCGTTTTGCGATATCCTCCCGCAACAGTTTATTGGCCAGGCTCAACTCTGCTGTCCGGGCACCAACCAGCCCTTCGAGATGATCAAGGTGTTTGGCCAGTTCTGATTCCACCTTTTCGCGGGCAAGCATATTTTTGTTCAGCCTGTAGAGAGTTATCAGTAATGCAAGCAGCAGGGTTAAGGTTACAGTATAGACAATGATTGAAGAGCCGCGGATGAGACTGTCGATCAATTTTTTATGTTCGGTTATATCGTAATAAACCTCACAGGCACCGATTATTTTTTCTTCAAATTTGATTGGCACGTATGTTTCAACAACATCGACCTTTAATATTCTGCCTTCAGCCGACTCGGTGTCTTTATGAACAATCTTGGTGAAATTTATTCCCTGGTCAATAACGTTCCGAAAATAGTCCTTGGTATTAATTGTGCCAATATCTTCAGGAGTTGTTGAATAAATGATCTCGCCGGTAGGAGAAAAAATTTTTACCTTTTCAACACCGAAATCCTCAATTAATTCATGGACTTCAGCTATAACATCAGATGTGATATCATTTTGTTGTAAATCGTTCTCCGGATCAGGCAGATAGTGGACAATATGATTTGCCATCTGACCGGCAGAATTCTCAGCATCTCTGAAGAGGTGATTGGTAAAGGCTGGATACAGGTATAGATTTGTGTAGATGGGCAGAAAAAGGACTGCTGTTATTGAGATCAGCAGTATAAGCGATAGAAATTGTTTGCGGGTCATTTACTTATGTAAAGCAATTCTATTTTTCGTTACGATTATAATGCTCAAACAGGCTCCCAGGAATAGAGTAAAAAAACGAAACTGTTAACATACTAAGAGGTTAATACAAATATATTAACAAAATTGTCAAGCTTCACGGTTTATTCGCCGTTACCCTTTTTTTTGATATTTTGCTATTTTCTCAAGTATTTTTACAGAGTTGTCTCGATGCTTACTGTCGGCGGGCAGGTGCTTGGTGGCTTGGGTAAAATGATGTTTGGCACTGGACAGATCTCCTTCGTACCAGTAATAGATTCCCAGATTGTAGTACCCCTCACCCTTGTTGCCACGTGTTATCATGATGTTGCCGAGCTGGAAATAGACCCTGGTAAAATCAGGAATCAGCAGAATGAGTTCCTCAAAGTATTTGATCGCCTCTTCCAGTCTGCCGGCTTTTTCCAAAGTCAGGGCAAGGTTATAGATAGTAAAACCGTCTTTGGGCTTCTGACGGCGGGCTTCAGACAACAGATCAAGGGCTTGCTGATAGCGACCAGCCTTGTAATGAATAACCCCCATGTCTGTTTTCAGAATTGCCCTTGAAGGATAAAATGCAATAACCTCCTGCAGTGTATCGGCCGCCTTGTCAAATTCTGCCGCCGCCAGGTAAACCTGGGACAGTCCATACTTCAACATCATTGTCTCAGGAGTTTCCTGCTGCTCCGGTGCTGTTACATTCTGGTAGTAAGGAATCATCCTGATCGGATCCCTGGTAATTGATATAAGTCGTTGTTTGATCCGCTGAAATTCAAAATTATCTATATCCGCATACTGTTTTTTATCACTGAAGAGGACGAGATCCTGTATATAGCCCATTCTCATATCAGGTCCCGGATGAGTAAGGAGATACGGTGGGATTCTGCCGTGCCTGTACCGGTTGACATTCCTGATTTCATTGAGCATATCCACCATGGCCCCTGGATCACGGTTCATCTCCTGCATCCACTTGAAAGCCAGGCGGTCCGACTCCTCTTCATCCAGGCGGCTGAAAGAAAGGGCGGCTGATTGTCCGGCGGCCATCGAGCCGCTGACCATTGCCTGGGCGAGGTCTCCTGACCCGAGGGCAATTCCTGCCAAAACCCCGAGCATGGTCATCACATTGATCTTGGAACTCTTGTCCATCCTACTTGCCAGATGCCTGCTGACCACGTGGCCGATCTCGTGAGCGATAACTCCGATCAGGGCATTTTCACTGTCAAGTGACTCAATGAGGCCGGTATGGAAAAATATCAGGCCGGAAGGCGCTGCAAAGGCATTGAGCTCCTTGTTTTTGATAACAAAGAAATGGTAGTCATAGTATTGTGAACCAACTATGGCGAGCGTTTCATCGCCCAATTTATTTATATACTGAACAACATCAGGTTCGTCGATCAGGTTAAATCCTTTGCGGACCATGGTAAGCAGCTGCTCACCGACTTCACGCTCCTCGCCGACTGAAAAGGCTTGAGCCGGCTGCCTATAAGCCATGTACTGCAACACCGTGGCAACAATAAATGCCAGCAGAACGAACCGGGCTGTTATTCTTTTTATGTATTCTTTCATTAAGATACTTGGTCGTTTGTCTTCAGCCATTTTACGACCCGTTCCATGCCTTCTGCAGTAGAGACACGCGGCTCGTACCCTAAATCGCGGCGGGCCCTGTCAATGGCAAACCAGTGTGACTTGGCTAACTGCTCTGCCAGAAATCGGGTCATACGAGGTTCTGCCGCTATGCCGAACCACAGATGAATGCCTTCCAGTAAGGTGCCGACCAAATAGGCCGGAACGGCGCCGATTTTCCTCTTTACCGGCGGGATATCCATCCGGGAATAAAGATCATTGATCCAGTCCCAGAGATTCACCGGTTCGCCCTGGGAAATAAAATAAGCATTCCCTGCTGCGGTTGCAGAAGAATTCAAATTCTCCGCCGCCAGCACATGGGCATCGGCAACATTGTCTACATAGGATATGTCAACCAGGTTCTTGCCGCTGCCGACCTGTCTGAGCTGTCTGTTTCTGCCTCTTTCGAGCAGGCGGGGAACCAGGTGGGGGTCTCCGGGCCCCCACACAAGATGCGGTCTGATTGCACAGGTTTTCAGTACTTTCGAGTTTGATGCCAACACCATCTGTTCCGCCATTGCCTTGCTGGATGCATAATAGCATAAAAATCGGCTGGCATACGGAGTGGTCTCATCAGCACCTTGCAGGTCCTGACGGTTAAATACAACACTCGGGGTGGAGGTATAAACCAGAGAGTTTACATCGTTGGCAAAACATGCACCGAGCACGTTTCTCGTGCCGGCCACATTGATTGTTTCATACTCTTCTTTCGGTCCCCAGATGCCTGCCTTGGCAGCAACATGAAAAACAGTATCATAACCCTGCATGGTATGGATCAGGAGGCTACTATCCTGGATATCCACCTGAAACTGGCGTAAACCAAGTTTTTCTATTTCAGGATAATGGTGGCGGCCCAGAACGGCAACTTCGACACCTCTGCCAACAAGCTGTCTGACTATGGCCGAGCCGACAAACCCCCCACCTCCTATGACCAGCGCCTTCATGATTCCACCCGGGATCTTATTGTTGATTGTAATTTTTCCTCGGCATACGAAGCCAGTTTTTCTCTGAATATCTTGGCATTATGCCTGATATCTACCGGAAAATCAGGATGAATCAAAAAATGTTTAATACCACTGGTAAGCAGATG
>PJEL010001884.1_pt1 | contig 20131 bp, 19 predicted proteins | sample 1853271 | NCBI WGS metagenome assembly PJEL01 (sample SAMN08108733, study PRJNA415343) | Invertebrate metagenome, whole genome shotgun sequencing project. | host: Globobulimina | place: Sweden: Gullmar Fjord | collected 2015-08
GAGCCAGCTCTTGGGGGCCGCCGGCATGAGCGGGGTCAGGTCTTCGCCGAGGACCATCTCGGCGGCCTTGACCTCGTAGGCGGCACGGGTGGTGTCGTCGATCTGGCCGAGCTCGTGCAGTGCGCGGATCGAGTCCTTCAGTGCGGCCGCCCAGGTCGTGCAGCGATGCAGCTGGGACTTGGCGAGGAGGCGGCGCTCGCGGCGCTCGGCGATGGTCGCGACGGGCGGAACGGGGCCGGCGATGGTCTGGCCGCGGACGAGCTTGGGGAGCACCTCGCTGGCGAGGAACCGACGGAGGGTCACGCCGAGGGGTTTCTTGGTCTTGATGAGAGCGAGGTGTAGTCCCGGCTCGAACAGGACGAGCAAGCCCCGGTTTCCGCCGAGAGGTGCGAGGCCGGTGCTCTTGTAGTACTCGGCTTTGAAGGCGGTCAGCTTGGGGCCGCTGACGATCTGGTAGTCGAGGCCCTCGATGAGCTCGTCGCCCCAGTCGCTGGTGATCTGACTGGCGAAGCGCTTGCCGCGGTTGGCGTAGCCGAGGAGCTCGCCGATTTCGCGGGCGGCCCACACCACGCGGCCGTTGAGGCGGGCGGTGACGAGTGGTCGACCTTCGAAGAGGCTCTGGTGTTGGATGAGGCGGGTCATTGGGGACCTCCTTCCTTGCTGAATGCCAGAGTCTCAACGCTGCGTTGGAAGCGGGTGATGCACTCCGGGTACGGGAACTCGAGTAGGATTCGGACTCCGCCTTCGGAGATCTCGACTGTGGGGCGATCGTCTTCGTTGTGGGCGGAGACGACGGGACTCTCGAGGGTCGCGCGGGCCTCCAGGCGGCCCATCTCGAGGGAGAGCCTCGGTTCTAGTGTCATCATGACATCCTCCTTGTGGATGTCAGTGGACAAAGCAAGGAGGATGCCAGGTTCGGTAGTGACCTTAGAGAGGGGGCTTTCTACTGCTGGAGGCCTGAGCGGCCGGCCGGATTCACCTGTTTCGGGGCGGGTCTGGGCGTGGACCGATTCAGAAGTGTCGGAAAGGAGCTCCCAGACGCTCGAAAGTGTGTGTGTTGTCGATCTTCGTTCAATGTCGACGCGATGTCCGACGGATGGCTCGCTCCGCAATGAACAGCGAGGTTTGCACCGCCGGCGAGTAGCAAGAATAGTTGTCGTCGCGGAACTGGGTTCCCAATGAACGACTGGGCGAAGTGAACGGCAAGCGCACCGAGACGGAAGCCAAGCTCACAACAGCCGAGTTCGAGGCTTGCAGGTAGAATTCGCCCTGATCCGCACCGACATCGCCAACTCCAACCGAGACACCCAGCGCGCCAACTACGCGCCGATGACGCTGCTCGTCCTCGGGCTGCTCGGGATCGGCGGGCTCAACGTCGCCTGCCAGACCGGCGCGCCGGGGCGGGCGATCAGTCGCGCGGACGCTCCTGGTTGGGACCCGCAGAACCCGCATGCCGATCTGGCCCGTCATCTCCGGTCTTTCTGGCGGCGGCAAGTACCTCCAAGATGGGAGCCACGCTCGGCGCCCCGGTGCGTCGGTCTCGTCCAATACGTCGAGCCCCCACCGCCCGGAGCTCCTCCAAGACGGCTTCGTCTTGGCCGTCGTACCAGATGTAGAAGACCGGGCTTCCATGCTCCGCCCTCTGCGGCCAGCTTGGTAGCCCACCAGTGAGGAGCACGGCGGCGGCCACTGATGATTGCAGCGCAGCCACACGCTCAGCATTGCGCCTCGTCCATCGCTCGCTGGGTGCGGCGACTGTCGCCACCGCCAGGCGACCTTGTCGCAAATCATGGTGGAACTTGACGGGCACCTGGACCCGGGCGATCCCCTGCGCAGCCCACAGGACCACAGCGGCTCCGCGCCCGAGGGAAGCCGTTGCCAGCGCGTGTGCTACCCGATTGCCGAAAAGGAAGTCGAGCTCCACGCCAGGAGCGGCGAGGGCTTCAACACACGCGAGAGCAGAGGCCTCCTCTCGTTCGTCGGGCTTGGCGGAGCCCTGGACCGCAACCATCGGCTGATCGAGGAGATCTGCATTCCCGATGACCGTGACGCGTTCAACCCCGGCAACACGAAGGCGCTCGGGGAAGGACGCATCTGCCGTGTCGAGATCGTTCCACTCGAGACCCGCCGCAACTGCCTGACGTCGTTGGGCCTCCTTGACCTTCTCGCCAGCTGCACGTGAATCGGAGGGTTCGAACACATGCACCTCTGCGTCGAGGTCGCCCAGCTTGGCCTCGATCATGGAGGCGACCCGAGTCCAATCGAGACCGCCATGTCCACACCCGAGCGCGGGCAGCGCCACACGAACCGACCCCTGCTCCCTCAGGTAGTCATGCAGGCTACCCAGCCCCGTCTCGATATCTTCGTATCGGGACTTGTTTCGCCAGTGCCTCTTGGTGGGGAAGTTGATGATCCAGTCGGTCAGGGTGCGCCAAACGTCGATCTCGCCCGGTCTGATGCGCCCTTCGTTGCACGCCTTCTTGTACGCGCGGAACATCTCCGGATATCGAGACTTGAAGGCCAGGGCGACCCCTGCGCCCATCACACCGACGCAGTTCACCGTGTTCACGCGGATGTCATACGCGTCCTCGAACATGTCGCCTTTGACGAAACTCAGCATCGACTAGCCATCTCCAGCACCGCTCGCGACCTTGCCGAGCTGGTCTACGACCCATGTGCGCAGCTCCGGGATTTGCTGCGCCCCTGACCAGCCCCACGATGCGGCGACGGACCCCATGTCCGCCTCACCCAGTGCGATCAGCAGGTCCAAGTCCCGTTCCGTTTCGGCGACATCTACGAGTTGGCGGCGTTGTCGGTCCTTCCCGATGATGTCACCAACCAGATCGTGGTAGCAGAGGAGCTTGCACAGGACCCGGGTCGTCGCGGGATCCAGATGGATCTCCTCGAGGAGGATTCGAGGAAGCATCTCGGCTGATCGAATCGGGTGGTTCGCGTCCATCTGCTGCTTCCCACTGCAACCTGACCACCTCGACTTCGGCCCTTTCCCAATGTCGTGAAGGTAGGCAGCAAGTTCAACGAGATTCTGGTCCGACTGCGGCAACGCAGCGAACCTCGCCGACCCCCTGAGCACCTCGACGACGCGCAGCGTGTGGGTATCGACATCGTGCTTGTGCACCTCATTCTCGGACTCCAGATCGATGAGCTCCGCCGTTTCAGGAAGCACGCTCAGCCCGGCGCTCCTGAAAGCGCTGAGCAGGTCCGCGACGGACGCGAAGCGGGGCTGCGGTCGAGCCTGCACGGCCGCATCTGCCGTTAGAACCTCCTCGAAACGGTGGTGCGTCCGCATCGGACCGCACGCGATCGACTTCCTGAGCATGTCTTCGGGTAGCCCCTTCCGGAAGTGCGTGAACGTGTGGTTCTCGTCGTAGCCGCCAAAACGGAGCGTCGGTGCGCCTACTCCTGCTTGGGCGTAGACCTTCTCGACCTCCTTCTGGATGGAGTCGTTCCAGACCACGATGAACGACGCATCAGCGGGATCAAGGCGCCGATGCACAAGCGCCTCGGCCATCCTCTCGTGCTTCACGTCCGCGCCGTTTAGCTTGGAACCCCACGTCCTCAGGTCGATGGCGTTCCACGGTAGTCGATCGAGATCGGACGTCGTTGAGAAGAACGAAGGTGGAGTCGCGCTATTCGCGGCGGCGTCAGTGAACACGACGCTGTCGCGCTCCAGCAGCGCAATGGGGAACGCGAAGTGAAGCAGAAGGAACTGGTCCACATTCTTCGAGAGAACCACCTTGAGGAGCATCGGGGACAGTTTAGTGAAGTAGAGCGGGACGTAGTCGTGCACCACGCCGCCAGGCCCGGCAGTGACCCGCATGCGAGCGCGCCTTTCCTGGATGCTGTGGGCGGCGATCGAATGGTGTTCAAGGCCACGTTGGCGCTGCTCGTTGTAGCTCAAGATCCCATGCTCGAGGACCCCCCCCAGGTTGAGCAGATGTGTCGAGTGATAGACGTAGCGATCGGCGTGAGCCACTGGCACAGGCATCAGGCTCCCCCCCTCTCATGACGTCCTCGAAGAGGCGTCGAGACAACGAGCGACAACATCGTCGGTCGCTCTGGTTTACGACTCCGCCATCTCGGTGAGGAGGCCCGGGGTCTCACTGCCCAGGCTTCAGGGTCGGTGAGACTGCGCTGGAGGCCGGCCAGCGAGACGCTGGCCATGTTGTGACGCTGCAGAAGGTCGATCACGAAACCCTCCAGAGGCGGGTCCTCCATGTCCTGCTGCCCCCTGAACGTGAACTCGCCCGTGCGCTTCGTGGGTAGACAAGCGTCGCCGCCAGCATGGCTGTGGCCCCAACCCGAGCGCGTTCCACCTTGGCGGCCGCTCACGACGAAGGGGTCGCCCGCGAAGACAGAGGATCTCAATCGCGTCGGGGGCGGGCCCGGAGCGGCTGTTGACGGGCACGTAGAGGCCACGAGCAGCACGGCGGAGCTTGCCCTCCCGGACCCACCGTTTGGCCGGCCATGACGGGTTCGCGCTCCAATTGCGTAGCTGTTGGGATAGGCCCGGCCCGGTTCGAGATCAGGTTGTGCGGCCACACTCATGGGGAACGCCGTATCCAGCTTGCCGGAGAAAGGTACAGCGGCTTCCCCAGCGCGGCAAGGCCCGCGGGCCATCCGCGCCGTCGTGCGTGCCATCTGCGCCACCTGACATGACGGCGCGCTCCAGCGGACCGGCTCGCCGCGCCGCCGGGCGGAGCCATCGCGCCGCCCGACCACGCTTGGCCCGCACGAGAGCTCGGCGCCGGTCTGCTGAAGTCCTTCTTGACGTTCGTAACCGCACGTCGTTCCGAGGTTTCCTCGGCGCCAGCACTCTACGCCACCAGCAGTGGCTGCTGGGCTAGGAGTTGCCGCGTTCTTGTGAAAGGTGCCGGTCACTGCCCACCCCGCACGGTGAGGGTGCGGTCGTAGAGCTCCGTTACTTCGACCTCCGCCTCGCGCAGACGGAGAATCTCCTCGCCTTCGAGTTTGGTGAACAGCAGCACCTGACAAGGTTGTTCGTTCCAAGAGGTGGCGAGAAACTCGACCAATGCGCGCTCGTGAGACTCATCGGGATTCTGTTGTTTCGGTTCATCAAGGACGAGAAAGCCAGGGTGCCAGCCACCCACCTCATACACTGTGGCAGCAAGCGCCCACATGTAGGCCAGTACCATGCGGGCGCGATCACTGGCCGACCCGAGCGCAGCCAGACTTCGCCCGTTTAGGACCGGCCTGTGCCAATCGTCCAGGTACACGCGATGATCGGGCTCGTCCATCACAGCCGTGTGCCTTAGAGCTCGCAACGCAGCCCGAAGCTGCTCCTGGAAGCGACGGAGCCGACCCTCCTCGTCTTGGGTGTCAAGCGCGTCTGAGTGAAGCGCCTTAAAGCGACTAGCCCAATCACTGACGTCGAGCTGGAGGGCCCGAGCCTCGTCCTCGAGTTCGTCAAGCCGCGCCAGATGACGCTCGAGAGTGACCATCCCGGCCACGTATGCTGCTTGTCGCTCCCGATCGGGCGAGACGGACTCGTCAAAGGCGGCGAGCTCGCGTCGAGTTTCCTTTGTTGTGGTGCGCGCCTCTGTATGGCGTACTCTGGCGTTCTGCATGTCTGCCTGAAGCGCCGCGAGCGATGCGCGCAGAGCCTGTCGCTCGGCCTCAAGGGTCTGCTGGTGCCCGGCAACCTGCTCCACACTCTGATTTGCGACCTGATAGTTTGTGAGGCGAATCTCCTGCTCACAGGTTGGGCAACGAGCCAGCTCGGGGAATCCGATATCGGACTCTTTAAGTCGAAGAAGATCCCGAGTCGCGCGTTGATCAACTGCAAGCTCCCGCACGAGCGTTTGGTATGCCTCATATTGTTGAGCGAGCGTGTGAATCGCCCGCTCCTGGTCCCGCGTCGCCCGTTGCCCATCGCTAAGTCGCCCCAGAATATGCCGTCGAGCATCGCGCTCCTGGGCCTCGTCCGCCGCGCCATCGGAGAAGTGCGCGGCCAGATCAGCACGCTCCGCCTCCAAGCGCCTCCGGCGGTCCTCGAACGTCTCGCTCCACGCCTCTGCCAGCTCGCTGGCAACGTCCAGCGATGAGAGCCACGAGGCCATGTCTTTGAGCCGAATGCGCTGCACATCAACGTGGTCTGCGGTGGCCTTGCGTACAAGTTGGTTGAAACGCCCAAAGAGCTGACGCCCTTCGGCCCGAAGTTCGGCTTCCTCAACCCCAGCTGATTGCTGCGCATATCGTTGGTCAAGCATGCCCTGGAGGCCCAGGGCGTACTCGACGCAGGCCGGATCAACCTCCTGCAGGCCATACCGACGGACTTGGGTTGAAAACAAATCTATCCAGCCCTTGAGCTGCTCGATGTAGAAGAGGGTGGCGAGGTTTTCCAGGTACAGGCGTGAGTTTCGACCCTCACGGGTCCGTAGTGGGGCGAAAGGCATGCCTAGCCACTGGAACAACCAGCCAAAGAACCCACCGACCTCGTCTTGCATCGAGTCACCGCCCAGACGCAGCCACCGGGCGTCCCGCTCGTCGCCGGGGTACGTCACCGACGCGAGCGTGCTGTCACCACCAGCGATGGCGCGAGTGATCGTGGCCCTTACTCCATCGTTTCGAACAATCGTAATAGATGCGGCGCACCGCCTCACCGCGCGTTGTGCTCCGTCGAGCATGATCCGTTCGCGGCATGCCTCGGGAAAAAGGTCCGGGTCATGCTTCGTGCCTCCGAATAGAATCTCGACTCCTAGGCACCAAACAACGGCCTTGCCCATCGTGCTCTTGCCAAGGCCGTTGTCACCCGTGACGATCATCGAAACACCGTCAGGCACAAGCTCACCGCGGAATGAGAGGTCCGATGTGGTGCTGCCGTCAATGCAAATGCGCTCGATTCTCATCATGTGAGCCCAAGTTTCGTCTGTGTGATGCGGATGCGTTTGAGTTCCAGAATCGTCTCCTTCTCGTCGGCAAAGAGCCCCTCGCTCTGGATGAACTCCAGCCAGGCTCCAAGGAGCGAATCGGGCCCAACGCGGAGTTGTAGGTCGCGTCCCGCTCTGCGTACCTGGCCGTCGATCTGGAGGAGCACGACCGCATCGTCGAACACCTTGTTGGTCATGAAGCCACGAGGCATCGTGGTCCTACTAAACATGTCCTCGGGCGCGTATCTCAGGGTTTGCTCCCATCGCGTAAAATCACGGAGCACAGAAGGCCGTCGGCATACGAATTGGACAAACTTGGCGATCAAATAGTTGAGAACGAGGTGGTCCTCGCCGTCGATTATCCTCTCCTTACCGAAGACTTCCGCCGTCATGGCCAGTGTCGCTGCGTTGTAAGCAAGGTCATACTGGGGCGGGAGCGTGAGCCGTTGCTTGTCCACGAAGGGCTGGAGACCAGCTTCGGCCAGCATCTCTGCGAGCAAGCTGACCGATTCACTCACGGGGCCTCCAATCGAGGGGGCATTCGCCCAGAAGGCTGGCGATCATCCTGGTCGTAAACTGGTCAATCTCTTTCTTGGGGACACGACCGGGAAGTGCCTGTTTGAGGTCCACGGAAATCCGATCCTCTAATTCCGAGATCAGTCGCTGTGCGTCGCTAGGCGACGCCAGCAGACACAGTTCGTCGGCCTTCCGAACGGCAACGAGGCGTACCTCCTCCAGTTGCGCATGCACATGCGGCATCTCCGCGTCAAGCTTGCGCATGCTCTGCATGTAGGCGACCCAGTCCTTGAGGTATCCCTTTCGCAGTCTCTGCACCGCGTCTTGGCGCGCAGGGCCCACTTCGTCCATGAGGGCGTCGAACTTCTCATCGAAGTTGGATACCTCCGCGGGATTCTCTCCATTCGGCGGCGTTCGAAGCAGGGTGAGCAATTCTGGAACTTGGAGCTCCGCTAGCAGGGCCGCCTCTGGATGCGTGCGTTTACACAGCTCTTCGGGTCCTAGGATCACCAGTTCGCAATCCGGGGACACGAACCGGCAATCAGATGCCTTTGCGAACCTGTCACGGGCCTTTTGGAGCGTGCCTATAAGCTGATGGCTACGAAACCAGTTGGCAATCAGGTAGATATGATCGATTGGATTAGTGCCCGCGTGAATGGACGCGAGCTGGCTATTCGGGGCCTTCTTCAACTTCGTCTTGCCCTCATGCTCCAGCTCGAAGATTCGAAGCATGTCGCCGCGAAATTTCTTGCTAATCGCATTCTTGATTTCCGTGCCCTTCTTGTGGCGCAGAGCATCCTGCTCCAGGCCGTAACAGCAATAGGCTCGGGTTTGCCCGTGGGAGAGGCCATCCAACCCGCCGTCGCCACTGGGGTGTTTCGGTATCTCTTGGAACCCGGGCATCGTTCGCGCCAGCAAGACCGTGACCGCTTCCTCGAAGGGCTCCTTGGCGAGCCCCGCGAGATGAGTAGCAATCTCCTGGGAGTGAGGTGTGCTGTACATGTCGCGGATGGTAGCGCAAGTTGCTCCCGCGCAACATCCTCGCGACCACGAGCGGCTTGCCCCGACCAGGGAAGCGCATCACATCCCGGGCATCATCTTCCCCTCGACCGTCAACTTCTCGGCCTCCACCATCGCCTGCAATACGCGACTCGCGGTTCTCACCGAGACCACGGCCCTCTCCGCCAGCAACCCTCTGGTCACCGTTCCACGCTCGCCTGCGATCATCAAGGCCGTCGTCCACCTCGGATCAATCGACTCGACCAGCGACGGCACGCCAACCAGTAGATACTTCCTGGCATTTCCCTCTCCAGTCACCTCGACTCGACCATCTCGCACCAGGCGAGCAAGCGCCCGTCGAACATGCCGGTTCGAGACCCGTGCAGTGTCCGCCAGGTGGGAGGCGCTCAGAGGACTGCGCTGCGAGAGCTCGTCCACAATCCGCTCGACAACGCCCCTCGACTCCACTTCCTCCGCCGACTCGCCCGTCGTCAGGCCGCCAAGATCCGCTAGCGTGACCGTCCGACCCGTTCCCTGAACCACCGCCTGGAACAGCACCTGCTGAAGCTGACGAACATTGCCCGGCCAAACCTGCCCCTGAAGCCATCCTCTCGCATCCCTCGACAGCCCTTTCCGTCGCGTCCCGGCGAGTTCCTTGCCGTGCTTGAGGAAGTGACGGGCCAACAGGATCACATCGCCACCCCGCTCTCGAAGCGGCGGCAGCTCAATATGACACCACCGAAGCCGATAGTAGAGGTCCTCCCGGAACTTGCCCTGCTTCACCATCTCGGGGATGTCCCGCCAGGTCGCAGCTACAATACGCACGTCGACCCGACGCTCCCGGGTCTGGCCCACGGGTCGGATCGTGCCCTCCTGCAGGACCCTAAGGAGCTTGGCCTGGGCATCGAGGCTGAGCTCTCCGACCTCGTCCAGGAAGACGGTTCCGCGGTCGGCATGCTCAAAGGCTCCGATTCGGCTGCCCTTAGCCCCGGTAAAGGCCCCCGCGACATGGCCAAAGAGCTCGGACTCCACGAGACTGCTCGTGAGGTTGGTGCAGTCGACGGCCACGAACTCACCGCGCCGGCCGCTGTGGTCGTGCAGCAGGCGGGCGAAGAGCTCCTTGCCGGTTCCGGTCTCGCCAAGGATCAGGGCGTGGGCCGGGTACTTCGCAAACTTCTTGACCCGACGGATGACCTCTTTGAACTGGGGACTCCTTCCGATGATTCCCCGAGAGGGGGAAGAGGCCTGGGAACGTGCTCGAGGGGCGCGGGAAGACATCCGGAACTCCGGGCCAGCGCCAGGAAGCCGCCAACCACCCCCTTCCCGGTAAGATCTTACGTCTAGCTCCTTCCGACAAAAGCGCCCGCGAGCATATCGAAGCTTTGCCATGAGATAATCCGGGGCAAACAATCTCAAAGAACCTGGAAATCCGAAGGTTAGCCTAACCCTCAGAGCTTGACGCCCCTTCCTCGACCCTCGGAGGGTTGATATGGCACCGACGGTGACAGCCTCGCCATCGACTTAGGAGTGGGCGTGATCGACGAAGAGAAACGAGCAACCGGATGGGCGCTGGAGGTCGCGGGCAGGCTCAAGGCGATCCGGCGGAGTCAGCGGGCTCGTCAGCCACACATCGCCGAGGCCCTGGACAGCTCCGTGTCGGAGATCTCTCGGCTGGAGCGTGGCCTGCGGGGTCTGCGTGTGGCCCAGCTCGGTCCGTGGGCCAAGAGCCTCGGCCTCAACGTCGAGGTCCTCATGTGGGCAGACGAGAACATCACCGGCCCCGGAGGCGGCATCGACCACGATTCGCGCCAGATCCTTGCCGAGGTCGCCGAGACCCTTCCCTATCTTCCACCACCGGCCAGAGAGGCTCTGGTCCATCAGATGGCTGTGGCGGAGCGCTGGGGAATAGTGGAACCGCCAGCGATGGGCGTGCTTCGCCGCGTTCGAGCCGGTAGGAGGTCTACCGATGGACAAACCCGCCTGGCTCACACCTGAGATTCACGCCATCCTGGGCGTTGTGCCCGACAAGGTGGTGGCGACGCGAACCGGGACCACTCAGCGGACCGTCAACGACTGGCGTCGTCGGCTCGGCATCCCCTCCCATCGGAGTCGCCGCGCGGCGATGTTGCGTACCTACGGAGCATCCGCGCCGCCTGAGGATGTGCAGCTCCATCTGCCAGCCTGGCTCACGCCAGGGATCCGAGCGCTGATGGGAACAGCGCCGGACGCCGAGGTGGCAAAGGGCGCCCAGGTCGGCGAAAGCAGCATCCAGAAGTGGCGAAAGCGCCTCGGGGTCGAGCGTGCGCCGCTTCGGCCCCGCCCAACGACGTTGAAGTCTCCGCAGTGGCTCACAGAGCAGGTGGCTGGTTGGATGGGGACGATGCCGGACTCCGCCATCGCCGATCGAGTGGGCTTGAAGGCGCACACCATCGGCAAGTGGCGTCGTCGGCTCGGCATCGCACGCGCCCGCCCTGTCAGCCCCTCGTGGCTGACCTCCGAGATCCAGGCGAAGCTCGGCACAGTCAGCGACGGTGTCATCGCGGAGCTCGTCGGCGCGTCACCAGCGTCCGTGGCCGAGTGGCGAAAGCGCCTCGGGATTGAGTCCTACCGTCGTTTGGATGTGTCTCCTTCATGGCTAACACCCGAAATCCGAGCGTTGATGGGCACAATCAGCGACCAGAATCTCGCAAAACGCGCCGGCGTGGAACGCTATGTGCTCCAGAGGTGGCGGGTGCGCCTGGGCATCCCGTCCAATCGCAGTCGCCAGCAAGCGCTGAGATCCGCCAGCGCACATAGTGCCCACCAAGTGCTCCTCCCTCCGTGGCTCACGCCCGCCATACGCGAGCTTCTGGGTGTAGTTCCCGATTCGTTGACTGCATCCCAGACGGGCGTCCGGCCAAACACCATCGCCAAGTGGCGCGCTCTCCTCGGGATCCAGATGCGACCCAAGCGCAAACCAGCCGCGCTCGACTGGGCTTCGATCGATCGCGCATTGACGGAGCAAGGCGAAGCCTCGCCGTATCTACCTGCCTGGCTGACACAGGAGATCCGCGGGCTCTTTGGCACGATGCCCGATCGCTGGGTCGGACGGCGAGCCAGCGTTCGTGGCGACACAGTCAGCGTTTGGCGCAAGCGCCTGGGCGTACCCGCTCACCAAAGGACCAAGGGCTCGTCGACTGCCAGCAAGAAGCAGACGCCCCGGAAAGTCGTGGGAACGCCGCCCGAGTGGCTCACCGACCAGATCCGGGGCCTGATGGGGGCGATCCCTGACAGCGCCGTGGCCCGGCAGGCTCATGTTGGGCGTTCGACCGTTACCGATTGGCGCCGCAGACTCGGTATCTCGCCCTGTCCGCCGCCCCGAGAAGTGGACTGGAACGAGGTGGATCGAGCACTTGTGGAGGGAGTGGTGTCCCCACGACTCCCGGTGTGGATCACGCCGGAGATTCGGGCGGCCATGGGGGTTGTGTCGGATCAGAAGATTGCGAATCAAATTGGAATATCAGTCCCCATCATCCGCAACTGGCGCAAGCGCCTCGGCGTACCATCCACCCGAGCCAGCTCCATGGGATGGTTGACGCCGGAGATCAGACGCCTCATGGGGACCACGCCAGACGCCGAGATCGCGGCTCTCGCTGGGGTCTCCGTTGCCACGGTCGCGAGGTGGCGGAATCGGTGTGGCATCCGATTTGACCGAACCCCAGTATGGCTGACAACGGAGACCATAGCCATCATGGGTACGATGAGCGACGCGCAGCTCGCCCAGCGCGTCGGTGCGCTGCAAAACCATGTGGGCTGCTGGCGACGCCGGCTCGGCATCACTTCGTACCAAGACCGGAAGAGAGAGGCCCGTCGCCGAGCTCGGAAGTACTCCGATGCTGGAATCCGCGATACCAAGACAGAGATCGGCCAAATCAAAGGAATCGACTGGGATGCACAACCTGATCTTGGCCGGGTCAGTGACCTCGAGCTCGCCCATCGGCTCGGGGTCGCGCCCGTCTCTGTCCGAACCGCGCGAAAGAGTCGGGGTATTGCTCAACGTGGTCAGGCCAAGCCACGGGGCCCCATCGTGCCCTGGGACGACGTCGCCGAACTGGGCTTTCGCTCGGACAACGAGATCGCGAGGGAGTACAACGTGGCACCAAAGTCCGTCGCCGGAGCGCGCCGGCGCCGACAGATCCCGCCGTTCAGCCGCACCCCCACCAAGGACATTGACTGGGACGAGCAACCGCTGGGCCAACAGTCGGACGCCTCGCTCGCAGACGAGCTTGGGGTTCGCAGCGGCACAGTTCGCAAGGCACGAATGGCAAGGGCGATCGCTCCCTATTCTCCAACGAAATGGAACGTGGACTGGAACAGGGTGCTTGAGCTCGGGGAACGCTCCGACGCCGACATTGCTCGGGAACTGGATGTACCGCCACGACTTGTGCGCGATGCTCGGATCGAGCGCGGAATCCCTGCATACTCGACGCGGATCGATTGGAGCGGTGTTGAGGAACTCGGGCAGACGACAGACATTGAGCTAGCGCGGAGACTTGAGGTTCCCGTTCACGTTGTCGGCTACAACCGGCGGCGTCTTGGGATCCCGGCCTACGACCGTCGGCGTGATGAGGATCGCGGCGACCTGTCGGGGTCGGAAGGTTGACGCGACAGCTCAATCGGCACCCGATCCAACCAGGAGCCCGAGCTCACCAGCGATCATCGCCCACGTAGATCGCGTCCTCGGGCAGCGGACCGGCGATGAACCGGGAGCGAAGCCCATTCTTCCGACTGCACTCGACAAAGGGATCATCGTCGATACCCATGAAGTCCCGCAGCTGACCCCGCAGCTTCGACACCCGCACCTTGAACGCGGTGAACGAACCGACCACCCCCTGCGACCCTCTCCCCTCACACAGCGCCACCAGCAGATCCCACTGCATCGTCTTCTTTCGATCCCGCTTCTTCGAGGTCATCCCCAGCTCGCCCGCCGTGAAAGACCTCGGCCGCACCCCAGGCACGCGGATCTGAACCGTCAGCCCATCCACCAGGTAGATCTTCACGTCGGCCCACCGTGTCCCCGGCGGCGTCGAGAAGCCCGGTCGAACCTCGCCCCCGAGCGTGGACGTCGCCACAACCTGAAGGGGCGGCAGGGCACTCACCGCCTGAATCGCCGGCCGAGCCGCAGCTCCACTCAGCTCTCGAAGCCGCCGCCGCAGCTCGACGCCCCGATCCCGAACCGTGTCCACGAGCCGCACGACCACCGCGTCCGCAGGGAGGTGCCTCCGGAAGTCCTCCACGTTCCCGAGCACGTACACCACCCGCCGCACTCGGGCCGGATCGGGCCGGAGAACCGTCAGATCCGGACACACATCCACCAGACACACCTCCACTTCCCCGTTCGGGAAAGTCACCCTCCAGAGCCCAGCCAAGACCTGAGTCGTCGGCCGCGTCGACTGCGCCAGACACTCCTGCACCCAGGCCACCATCTGGCCCGCCACCGGCGCCAGCATCCACTGCTGAAAGCTCTGTTTCTCCAACGGCCGCAGCGCCCGATCGCAGTCCGGACAGCTGTGGAAGAAGTCCTCATCGGCGTCCACTAGAACCGGGTACTCGCCGACGCAGCTCCGGTTCGACTCGTGGATGTCCGGATCCCGCATGTTCACGCACCGAACCACGCGCCGCTCCTCGATGGAGAGCAGCCCCCGCGACTGCAGGATCTCCGCCGCATCCTCCACCGCCGGGTCGGGGAGCTGCACGATGACGCCGAGCCGAAACAGGTGATCGACGGGATCAGCTCGCATAGCGCTTCTCGGCCGAGAGCGCTTTGATGCCGTAGTTGTCGTCGGCGGCGGCGTTGTGATTGTGAACCACGACCGTCGCGGTGTGCAGTGTCTTGGCCCCCTTTGGCGCGTAGATCCGGGTGCGGAAGCGCGCCCACTCTTCGCCGACGGTGTTGACCTCGAGCAGCTGGCGCAGCCATCGGATGCCGGCCTCGGCCATCTGCGAGGGGGGCACTCCGCCCGAGCAATCCACCGCGGGCGATTCGGGTTCTCCTGGTTCGTCTTCAAAGGACTCGAAGTCGTCCCAGGTTCGGAGGTCCCCGTCCGCATCGCCGTCGGGCACTTCGGGCGCGGGCGTGTCCAGGAAGGGCTGGGCGTCAGTTGCCGTGAAGTTGAAGCGGCCGACCTGATGCTCCTTGCTTCGGTCGGTGCGGTCCCACACCTGGAGATAGCCAGCGTCCTCCACCAGGTGTCGGATCTGCGCCTCTACGGCCTCGATTCCCTCGATCGTGTACTTGCTCTCATGCCCCACGGGCCTCCTCTGTTGTCGCCAGGATCAGACTACGGCGGTGATATGCGAGTAACAACCGAGATCGTATGGCATCTTCGGGGGGAGGTTGCGCATTCCCGGGCGTGTAGTTAGCCTTTGGCGCGGCGTGAAATCGCTTCCCCAAAACGCGGGGGCTGACTTCTCCCGGCTATGCGCAGACCTTGCAGACCTCCGCAGACCTCAGTGCAGACCTGACTCCCGCCCGATTTTGAGCGGTAGTCCAAGTGTATGGCAGAGCTGCAGACCTCGCAGACCACTCCCAGCTGGCCTATGATGGATGCCGCTTTTCTCTGAGTGGGGTCGACATGGACTGGGGAGTCTTCCGAAAAAAGGAGGGTTCTCCATAGTTGAAGTACCGATCAAGGTCTGCAAGTCTGCTGTGCTCTCTCATAGAGAGCATTGGTACTCATCCATTCCTCTGCAGACCTATCGAGATCGAGGTCTAATCGAGGTCTACAAGGTCTGCGGATTCTCACCGTGCACGTCGCGGCATACACTGCTTAGAACGGCTACTAAGGTCGGAGGTGTTCGAGCGCGACCACCAACTGTCAGTGTAGGTGCCCAGTCGACTATGACGCGGGTGAGGTCAGGTCAGGACCGCCGGCATCCGAGAGCCGAGCTTCGCACAGCGCTGCTGGATCGGCGTCCAAGCAAAGGTTTGGGAGTCAGCTGTCGGTCCCACCCCAACTGTCGACGAGGCGACGCATCTCGGTCCCTTCATCACCGATGAGGCGATCGCCCGGTCGATGTCCTTCCCTATTGGCGATAGTCCCGTCGGCGCCAGCCGTGAGCAGCGTCCGAACAACGTCGAAATGGGCATGATTCGCGGCCAGGTTGAGTGCAGTCCATCCGCCGAAGCACCGCGCATCGATCTCGGCTCCGGCCGCCAATAGAACTGTCACGGCATCGAGCTGTCCGTGGAGTGCGGCTTGGTTGAGCGCCGTCGTGCCGTTGCCGTAGAGGGGGCGGGTGTCTCGCGCGTTCGGATCTGTCCCGCTCTGGAGAGCGGATTCCAGCCGACCGACGTCGCCTCTAGCTGCATCACCGAAGAACTCCACCGGAGCCACCAGGCCGTCAAGAGCGCTGCTCAACAGCTTCTCGACCGTTGACTCTGGCGATTCGCGAAGCAACCCCGCTACGTGAAGCACTCGGGCGTTCAGTTCGTCCGACAGTTGGTACGCAGCCGCCATGCACGCATTCTCCTCGGTCGCAACTCGCCTAGACGAGCGATCGCCTAGGTATGGCGCCCAAGAACCCGACCGTAGCGGAACCTATGCGCCTCCAAGCTCCTCCGGCGACACGTCTCGTCGCACCGGGGCACCCATATCTGGCATTCCGCACAGCTTTTGAGGAGGCTGCAGATGGCTACGAACGCCCTTGCCCAAGATGGTCGTTGTGGTGCGAACGGGCGAAAATGGCAGAAATCTTCGGTCACGTGGGTATCCTGGGAAGGTGGGAATCGATGAAGTTACGGAGTGAGGTGGGTTATTGGTGGCACCGAGCGCGATCGACCATCGCCGAGTGGGTCGTTGGCGGACATGCTGGTTTCGATGCACGACACGGACAGTGATGATCAGATGCTGGACGCTCCAGAAAATGTCGATGTGAATTGGACCCCTCACGGATTCGACGCGACGATCACTCGGGTCATGGGCATGCCGGCCTCATCTCTTCCGACCGTCATCCTGGTTCCCGTCGTCATCGTCGCAATTGCCGGCGGCCTCAATTGGCCTCTCCTAGGTTTGATCGCCCTCATTGCGACGGTGTTCGCCGTCCTGATGCTGCGCTTTTTTCGCCTCGATCCACTTCGCGTTGCGGTGGACAACGGCCGGCTACGAGTTGGGGGCGGCGAGCCCATCGAGCTGGCTGCAGGGTTTCGGCTGGGCGAGTCTGAAGACGACTACAATGCTGGGATGCATCTGTGGAACGGCGAGGGCGAATCCCGTGCCTACATCGAACTCATGTCACTGGATCGCGAGTCGAGGCTGTGGCTTCGGTGCGCGCTGAACAAGGCCATTCGAGATGTAGCCGAAGTCGACAAGGTCCCACCCGAATTGGAGCAACTCCGCCGTCAGCCTGTGCGACGCCAGACGGAGCAGTGACCGACTCGTCGCCTCGGTGGGCACGCATAGTTGTCGTCTAGGACTGGTCTGCCGCGCCTTCACATGAGGAGGCTCGCTCTACGCGCCTGGATCGCTAGGCACATGTTCCGGGCCTGGACTCCGGTGTCGACCGTCGGCGTCGTAAAAGGTCCCGAATCCGGACCTTTGAAGAATGGGTGGGTGAAACCAGGCTTTCGCGCGAGGGAGGGATCCACCCTGACCACCGGCGCGCGCGGGACCTCCAGTGCCACGGCGTCCACACCCGCCCCAACTGCCTTCTTGGCCAGGCTCATCTGCCTCCGCACTGAAGGCCCCTTGCGATCATCGGCTGGCTCACCATGTTTGACCTGAAGTGCGCCTTGAAGCTGCTGTGAGCCGATCCGTGAGCTTCGTTGGCTTCCGTTGACCAACGGGCCTCGCCGAGCATCGGCTTTTCGTGGAGGACGGGCGTGCTAGACGATCGTGCGGATCCACACGCACTCACCTCGGCTCAGTGCCTCAGAGGCCAGTGCTGACAGGTCGTTCAGCAAGGAGATTGTTTCCGCCGGGTCAGCGCCTAGCCACTCATCCGTTCTCGCCCACTCGTGCCCAATTCGCCCGATCTCGCTGGCCGACACAGAGCCCAAATACTTCACGATTGCAGAGTCCAAGGGGCAAATTGAGACTAGTCCCTCATCGAGCAGCAGCACGGGGGACCCTACTGCGGGAGCGCCAAACGACTCAAACTGACACACGTCCCGCAGCGATGCCAGATGGGCAGGATTGATGTTGAATGCCTCCACGCCGGGAAGATCGTGGCCCAAGTCATCCGCACCCAATCGGCGAACCTCGTCCGTCGAGGCACGAAAGAAATCGCTCTGGATCGAAATGACGGCCTCCACTGCTCCTATAGCTCGCCGTTCGGCCCCAGTCGGGACCGAAGGCTGGTTGTCAAGGTGCCACCCGCTGTGTGTTGATGATGCGAGCCGCACTGGGCGCGCGCTCGCGGCAGTCTCAGATCGGATTCGGGACTTGCTGCTGCTGTCTGGAGACCGACAGTCCAAACTTCCGCGCCGCATGCAAACCCAGCTGTCGACCTCGACGAGTTCGTCCTCGACAAAGCTCCTGGCATGTCAGATCATAATGCCGGTATAAAGTCGACTCCCCCGCCTCCGGTGTCGGGAATGACCGGAGTTCCCCACGCAGTTCCCCGCAGCTCCCCAGGTCGCGGAGACAACCTCCCCGCACTTGGCCGGGGAGGTTGGGGAGGTCGTTGTCGGACCGCCTAGAAGGCGCGACAAACGCACTAAATACGCCGCGCCGAGAATCCCGTCATCCTGAGGATTCCCGGTTCGCAGAACCGCCCTTCGCTGAAGACAAACCTACTGGCGACCGGTGAATCCCCAGATCGCCCCTCGCTGACAACCCAGACCAAGCGGGGAAGGACCTCCCCAGAGCGACCCGGCGTCTCCCCGTTTTCACTCCCCGGTTCCCCACAGATCTCCGCCATTCTTGGGGAACCGAAACCGTTGGAAACCTCGCTCAAAACGACCTTACCTTGGGTTCGAGTTCAACAGCCGATCCCCTCGGCATCACCCAAGCGAGGTCACACAACATGTCAGGAGATTCCGCGCTGAAGAAGGCGCTCAACGGAGAAAAGGTCAGCGACAAGCAAGCAAAAGGCGCGCTGAACCAGGCGGTCGCCAAGATCGCCTCCCTCACCAAGCGGGCGGGGAAGTCCAAGGAGGCCATGGCCGAGACCGGCTCCTTGGTGATCTACACCGCCGAGACCCAGGGCTCGCTGTTCCTCGCGTCTCTCGCCGAGGGCTACCTCGGTCCAGAAAAGATCAAGCTCGGTAGCGTCGATCTGCGCGGGCCGATCGGACTGGCGGCGCAGGGATATGGCCTGTACGAGGCGATGTCCGGGCGAGCGGCGACTGCGGGTCACGCCTTGGCGCTCGGCAACGGCATCATGGGGAGCTGGCTGGCGTCAGTGGCGGTGAACGCCGGGCATCTCCTGGCCAACAAGTCCGCCGCCCGCCCGACAACGACGCCCGAGGTCAGGCTCACTCCCGCAGACGCGGTGCAGGGGTTGCTCCCGGCGCCCGATCCTCTCGAGGGCCAGCTCAACGGTCCACTGCGCGAGGTCCTCCTCACCCCACAAGCGCCCATCGAAGGGGAGTTCGAGGGTCGGCGACGCCGACACCAGCGCGAAGAGCGATTCGAAGACCGCCCCCGCCCCCGCCGACGTGAGCGGATGCATGAGGACCTCGATGACGACGAACGGCCCCGTCACGGGCGACGGAGGGCGCGAATGAAGAAGAGGCGGGCTCGTCGTCGCTTCCGCCACGCACAGCGCCAGGAGGGCACCACTGACGTCGAGCCCGACGGGACTCCGTATCTCGATGAAGACGACGAATAACCAACCTTTTCACAACCAACCCATCAAATCTGGAGAACCAACATGACAACCAACCACCTGACCGCCCTCGGACATGCACGCGTCTACCGGGACGGCGAAAACGGCGAGCTCGTCGTCGACACCGACTCCCTTCGCCGCAGCTGTTTCGCGGGCATCGAAGACTTCGGTGGCTACGACGACGACTTCGAGGGCTACGACGACGACTTTGAGGGCTACGACGACGACGACTTCGAGGGCGACGACTTCGGCCTGTTCCGGAGAGATCCGGAGCGCCGCGATGCCCGCCGCCGCCGTCGCTTGGAGCGCAAACGCGGACGAGTAAAACGCAAGTACGACCGCAAGTCTTCGCGCCTGGACCGCAAGGAGGACAAGTGGGGCCTGGACGACGAGGACGACGAGCCTCGAGGGGACAAGAAGTCCAAGGCCAAGGGCTGGGGAATGACCGCCATCGGCGGAACCGACACCCTGACCGCGGCCGGAAGTGCTTCGGTTCGGATCCGGCTCCAGCACGACTTCCAGGCCGAGGACGTCACCTTCACCGGATCCGCACCCGGTGCGATGGTCCACTCGATCTTCTTTGGAGATCGGGTGGTGTGGAGCGCGCCCGACGGCATCGATGTGGCGGTGTTCGCGTCGAACAGCTTCCTTCGCGGCCTGCTCAAGGGCCAGTCGCTGACCGCAGGCCTCGACGTCACCATCAACGGCAGCCTGCCCGACATCGGTGACTTCAAGGCGACGCTGACCGGCAAAAAGCCCAACTACTCTTGCTAATCGGTCAGCCCATGTCCCGACTCGCGACAGAGCTGTCCGTCCGCTCGAACCACGTGCTCCTCCCCGGCTCGCCCCCTGGCCGGTGGAGTGATCTGCTTCACGCCGAAGCACACCAAGACACGTGG
>PJEL010001885.1_pt1 | contig 20128 bp, 12 predicted proteins | sample 1853271 | NCBI WGS metagenome assembly PJEL01 (sample SAMN08108733, study PRJNA415343) | Invertebrate metagenome, whole genome shotgun sequencing project. | host: Globobulimina | place: Sweden: Gullmar Fjord | collected 2015-08
TATACTTAACTATATATTGATATAATAATTATAACTAATTTTTATCCTATGATTCTGTGAGGATGATTTTATTATAGTAGTGATATTGCTAATTCCTCCAGCTTGCTTCATAGAAAAAGCTATCGGCTATTGAGTATCGCTTAACAATGGTATAACAGCAAAAAAATACATAATTTGATCCTGATTAACAGGATTACTAACTCAAAAATATTGGAGAATATCATGAAAATCAGAAATCTTGTTTTGTGTGTTATTGCAGTTCTATTGTTTTTTTCAACTGACTCATTTGCAGGAAAAAAAATTGTGCTCGCTTCGATTGATTGGGCACCGTACATAGGTAAGGCTATGAAGAATGATGGTTATGTGGCTGAGCTCATACGTGAAGCGTATAAGAGAAAGGGGTATGATCTTGAAATAAAATATATGCCATGGGCAAGAGCGCTCAAAATGGCTAAGGCTGGCAAACATGATGGTTACTTCCCTGAATACTTTTCAGAGGGATTGAAAAATGATTATAAAGTGTCAACGGCATTCCCAGGTGGCCCATTAGGCCTCTTTAAAACAAAAAGTACAACAATTAAGTTTAGCTCAATCAATGACCTTTTGCCATATCGTATTGGCGTCGTGAGAGGTTATGTAAACACAAAGGAATTTGATGACGCAGGATTTTTGAATAAAGAAGAAGCGAAAGATGATCTTACAAATTTTAGAAAATTATTTAAAAAGAGGATAGATATAGTTGTTGCAGATAAATTTGTTGGTAAGTACTTAGTAGCTAAAAATATGCCTGAAAAATTACCAGAGCTTGAATTTATTGAACCTGCTTTGGAAATTAAAGATCTTTATGTATGTATTTCGAAGAAAACCTCTAAAAGTGGAGCAAAATTTAAAGCTCTTGAAGAAGGGTTAAAAGAAATAACAGCCGATGGCACTGTTCAAAAAATTCTTAAGAAACATGGATTTTAAGAAGTTGCTGATATATGCCTAGCTATATAGACTTTACTCCTATTAAATATTGCCTTGACATTTCTCTGGCTTTATATAATTGTAATTTTTAGTTTTTTTACATGTTGTAGAGTAAATTAAAACAAAGACTTTATTGTAAACGGAACACGGTTAAAATCCGTGACGGACCCGCCGCTGTAACCGGAGGTGAGACCTGCTACCCATTGGGTTGCCACTGATTTGATTTATCAGATTGGGAAGGCGCAGGTTCTTTTTAAGCCGGAAGTCAGAAGACGTGCAATAATGGTTTAGGGCTTGAAGGTAAAGGGCTTTGTGAAGATTATATTGAATCTTCATAAAGCCCTTTTTTTATTTTGGGTATTGGCTTTGATAATTTCAATTTTATTAGGCTATACAAAATAATTAATAAAATCTTACTTAATGATTAAAAGATAGGAGTATTAAAGATGAAAACCCAGATTGAACTTGCACGAGAAGGTGTTATGACACCACAGATGGAAGCTGTGTCAAAGGATGAAAATATCAATGCTGAGCTGATAAGGCAAAGGGTAGCTGTTGGTGAAATAGTTATTCCGAATAATCCTGTTAGAAAGCTTCAGAAAATTGTGGGTATAGGAACCGGACTACGGACCAAAGTCAATGCTTCAATCGGGACATCATCAGATATTTGTGATATTGATGCTGAGGTTAGAAAGGCAATAGCTGCTGAAGAAGAGGGCGCTGACACGTTGATGGAACTTTCGGCAGGCGGTGATCTCGATGCCATAAGAAGAGCTGTTATTGCAAATTCGAATTTACCTGTTGGTAATGTGCCTCTCTATCAGGCTTTCAGTGAGGCTGCTAAAAAATATAAAAACCCTTCAAAGCTTGACCCTGAATATCTTTTTGATCTTATTGAAAAGCAGCTTGCAGACGGTTTAAGTTTTATGGCGATTCATTGTGGAATTAATCTGCACACAATTGAAAGACTTAGAAAACAAGGATACCGATATGGTGGACTGGTTTCAAAAGGTGGGACTTTTATGGTTGCCTGGATGGATCAAAATAAAAGAGAGAATCCATTGTATGAGCAGTTTGACCGTGTTTGTGCTTTGATGAAAAAATATGATGCGGTTTTATCACTTGGTAACGGCATCAGAGCTGGTGCTATTCATGACAGTCATGACAGGGCGCAGATGGCTGAAATGATTATCAACTGTGAACTTGCTGAGTTAGGGCGGGAAATGGGCTGCCAGATGATGGTTGAAGGTCCCGGCCATGTCCCTCTTGACGAAATTGAAGGTAATATAATGCTGGAGAAAAGAATGAGCGGTAATGCTCCATATTATGTCCTTGGCCCCCTTCCTCTTGATTCCGGAGCCGGGTATGATCATGTGGCTTCAGCTATTGGTGCTGCCAACTCTTCAAGATATGGTGCTGATCTTGTGTGTTATATTACACCAGCTGAGCATCTTGCTCTTCCAAACGAAGCTGATGTTCGTGAAGGCGTTCGAACTACAAGACTTGCAGTTCGAATCGGTGATATTTCAAAATATCCGGACAGACGGGAAAATGAAAAGCTCGCAGCATTGGCACGAAGAGATATGCGTTGGGATGATCTTGAAAAATATCTTATGTTTCCTGACATTGCGAGAAAAGTTCGTACTGAAAGAGCACCCTCAGAAGAAAAAACCTGTACTATGTGCGGTGATTTCTGTGCCATGAAGAAAGGTATGGAAGTTTTTAAAGATGATATGAAAGGTGATAAAGTGTCGGTTTGTGTTAAGGAAAAAGAGACTGAAGCTGTATAAATATTCAGGAGAGTAGTATGGACTTGTTAAATAAAACCATCGATTCAATCAAAAAACCTGATGCTGAAGTTGAAAAGGCTGCTCTTGAAAGGCTTGCGGATCAGGCGCGGCCTGCCGGAAGTTTGGGCGTTTTGGAATCACTATCAGCAAGGCTTGCGGGTATTGCAGGTACTATAGATGTGAAGCTTGATAAAAAAATTATTGTTACCTGTGCCGGAGATCACGGTGTTGTTGAAGAAGGTGTTAGTCTTTTTCCTCAGGAAGTTACTTCCCAGATGGTATATAATTTTGTAAATGGGGGAGCCTCAATAAGCGTTCTTGCAAAACATGCGGGAGCAGAAGTGGTTGTTGCGGATCTTGGAGTTAATTTCGATTTTGAACCGGAGTTGCCTGTTTTCCACAAAAAAATTGGGAAGGGAACGAATAATTTTTTCAAAGGCCCTGCGATGTCAAGAGAAGACGCTGTCGCTGCAATTGAAGCCGGTATTTCAATAGTCGATGAACTTGTGCAAAAAGAACCAATTGATATGCTTGGCACCGGTGATATGGGGATAGGTAACACCACGCCTTCTACAGCTATTATTGCAGCTTTTTCAGGGATTCCGGTTGAGGAGCTTACAGGACGGGGAACAGGAATTGATGATGTTGCTTTAAAAAATAAAATTAACGTTATAAAAAAGGCTTTGGAAATAAATAAGCCGGATGCGTCTGATGCCATTGACGTGCTTTCAAAGGTTGGTGGTTTTGAAATTGGAGGTTTGGCGGGACTTGTCTTAGGTGCAGCCAAACATGGAATTCCCGTTGTATGTGATGGCCTGATCTCAACAGCAGGAGCTCTTATCGCATGTGAGATAGCTCCTGCAGCAAAAAAATATCTTTTTTCGAGCCACAGGTCTGTTGAAACCGGGCACAGATTTATGCACGAACGTCTGGGGCTTGAGCCTCTTATTGATCTTGAATTCCGCCTTGGTGAGGGTACCGGTGCTGCTATTGCAATGGAGTTACTGGACGCCTCAACAAGGGTTCTTGCAGATATCAAGACGTTTGCAGAAGTTGGGATTGAGAATGCTAATCGGGAATAAGCTGCATGATCGCGAGGTCACAGCTGAGGATGAAAAACTTTTATCTGGATATGCACTTCGATCCAGTAAAGTTATAAATATAAAAGTTTGGTTCCATTTTTGTCTTATAATCAAGCAGGTACGTTTTAAGTAATTTTTTTTCAATGACCAATATCCAACACGGAACTCCCAATAATCAAGGGAGGAAAAAAGAACCAGTTGAATAAGGCCGGTCTTGTCACTGCGCTGCGAAGCAAGTCCCCTTGGGGTACAGGTTAATATAATATTTTGCGAAGTTGAGTATCATGTATGAATAATGCAAAGGTTTGATGAAGTTTCGATAAGAAATCCATGGAAATTGCACCCCAAGGGCACTTGCTTCGCAGCGGAGTTCCGTGTTGGATATTCAATTGCTGATGCCTGATTACTGGAGCGAAGTGCATAACTATAAACTTTTATTACCGCGTACAAACTGCAAAGATAAATAAATGAAAAAGATAATACCGGATGATACAACATATAAAACTTTTCAGGATATTCTTACTGGATACAGGCTTTCAAAGACTTTGAAAGTTGCTTTTGAATCGGGTGTTTTTGATCTGATTGGAGAAAACAGGCTCCCGATACCGGCGATATGTAAAAAAACCGGATGGAATGAAGAAAAAGGGGGCCGGTTTCTTAATGCCCTTTGCGGTCTTGGATTTTTAGAAAATGATGACGGGCTTTTTTCCCTGTCATTGTTTTCTAAAAAATTCCTCCTCAAAACTTCAGACAATTATCAGGGAAGGGCGATAGAATTTGAAGGCCGTCTGGTTGAATCCTGGGATCTTTTAAACGACACTCTTGAAAAGGGAGAAAGGATTTACAGTACAGATAATAAAACAGGTAAAGAATACGAGGAAGCCCTTGAACTATATTTAGAGGCAATGAACGATGCTGCAAAAATCAGAGCCTGTGAAATGTGGGAGAATATTAAGCAGAAAAATAATGGTTTGATTTTGGATGCCGGTGCCGGTAGTGGAGCTTTTCTAATTGAGTTTCTTAATCGGCACCACAACTGGAATGGTATTTTTTGCGATTTACAGGACGTTATTAGTATAGCAAAAAAAAAACCTGAAATGGTAGCTCTCTCAGATAGAGTGAACTTTGTTGAAAGCAACCTGTTAGAAAATTTTTCGATTAATAATTTCTCGCTAAATAATTTTTTGCTAAATAAACAACATATCAAAAATTCGGATATTAAGGCTAATCTAGTAATCCTTTCAAATCTTGTTCATTGTCAGGGGAAAGCTGAAACAAACATTATTTTCTCAAACATTATTGATTCGGTAGTGGAAGACGGTATTGTATTGGTTCATGATTTTTTCTCAGATTGTGGATGGCGCGGAGCCCTGTATGATACCCATATGATGCTTAATACTTATAACGGCAGAACATATTCAACAGATGAAATGACCATTATGCTGGCTGATTTTGAGTTTTTGTATACAAAAACAATTCAACTTGACTCTGGCCCTACTCTTCTTGCAGCTTCAAAAATGCCTATTTCTTCAGAATTCATCAGTTGATTCTCTCGTAAAAAGTATTTATATGGCTAAGGAAAAGGGCCCATATACAAGCTTTAGTAATTTGCCAGGCTTGAAGTAGTACATGTCGTACGTCAAAAGTCTGGCAAATTACTAAAGCGAAGCAGATGGGACTTTTTACGACGCCATCATTAGTTAATATTTTAAAATACCTTTACATATGATAAAGTCAGCTGAATTATTAAAAATTACCTTTATGTGTGATCAATGAATGATGCTCTCGTAAAAAGTATTTAGATAACTAAGGCAAAGATGAAAATAAATTCGATAGTAAACAGATATATATTCAAAGAAATGATTCCGCCCTTTATTCTTACCCTGGGGTTTCTTTCTTTTGTTTTCCTTCTTGCACAGATACTTGATATTACAAATATGATTGTAAATTATAATGCAAGCCTTGTATCTGTATTGCTGCTTTTGTTATATTGCACCCCTGAGTTTTTACAGTTTACAATACCGATGTCGATAATGATGGCGGTTTTACTGACATTTCTTCGAATGGCTGTTGATAATGAAATTATTGCTGTTAAAGCTGGTGGTGGAAATATTTACCATCTTCTGTCTCCGGTATTACTGTTTAGTTTTCTTGGTTTTATTTTAACATTTATTATTACTGTTTATGGTATTTCCTGGGGTAATATATCCTATGAAAAACTTGCAATGGAAGTTGCGTCAAAAAGTGTTGATGCATCATTAAAAGAGGGCACTTTTAATGACAGTTTAGATGGAATAATGTTTTATGTAAATAAAATCGATGTGAAAAATAAAGTTTTATATGATGTTTTTATTAATGATTCGAGAGATGATAAAAATCAGAGTATCATTATTGCTCCGGAGGGAAAACGATTCTCTAATAAAGGTAATACTTCGTTTATACTTCGGCTTTATAATGGTTTTATTAATAATGTGAAGCTTGATGATAAATCTGTAAATACGATAAACTTTGATACATACGATGTTGAAATTCCTTTTAAAAAAGAAGAAGAGGAAGTTTCTAAAAAAAAGAAATCAATTAAGAAGAGTACCATCGCAGAGTTGAATGAATATATTGAAACAGCGGATAACGTGAAAGCAAAACGAAATGCAATTATGACGCTCCATAAAAGGTTTGCTTTACCTGTGGCTTGTTTTGCCTTAGGGCTTCTTGCTATGCCTTTGGGTTTGAAATCAGCATTTTCCAAAAGATCATCTGGTTTGGGTATAGGGCTGGCCTGCTTTCTGTTTTATTACTTTCTTTTGGGAACTGGATTGTCCTGCGGGAAAAACGGATTGTTGCCACCGGCTTTGGCGATGTGGCTTCCGGATATTATAATGGGTACTTTAGGTGTAATTTTTCTTGTAAGGATTGCCAGAGAACAGACCATTGGTATTGGTTATGGTTTTATAGAAAATATCGTCAGGTCGATTGTTTCTCGGATTCAAAAAAGAGCAGGGACAAAATAGTATATGTCGATAATCAGCCGGTACATCATCAAAGAATTTTTTAAGTATTTTGCTCTTGTTCAAATAGTTGTTATTACATTATTTGTATTTATAGATTATCTTACAAAAATTGGTAAGTTTATTAAGGTAGATATGCCTCTTAGTTCTGCCTTTGGCTTTGTTTTACTTAAAATACCTTTTATATTTACTATGCTAATGCCGGTTTGCTGTATTATGGCAACGATTATAGTTTTTTCTTTAATGATAAGGAATAATGAACTCCTTGCAATGAAAAGTGGCGGGATGAGTGTATATAGAGTTGTGCAGCCTGTTATAATTATGGGCGTTCTGACAACTATTCTGTTTTTTTTTGTTGCTGAACTGGTGATGCCGATAACTCAAACTTCAGTAAATAAAGTTAAAAGGATTATCAGAAACAAGGATGTTAAAACAACAAATGATAATAATATCTGGCTTAAAAAAGATAATATAATTATTAACATAAAATATTATAACTCTCAAAAACAGTCTCTTTCTGGACTTACTGTATTTTATTTTAATAATGATTTTCTACTAACGAAAAGAGTCGATGCAGGTGAGGCTTTTTACCAGAAAGGGAGTTGGCTGTTAAAGAATGTACATGAGATGGAAAAAACCAAGCCTGATGATGCTTTTTTCTCTAAGTTTTATTCTGATAAACAGATTCAACTTGATGTTAAGCCTGAAGATTTGAAAAGTGTTATAAGGCGATCTCAGGAAATGAGCATGAAAGAATTGTACCGATATGTAAAAAAAGCTAAGTCTCAAGGGTATGAACCTGTTTCATATATTGTAGATATGCACGCAAAAATTTCATTTCCTTTCTCGTGTTTTTTGATGTGTATTATCGGAGCTGGCATTGCCCTTGCCGGAAAAAGATCGCAAGGACTTCCTAAGGGTATTGCTCTTGGTATTTGTGTCGCATTTTTCTTCTGGTTTTTTCATAGTTTTTGCATTTCTTTGGGGTATGGCGAAATTCTTCCTGCTTTAGCTGCTTCATGGCTTTCTAATATTATTTTTATATGTATTGGCGGAGTTTTATTGTTAAATGCTGAATAACCTGAGAAAAAAAATTGAATCTGCAATGTATGAGGTTGAAAAATCTGACGATGACTTGACTGATATACTTTTGTCAGGTGCTTCTTATTGTTACAACAGTGCTATGCGGATTCGGGAAACTCTGTACATAAAAAAAATAAAAAAATCATACATGCTGCCCTGTTATGTTATTTCGGTCGGTAACATTACTGTCGGCGGTACAGGTAAAACACCAATGGTAATTTATCTTGCAGGTTTAATAAAAACACTGGGATACAGATCAGTTGTGGTTAGTCGGGGATATGGTGGAGAGGCCTCTTCAGGTGGCGGAATTGTAAGTGATGGTGATAAAATACTATTAGGCGCAAAAAAAGCTGGTGATGAGCCATTTATGATGGCTAAGCGACTTTTGGGTTTATCCGTTCCGGTTGTAATAGGAAGTGATCGCTATCGTGCAGGAATGACGGCTGTAAAAAAATTTAAGCCCGATGTTATTATTTTGGATGACGGATTTCAGCATTTACGATTGAACCGGGATTTGGACATTTTACTTTTTGATGCAAAATATCCGATAGGTAACGGAAATATTCTGCCACGCGGTGTAATGAGAGAACCTGCCAGTTCAATGGAAAGAGCAGATTTGTTTGTTTTAACAAGGGTTGAAGATAACCCTGTAGCCTCACCCGTTCAAAGTTTTTATAATGCAGTCTCAGGTTCCGTTCCAATAGAGGTTCTTGATATTATCCCCGCATTTACTTCGACTCATAAACCACATATTCACGGCAAGGTTAAACGCAACTCAATTGAGCTTATCCCTGACGATGGATTATGTGTTGATAAAGATGTTTTTGCATTTTCCGGTATAGCAAAAAACCATGAATTTCGGAAAACTGCCGAATCAATGGGATATAATATTAAAGGTTATTCTGAGTTTCCCGATCATTATTTATATTCTGAAAATGATTGTAATGATATTGCAGCTTCAGCACGGCACAGTTGTGTTAAAACAATAATAACAACAGAGAAGGATTATGTGAAAATTGCTGAGTTTATTAACCTGGACTTTGAACTGATTATTATTAGTATTGAAATAGATTTTGGAAAGAGTGAAAAATTATTTAGTGATTTAATAAAAGCAAAGATTGAACTCAAGAGGTAGAATATGAAAATCGCATTTCCTGTTGAAATTGACAAAGGTTTTGAAAGTATAGTTTTTAACCATTTTGGTTCGGCCAACTTTTTTATACTTGTTGATAGTGAAACGGAAGACACAGAGGTCATTCTAAATCAGGATCTTAACCATCAGCATGGTAAATGCCAGCCCCTTAAGGCTTTAGGTGGTAAGAATGTTGATGCAGTTGTTGTTGGAGGCATTGGCGGTACTGCAATGGCAAAGCTTAAAAAAGGTGGTGCCAAAATATATAAAGCTGTTGAAGGAACTGTGAAAAAGAACCTTGAAGTGTTTAAAGCGGGTAAACTTGTTGAATTTATGCCTTTCGAGGTTTGTGGTGGGCACACCGGGCATACCTGTGACTGATTTTCCGGATAATGACTGAAGTCGGGTTGACCTGCCTAAGGAGATTTGTAATTGAGATGAAATAAAAAAGCGGGGCGTAAGCCCCGCTTTTTAGTTTATAGGGTTAAGGTTTTGTTATTTATCTTGCACTGCCCCGGTGTACGCTGCATTTGATAAGTCTGGACCGGGAACAACCATATCCGCAGTATCTACCTCTGTCTCAGTTTTACTCCAGATTCCCGTTACATCATCAACTGTTTCGGTATAAACCCATAAAGCTCCACCTCTCCAGGTATCAAAACCGAAACTGCCTGTTGACCAGTTTGGCCACCACATTGGCATGTAGCCGATAACATCACCCACAGCTAACGTCGCATTGGACTGGGTTTCCATATCAATTGCGTCTACAAGGATGATCTGGAACCATTTGTCATTTGGGAGACCAGCGGTGTCGTAAAATGCTCCTACAGTGGTTGAAAGAGAATAAGTACCGCCTGAAACATCAGTATCAATGCTCACAACTGTTTGAACATGCATATCAAGAGTTGCGTCATAGCCCTCTTCAATCAGAACCACCTGAGGATTGGTAAGCGGGGGGTCGATTGTTGTTTGAACATTCCCTCCGATAGTAAATGGAAGAGATAGGTTGCTTACTGGTGTTATGTCTGCAGGGTTTGGAGGTTGGTATGCATCCTGACCGATGTAGAACTCAGGTCCGTCGATGATCTCATCCCCAACGATTACGGTTTCTTCATGCACGCATTCTCCATCTGATGTACAAGTGTCTTTTCCAACTTTGAGAACACCACCCCATGTATCAAACCACATACCACCTGATGAATGATTCGGCCAGTATGTTGGCTGGCTACCAAGACTGTCACCTGCGCTAAGTGCATCTGCTGCATCTTCCACAAGAACAAAATTGAACCAGCTATTCATTGATGTGCCGCTTAAGAAATCTCCAATTTCAAGATCAAGGTTGTAACCGTTCTCACCGATGATATCGGCAATTCTTACAATAGTCTGTGTGGATGACGATGTGGTTGAATTATAGACCTCATTTACAAGGGCAATTCTCAGGTTTGCCGCTGTTACGCTGTCATCCGTGATGGTGATCTTATTGAGTCCCTTGATGGTAAATACGTTAGTAAGGTCAAGGGGCTGACCCACTGTAAATTCAGTATGGGCACTTCCGCCGCGTCCGAGATATTCACCTGTTGCCTGATTAACAAAATTTACACCGATATTCAGGTGATAAGGATTGGTAGTATCCGGTTGAATTGGGAAAATATAAGGAATTGTGGCTGAAGTGGTGTAAATCTTCTTGTTATCCTCCCATGTGTTCCAGATCGGTGTCCATGAACAGTTGGTATCAGTACAATCGCTTAGTCCGATATCAATATCATAAACTATTTTGATACCCTCCGGAAGAGTCACTTCAGGTGCTTCCCAGGACACTGTTATTTTGGCATTCGTTGCTGTTTCACCTTCACCAGGTTCTGTGCCGTCACTCATTACATTGGCTGTGAAATTAGTTCTTCCACCGCCGGCATAGAAAAGATCCCATGACGTGTTAAAAGCTTCCATTTCAGCCTGAGTTGCACTCTCTCCCGGCCAGTTTGGCATACCTTTAGGAGTTGTTATCTTTGCATATTTATCTGTCATACCGGTGATAACTTTCTTTTCAAATGATTTTGTCGTAGTTGTACCATCGTAGACCACTGTTATAGTATATGTCCCGGATGTAAAGTCTGAAACTACACGTGTTGGATCAATTTCACCACCGGCTGATTCACCCCAGGGGTCAATTCCCCAGTAACCGTAATCATCACCTTCATGGGTAATAAATTCCATTGCTATTGTGCTTGTACCACCAGCAGCTATAGGATAGGTCAATGTTACAGTCGCTCCTGAATCACCTCCAAGTTCGTCATCACCACCCGTTGCAAAAGCCGCCAGATTCATGAGTTCAGTGCCACCCATCAGTGCTTCTTGTTCCATATTGTCGACCCATACACTACCTGGATGCAGGTAAAGTCCGTAAATTTCAATACCTGTGAAAAGAGTCGGGTTTGCAGTGACATAAGCTGGCAGGCCAAGAAAAGTGAAAAGTGCTTCGTCTTCCCAGTCATAAATATCTCTGTCATCATAATTGATTTGTCCACTGCTGTCCGCAGTACCGGAAAGATCACCTGCAGGTACAACCGTGTTCGGCATAAAAACTTCTTCCATATAAACAATCATTGCAATCGATTGCGGTGGATTCAGTGCTGTTGTAGTAGTGACAGGAAGTATCGTTGAAGGGAAAAGACCTCTGAAAATCGGTGGGAAATCAGCGAGATCTTCTTTTTGTTGGTCTGTCAATGATGCCGTATCGATAGCAAGTAAGGCGTACATTTCGTCAAGATTAGCATTTAGATCGGTCAGGAGGTTAGCTGTTGTTACCTGATCTGTATTAATAGCAATTTGTGCCCCCAGGCTATCTAAGTCGTATGTGATACTGCCGAGAATTGCGTCAAGAAGGCCGCCGGCTGTAACGGTTTCATTATTGACGTAAAGCCAGGTGAAAAAACCAAAAAAGACTTCAGGCATATCTTCCGATTCACCTTTATCGTCAGAGAGTAAGTCGTGGAATACCTTTTTAATAAAGGCTTCTTTCTCTTCTGCTGTAACTACTGTTGACATATCAAACAATGCTGCCTCGGTATCTGAGGCAATAAGTCCAAGTTCCGTGTCCACAGTTTCATCCGTTATAAGCAGACCGGCAGTATTGTCCAATTTATCATTTTCTACCTCACCGCCTACAATATCTGCCAAATCAGAACCTTCCTCAATCTCTACAACCATTGAAGGTATTTGAATAGCTCCTGATTCAACAAGCGTTTCTATAGCTGTTTTGACACTCTCAATAATATCATTGACAGTTTCATCATCTATTGCCGATCCGGATGTAGCACTTAAAATGGCGGCAACAAGGGCTTCAGTTATAACCGATGTCTGTGGTGTGACCTCAACCTCTTCTGTTGGCTCAACTGCACCTTCAGGGACATATGCACTGGCTTTCAATTCAAGTGCACTGCCTGAATCCGTGATCTTTATGTATCGGACAATATAGTTGACACCATCTTTGATTCCGTCACACTCATAGGAACGGTCTCCTTCAGCATCTTCTGTAAGAGAACAGACAATTTCTGTGTCGACCAGTTCTCCGTCTTCACCGACAACGTAGAGTTTGACAGCTTCAGTCGCGGTATCAATGGCTTTCGTTTTATAAGAAACTCTTTTTTTTGCGGCGCCTGAATCTAATTGAGCGCTGTCACTACTTGTTAATGATGAAAGTTTAATTGTTCCGGCAACTTTTGCAGAGCCCGCGTAGGGATCAGTTTCCGTATCCTCTGTTGCTGCAGTTGTTGAACTACTCCCACCACTACTACTACAACCGTTTAAAATAAACGAGGTGGACATAATAAATAGCATAGAAAGTACTACCATCATAAACCTTAACACCTGGGAATTTTGCCAGGAAGAAACACATGTAAGGATATTAACCCTTAAAGACTGTTTTGGTGAAAAAAACTGAGTCATATTTTCTCCTTTGTTTATAATTCTTTCTTTCAAAAAAAATAGAGTTTATGAAAACCAAGCGGCCAGAACATTTATTAACAGAGATGATGGATTCGATTTTGGGAAATCTGGATACTAAACCACAGGGTTACCCGCCAGCACATTCAGCCCCCTTCTGAATGCCTTGCTGTAAACTCGGACTAATAGAACCGTGCCGTTGTTTCAGCTGTAGTGTGGGTGTTGCCCCTGTTGGTGGTGAGTTAATTCTTTGATTCCCTTTAATGAATTTTCATTGCCATTGTCAAATGCCCGGTAATGACGACCTTCAGTAAACATCTTGTGTATATGAAACAAAAATATTTCTATACACTGCTAATGGTGGTTTCAATAGTGTTACAAAATCAAACGCCATAGAAATGTAGATGAGCTGCTCAATAGGTGCGTAATGAAAATCTACCAGCTTGTGAATAATACCCTATGCGTTCGCGTTGAAGTGAATAACATTTGATCATGTGCAACTCGCTACTTAAACATTTATTAGCGTTGTTGCTTTATTGTATCTATATTAAAAACCATAAGTATACTTATCGGTTATTAGGTGAAAAAGTTTAGAACTTTTTTTTAAAAAAACTGGTGTTGATGTTTATATTTATAAGCTACTGATATAATGAGGGTATAAGTTGTATGTGAAAAGCCGGAGTTAGGAGAAATATTGATTATTTTATGATAACAAGCGGCTGTTTTTTTTACATGCATCATATGACAATACGAGTGGTTTTTAAAATAATGATCACGAATTTTAATAATCATTGTTTACATGTTATTGTGTTGTAATTCAGAGTTTACGAATTTATGTTTATCCATGTTCACGGAACATTTGGTGAACTATTTTATGCCTATATGAATTGGTTTGTGATAATCTGGGTAGTCCACCTATAATATAGCGTTGCACCCACAGAAAGAGAGTTTAGAGGGTGCAGGTGATTGCGGATATAATTGATTAGTTATGTGCCTGCCGTACAGGTGCTTAATTTTGAGTCAGCCCGCATAAGAAATAAAAAAGCGGAAGCGTTTGCTTCCGCTTTTTTATTTATAGGATTAAGGTTTGTCTCTTATTGTTGTACTGAGCCAGAGTACGCTGCATTTATTAAATAAGGGCCGGTAATAGTCATACCCGGACTATCTACTGCTGTCTCACTTCTACTCCAGATATCGGCACTAACTGTTTCCTGGTAAATCCATAAAGCATCCCCTCTCCAGGTATCAAAACCGAAATTACCGGTTGACCAGTCCGGCCACCACATTGGAATGAAACCGATGATATCACCCACGGCCAACGGCTCAGAAAGTGGATCACCTGTCATGTCGTCAATTGCATCCACAAGGACGATCTGGAAGTGCTTGTCAGTTATCGGCAGACCAGCAGCGTCGTAAAATGCACCTACGGTAGTTGAAAGAGAATAGGTACCACCAGAAACATCAGTGTCAATGCTAATAATTCTCTGGACATGAAAATCAAGAGCACTGTCATATTCCTCTTCGATCAGAACTACCTGCGGATTAGTAAGAGGGGGGTCGATTGTTGTTTCAACAGTTCCGTCGATTGTAAATGCAAGGCTTAGGTTGCTTATTGGTGTTATGTCTGCAGGGTTTGGTGGAACATACGTCTCCTGCCCGATGTAGAACTCAGGTCCTTCGATGACTTCATCTCCGGTGATTACAGTCTCCTCATGCAAACAATCTCCGGCTGCTGTGCAGGTGTCTTTGCTGATTTTCAACATGCCACCCCAGGTGTCAAACCACATATTGCCTGAAGAATGATTTGGCCAGTATGTCGGTTCGAAACCAAGACTGCTGCCAGCGCTGAGTACATCTGTTGCATCTTCTACAAGAACGAGATTAAACCATGTATTCGTTGTTATTCCACTTAATAAATCTCCAATAAAAACATCAAGACTGTAACCGTCTCCGTTTTCACCAATGATATCATCAATTCTTACAACAGTACGTGTTGATGTTGATGTTGTCGAGTTATAGACCTCTTTTATAAGAGCAATCCTAAGGTCTGAAGGCGTTACATTTGTATCGGTAATCGTTATTGAATTAAGGCCTTTAATATTAAATGATTTTGTGAGGTCAAGGGGCTGCCCCACTGTAAATTCAGTATGTGCGCTTCCGCCGCGACCAAGATATTCACCTGTTGTCTGATTAACAAAATTTACACCTATATTGAGGTGATAAGGATTGGTAGTATCTGGTTGAATCGCGAAAATATATGGAACTGTGACTGAAGTTGAGTAGATCCGTTTATTATCGTCCCAGGTGTTCCAGATTGGTGTCCATGAACAAGGGCCTCCATTAGGATCACAGTTACTTTGACCTATATCAATGTCATAAACCATTTTAATATCCTCAGGAAGTGTTACTTCAGGTGCTTCCCAGGAGACTGTTATTTTGGCATGCGTTGCCGTTTCACCGAAATTAGGAGCTAAGCCGTTTGCCATCACATTTGCTGTGAAATTAGTTCTTCCACCGTTTGCGTTGAAAAGTTCCTGTGAAGTTTGAAAAGCCTCTTCTTCGGCTGTTGTAGCATTTTCTCCAGGCCAGACAGGCATACCACGTGGTGTTATTATCTTAGCATATTTATCCGTCATGCCTGTTATCACTGACTTTTCAAATGATTTAGTTGTAGTTGTACCATCATAGATAACTGTTACTGTATAGGAACCTGATGTGAAATCTGAGACCACACGGTTAGGATCGATAGTAGGGGAGCTGATCATTTCGGCTTCACTCCAGGGGTCGATTCCCCAATAAGAATAATCGTCACCCGGACGGGATATGTATACCATGTCTATCGTGTCTGTGCCGCCGCTTAATTTCGGGTAGGTAAGGGTTACAGTCGCACCCGAATCACCTGCCAGATCTTCGTCACCACCGCTTGCAAATGCAGCAAGGTCCATAATATCTATGCCACCCATAAGAGCTTCCTGCTCATCATTGTCTATCCATACAGTACCCGGACGAAGGTCCAGCCTGGAAATATCAATACCTATAAAAAGAGACGGGTTGGCTGTAACATACGCAGGCATGCCAAGGAAATCGAAAAGGACAATGTCATCCCAATCATAAACCTCGTAGTCATTATAATTGATTTGTCCACCATCATCAGCAGTACCAGTGAGATCCGTAGGCATTACTGTGTCGGGCATATACACTTTTTCCATATAGAGAACCAAAGCAATTGACTGGGGAGGATTTAATGCCGTTGTTATTGTCACCGGAAGAATTGATTCAGGGAAAAGGCCTCTGAAGATAGGTGGGAAATCGGCCAATTCCTCTTTTTGGGGTAATGTTAAAGATGACGGCACGATATCAAGAAGAGTATACATTCTGGTAAGATCACTGTTAAGACTGGTAAGCAGATTTGCAGTTGATACATCGCCTGTGTTAATTGCGGTCGCTTCATATGTAATACTACCTAGGAGTGCGTCAAGAAGACCTCCTGCCGATACGGTTTCATCGTTTACATAGAGCCAGGTGAAAAAACTAAAAAAGACTTCAGGCATATCATCCGACTCACCTTTGTCATCGGTGAGCAGATCTTTAAAGACTTTTCTGATAAAATCTTCTTTTTCTTCCTGTGTATCGATTATAGACATATCGAAAAGAGCCGCTTCATTTTCAGAGGTAATAAATCCTAACTCTGTATCTACTGTATCATCAGTAAGTACAAGGCCTGCAGTGTTGTCGAGTTTTTCGTTTTCTGTCTCACCACCAATAATATCTTCAAGATCAGAACCTTCTTCAACATCAATAACCATGGAAGGGATTTGAATAGTGCCTGATTTAACAAGTGTTTCGATGGCTGCTTTGACATTGTCAATAATATCATTTACAATTTCATCATCTATTGAAGCTCCGGATGTGGCACTTAAAATGGCGGCGACAAGTGCTTCTGATATTACAGATGTCTGAGGCGTGACTTCAATATCTTCAGTTGGCCTGAAGGCACCGTCAGGAACGAAGGCGTTGGCTTTTAGTTCAAGAGCAGTTCCCGATTCTGTCATCTGGACATAGCGGACAATGTAATTGATACCATCTTTGATGTTGTCACATGAATAGGAACGATCCACATCATCTCCTGTCAGAGAACATGAAATCCCTGTATCTTCAAGATTCCCATCTTCACCGACAACAAAGAGTTTAACAGCTTCTGTTAAGGGATCTACGGCTTTTGATGTCCGGGCACGGACCATTTTTTTTGATGGACTGGAACTTAATTGAGCACTGTCACTACTTGTCAGTGATGAAAGTTTAATGGTTCCGGCCACTTTAGCGGAGCCTGCATAGGTATCCTCATCTGTAGAACCACCAGAGGCTCCCCCTACAGCAATACCTTCTCCCCCGCCACCACTACAACCGTTTAAGGTCATAACACACAACAATGTCAGTAACGAAAAAAATATTATTACGTATTTTTGCATCAGGCTGTGTGAAATACAGATACTAAAGGTGTTTTCTTTGGTGGAATATTGCCGGCTAAAGTTTTTCATATATAACTCTCCTTTGTACTTATTTGGCTTGTTGTTCCAAAACGATTAAAAAAGAATAAAAAAAAATATTATTGTCCTCCCGTTTTTATGTGAGATCAAAGAGGCACATTTTTTATAGAAAAACGCACATTTCAGTAGAAGTCTGGATTCAAGTCATCTGCTGCGTCAAAAAAGAGTCTGAAGTTATTAATAATACAGTACCAAAAGATCCCTATACATATCGACATTTTACTGGAAAAAGTTTAGTTCTTTTTTCAGCCTTAAGATTTTTCATTTTAATAGCAGACAACAATCAAATATATTCACAAAATTAAAAATACCGGTTTACTTTCAATAGTTGAAAGAAGTCGATAGGTTTATTGCAAGGTTATCGTAATCGACATCATATACATAAGGTTTACCACCAAAAGGTTGTGAATCACCACTTCCAAAGCTGTATACGAAACCTAACGTTATACTCGATCTTTTTGTAAAAAAGGTAAAACTACAGCTTGTACCGTAGAGGTCAATACTCTCGCTGTATAGACTATAGGTTGATGTCGTGATATCGGGGGTATTTGCAAGATCTGTGAATACTCCCGCGCGTATTGCAAGGCTGTCATATGGGTAATACTCAGTTCCGAAAGCGGCATTAAAAACATATTCCTTATCTTCGACTTCTTCAAAAATTTTTAAATCTGCGGAGAACAGAAGGCTTGGAGAGTAAAACCATGCGATGCCGAGTGATGTTGTAAGGGGATTTTTCGCTTTATCACTGCTTTTGGAAGTCCCTAACACAATATTTGCCGGGTCTGCTACTTCATTCTGTATGGTTTGTAATTTGAATTTACTTGATGTGATCAGGCGCTTTGAAAAAGAGGCACCTATTGCCAGCTTGTCAAGCGGCTCCCAGAGAATGCCGAGGATCGGCTGTAAACCGTGCTCTGTTTTAGTTTTATAACTGTTGACAATATATTCACTTCCGCTTGCCGCCTCGAGGAGCTGATTGGTGATGACCTGGGTGTCACGATAGAAGTAATAGAGGGTAACGCCGACTGAAAGTGAGCCTGTGATGCTTTGGGCATATGATGGGCCAAACAGGTAAGCTTTGTCAAAGTCGTTCATGTTGATTGTGAATCTGCTGATTGTTCCAAGTTCATCACTTGCGATATCGCGGAAAGTCTGTTTCTGCTGTCTTTCAAATGCGTCTGGTGATGCATAGGAAAAACCGACCATACCGGCGTTGAATTTTTGAATAATGCCGAAATAATTAGGCATCAGACCGAAAGATTCCTGTTCCCAGTCTTTATCCCCACCACTGGTTCCGGTGAAAACGCCTTTATAGGTTTTATTGGACATATTCACAGCATTAACACTTGCAGAAAATTTATTTCCGGAAGCAATAGCAAGCCCTGCGGGATTGTAATAACACCCGTCAGAATCATCTGAAACGGCTGTGTATGCACCGGCCATACCTGAGGCTCTGTCTCCTACATTCGTGTTGATATAGTGGAATTCATCGGCATAGGAGTGAAATGATGACAATATAATCAGAAGTGATGAAATTATAATTTTATTTAGTTTTAACGTTTGCATAAAATCTTCTCCTTACCTTTGCGGTTTTTATTTTATCAAGTCCATTAACAGCAATCGTTTTAACCATTGCCTTTGTTCTTAAAGCAGGCTGGGGGTAATCTCCTTTGTAGGTTGAATCTTTTTTTTCAAATCCCTTGCATTTGGTTAAAAAATTGATGAGCCCCATAGGGTCATAACCTGCAGCTCCCGCCATAAGGATTGCCTGATTATCTGCCTGCATTTCTTCTCTTAGTTTGTAGCCTTTTTCAAACAGGGTTTTTGCTGCTTCATTGATTGCCTGTTCAAGAATATCTCTGAAGGTTGCTGTAGTGCCGCCTATCAACCCTGAAAACACCGAGAATGCCGAGTCGTCTCCCCCCTGAATATTAAGATTTCTTACCACGTGGCGCTGGGTAACATGGGCAATCTCATGCCCTAAAACGCCTGCAAGCTGCGCTTCGTTTGTCATTTCCATCAATGCTCCCTTTGTAATAAAAATATAGCCGCCAGGGGTTGCAAATGCATTGATCTCCTTAGAATCGAGGACAGAAAAATAGAACCTTACCTCTGGTCTGCCCGAGAACATCGACATGCTTTTGCCCACCATGTTAACATATTTTATCAGAGCGTCATCATTGACGAGCTTGTAATTTCCGAGAATACGGGCAGCAAGGTCACGGCCGAAAAGTATTTCAGCTTCGAGGTCTTCTACACTGGAGAAATTACTCTCAGTGGATGAAATCCTTTTTCTGTTATCATTTTTTGCGATTGACATGTTGGAAAGTATGAGGCTCGATACAAGAAACATTAAAAACAGATTAATTGTTTTTTTCATTTTTTACCCCCTCCCACAAAAAATTCATAGCCTCTTTATCACTGATTTGTATAGCTTCAATCTTTTCAAGTGACGCATAATCGGCTTTATATTTTTTTGCAAAATGCTTTCTTTTTTCCCTCAAACCCCTGGCAGCAGCTGTTGAAGTGTAAGATGAGGGTCTTCTCCTCGATTTTTTGGAAATCGATTCAATTTTATAAA
>PJEL010001886.1_pt1 | contig 20125 bp, 17 predicted proteins | sample 1853271 | NCBI WGS metagenome assembly PJEL01 (sample SAMN08108733, study PRJNA415343) | Invertebrate metagenome, whole genome shotgun sequencing project. | host: Globobulimina | place: Sweden: Gullmar Fjord | collected 2015-08
GTTACCCGCAGCATCCGATCCACATCACCACCAGGATTATTTCGAAGATCCAGTTCAATCTTTTGAATGGGAACCGGTCCTTGCTCAGCCGCTTTAGCAACTTTTTTTAACTCAAAAATCACTTTACGGCCAAACCGGGTGAGTTCAATTTTCAGAAGGCCTTCTGAATTGAAAGATGAGCTTTTAATAGATTTAACGGATTTGACCATGCGGATCCGGTCAGACGAAGGATGCCGGACTTTTTCCAGAATGGCTTTAGGGCCAATGATGCTTGCAAGAAGACGCGCAGCGCAAAACATATCTGTGCCGCAGGCCGCCTTTATATCTTCAAGGGTAGGAAGGGTCTTCGGTGAGACAGCTTGAACCGTTGTCACCAGTCGCTCAAAGGATCCTCCTGCCGATGCAATCACCGGCAGGAGAAAAATCAAAAGAGCAAGAAAACTTGTCTTAGTGACAGTAGTTAAGAGCACCAACGATATGCGCGCCCCATGGTTCGTCACCAACATTGGTGATTTTCTTGATCAATGTACGGGTTTTCGTATCGATAACCGCGACTTCGTTTGTACCACTGAGCGCTACATAAAGTTTGGTTCCATCTGGTGTGGTGACACCTGTTTCAGGCGTACCGCCTGGAATTTCGATAACGCCGACATTTTCCATCTTTTCAAGATCAATAACGGTAATGCTGTTGCTACCGCGGCCAATGACAAAGGCTGTTGTATCAAACCAGCCGGTATTCACTCCGGTCATGTCTTCAGAACCTTGTAGGCGCGCTACTTCTTTAAAAGGCGCAGTGGTTGAGAAGATAGAAACAGTTTCATCCCCATTATTTGGGACAATCATGTATTTGCCATCGCCGGAGGCAAAAGCGCGCCATGGGTTATCGCCAAGCTCAACGGTTGCCAGTTTTTCCTGAGTGTTCAGGTCAAACACGGCCATGTTGTCGCCATCACCAAAAGCGGCAAAACCAAGACGTCCATTCGGTGTCCGGGTCACATTGAGAATACCTTGATGCTCTTCGTCAGTACTTAAAGAAGCCAGTGCCTGATTTTCGCCGATACCCAATTCAGCCACAACGGTCGCAGAAGCAACGTCAATCACACTCATGAAATTGGCACCAAGGTTACCAACATAAAGCTTTGATCCATCAGAGCTAAAAGTCATGTTATGAGGCTCATGCAAGCCTGCAATACGGCTCAGTTCCACATTATCTTTCAGATCAACCAAAGACACCGTGCCTTCACCGATATTACCAATAGCAAGCGTGTCACCAGCGGGGCTGATTTCCATATGTTCTGGCTCATTGCCAAGAGACACTGTAGCCGCTTCTTGCAACGTGCGAAGATCAATAATGGAGATTGTATTATCTTCGGTATTGCTTGTGATCATTTTACCAAGTGTTTTGGAAACAGCCACCTGATGAGGGACATTTCCCACAGGAACGGTTGCAATAACCTCGTCCGTGCGGCTGTCAATGATCGCAACATCTGCTGAAGAGCGATTGGGAACAAAAATATATTTGTCGAGGCTGCCTTCAAGGGCAGACGCGGATGTGGAGGCGAAAGTCGCCAGAAGAGCTGCACCAGCGGCAACTCCAAGAAGAGATTTTTTAAACATAAACACGGGACTCCTTGCGTTCACAGAGTAACCGTGCCACCGCGCGACTGAGCCAAAGGGAAAAAGCCTATACATCTAACCCTCGTGCGGAACACCCCGTTCCTAGCCATCACAGTAGGCACATTATAACGGCAGGTCTCCTGACTTACGGGTCGTTGTCTTCAAGGCCTGCCTTCCCGGTTTCCCAGTGGCATAAACGGCCTTAACTCTCCGTTCACAGTTACGGGGGTAGCTACGGATTTGGTCCCTGATGGGTACGCCTCACCGTATTCCCTTTTAATCTCCTAGGTATCCACCATCGGAGAACCATTACCTTGAAAATACACTTAAAGAATTGACCGTCAATTGCGTTTTGAAAGAAACGTCATTTTTACAATGGTAGATTTCTCAGCTCTGCGAATTTGGGGTTGAAAACAATTACTTACAACACACATACAAATTGCATTTACACGAGTATGGTAGCGTAACAACGGGTTCAGGGGATAATATGGCCAACACAGCAACATTCTGGGACAGGATTGCTAACTTCTATTCAAAACAACCCGTGTCGGATGAAGCCTCCTATCAAAAGAAACTGGCTATCACCCGAGATTATTTTGAACCTCATATGAAAGTACTGGAATTTGGCTGCGGCACCGGCTCCACCGCTCTTAATCACGCCTCTTATGTTAAACATATTCATGCCATTGATGTATCCGCAAAAATGCTAGCCATTGCACAGACAAAAGCGGATGAAAAAAGCATCACAAATGTCACGTTTGAGCAATCCAATATCGACGATTTCAAAACGACCAAACCTAATCTTGATGCGGTGATGGGACATAGCATCCTGCATCTGGTAGAAAACAAGGAAGACGTCATCGTTAAAGTGCATGAAATGCTTAAACCCGGTGGTGTTTTTATCTCCAGCACACTTTGCATGGGAAACCGGATGAAGCTCCTCAAAGCCATTCTGCCCATTGGAAATCTTTTTGGCCTTCTCCCCCGCGTCAAATTCTTCACTGAAGAAAATTTAACCAGTGCCCTCACCGCGGCAGGATTTGAGATTGATCAAAAATGGCAGCCCGGCGAGGGAAAATCTTTGTTTATTGTGGCAAAAAAGAAGGCATTGAGATGACATTATCACAAATGTTTTGATCATTCTTAAAAGGGCAATTTGGGTTTCACGCTAATATTATGTATAATGCACCTATACAAACAAATAATTCCGTTCATCATTTTAGTATTTATCAATGATTTAAAAGTATGATTGCGGGTACACAAATATCTGGTGAAGAGGATATTTACATCAGAATAAAAAAGAATATCAAACCTGCATATCTCGACGGCGATCAAGGATTTAAAGCATTGATCGAACATTCCAGAGATTTTATTTTTCTTGTCGGACGCGACGGGACCATTAACTTTGCCAACAAAGCAAGTAGCACCCTTCTCCGATACAAAGTAGAAGACCTCATCGGCCGTCCAATTTCTGAAATTATCTCGCCGGCCGAACCGGATATTGTTTTTCCAATAGAGCCGGGATCACTTCTTGAAACCCACAGCAAGAAAGATCTGTTCATCAATTTCATGGGTGGCACAGGAGAAAATGTTCCCCTTAAAGTGAATTGGGAAAACTTCCTGGACGACCCCGATATCAACTGCCTTGTCTTGCGAGCGTATGAAGCCGATGCCCATTTGAAAGTGGGAGAAGGAGAAGAAGAATACGATGAGGCTTTGTTTGCTGCCGCATTTCGGGTCAACACGGCTATGTGCTCTATTACGGATCCAGCAACTGGCGAGCTTCTGGATGTCAATGAAACCTGGATGAATGTAATGGGTTATACCCGAGAGGAAGTGATCGGCAAGACATCTTTGGAGCTTAACATTTGGGCAAATCCTGAAGGCCGCAAGGAAGCACTAAAGATTATCCAGACACAAGGCCACCTGAAAGATTTCGAGCAGGAAGTCTGCATCAAGGACGGATCGATCAAAACTGTGTTGGCGTGCGCTGAAGCGGTAAAAATCGGGTCTGTTGAACGGCTATTTTTCTCAATTCTGGATATTACCAAACAAAAGAAGATGGAAGAGGAGCAAAAATATCGGCGGGATCTGTTCGCGGCATCCTTTCGGGTAAACAACGCTCTATGCTCCATCTCAAATCCAGATGATGGTGAAATTTTGGATGTTAACGAGATTTGGCTGGATTCCTTGGGCTATACCCGTTCTGAAGTGATCGGGAAAAAGATCACAGAACTCAATATTTGGGAACACCCTGCTCGCCGTAAGGCTGCTGTAAATTCACTGCGTCATATCGGGCGTTTTAATGATCATGAGGAGATTATTCGTACAAAAAGTGGCGAACTCAGGACTGTAATACATAGTGCCGAGATCTTGAAAATTGGCTCTCTTGAGCATTTGTTTTCTTCAGCGCGGGATGTGACGGACGAACGAGCTAAAGCCAAGAAATTGCAAGAAAGCGAAGACAGACTACGTCAGGCCCAAAAAATGGAAGCCGTGGGACAGCTCACCGGTGGCATTGCTCATGACTTTAATAATTTGCTGTCCATCGTTATTGGCAATGCAGAAATGATTGAAGAAGCAGGCGGATTTGATAAACAAGTCGATGCCATTCTCAGGGCCTCAACCCGTGGCTCTGAACTCACTCAAAGCCTGTTGGCATTCTCGCGCAAACAAATTCTGGAACCCGTTAATTTCAATCTGGAAACGCAGCTAAAACCCATGCTCACCCTTTTGCCAAGAACTCTGGGGGCGACCATCACCATACGAACAGAAACCTATACAGATTTATGGAGCTGTTTTGCCGATCCGGGACAGGTTGAAAATGTCCTTCTCAATCTGGCAATCAACTCCCGAGACGCCATGCCCGATGGAGGGTTTCTGGATATCTGCTACACCAATAAAACCGTAGAAGGGCACGATTTTGTCTCCCTGAAGGTCAGCGATACTGGATGCGGCATGAACGAGGAGACACTGGCGCATGTCCTTGAGCCCTTCTATACGACCAAAAAAGTAGGCGAAGGCTCCGGCTTAGGCCTCAGCATGGTTTCCGGCTTCGCCGAACAATCCGACGGCCATCTGTTTATTACGTCATCGGCTGGCAACGGAACACAGATTGAATTGTGCCTACCAAGGGCTGTATAGCGTGCACTGTGGTCTTAGCGCTGCTTTCATCCGCGAGGAGACCACTGTTTGTTTTCTTTGGAAAAGCAATTTATTATGAGATGCCTACTACGATGGAGCTACAGGTAAAGATAAACTGCACTTGCTCTCGTCTATTCTAAATATTAATTATTTCTAATATACAATTTGAAAATCCATTTTGGGCGCGTACTATCACATTTCACTGGATCGCCAGCTGAGTATCCTGCAGGGGACCAAAGGAAAAACAATTTGGAGGATGATATGAGTGCGTCGGAAATAGCTGCTGTAAACCAAAAATTCAGTGCTTGCATCGCAAATAGCGACTTGGATGGTCTGATGACCCTTTACACGGAGGACGCCTCCTTCATTGCCCCCAATGCAGACTTTTTTCAAGGCCGTGATGAAATCAAAGGCTTCTTTGAAGCCGTGCTTAATATGGGCATCAAAGAGGTACGGCTCAGCACCAACGAAATCGACATGCAGGGAAACACCGCCATTGAGGTTGGGACATATGAACTGTTGGCCGATGGGGGCGTCCAGGCGGACCATGGCAAGTTCATGGTTGTCTGGAAAAAGACCAGTGGAGAATGGCAATTGCATCGCGACATGATCAATACCAGCATGCCGGCTCCAGAATAACGCAATTCATGCCAATTTGTGGCGGTGAAAGAAATGCGGGTACTACTCACCGCCTATTGAAACGACAGTTGATACATTTAGGCAATAGGTTGCGGCGAATGTTCGGCTGCGATCATACTCAAAATGAGTTTATTTACTGGTCCAAGTGATATCCATATCACTCAAGGCATTCAGATACTCATCCCTATCAATGAATCCCATACACGGAAAAGCACCTGTTTCGTTTAAAGTACCGTCAGCAAGTTTCTTTGCCAGCAATATAGCTGGCATGCAGGGAATATAAGGCCCATCACCTGATCGCGCCGTAAGTTCAAATATCACAACTTTGTCTTTGCCTTTAAGATCTTTCCCGGAAAGTTCCATATGGAACCCGCTATTGGAAGTGCCAAACCAGTCAAACAGATATGAAATTTTCAAAAGAAGAGGCGCGAGTTTTTCCAATCGTTTAATCAACCCAGCACGAACAAGCCATGACAAACCCCATAACGACACATGAACGAGGGGAATTTCCAGCCCGGCATAAAATCTGATATTTTTTAGATCTGGATACCGACTTGGAAATAAAGCCAGATCTGGAACATCACAATTTCCAAGAAAACGACGGCCCAGCTCTGAATATTGGCGAATACGCATATCTTGCCAGCCGTAAATATCTGCCATTTCGCCATCAACAAGTGTCGGAATTGATTTACCAGTATAAGACAGGATTGCAGCAGTTGTCGCTAAACCGCGCGCGGTCTTTTGCGCTGTTGTAATGCCATAGTCAATCCGTTCTAGGGCAGTAAACTCACCCTTATAATAATCGACCAGCGCAGATGTCAGGCAAGGAACTGAGCTTGCGCCGCTGATCACAAGCACATCATTCTGTTTTGCAAGCGTATCAAGAGAAGTAATACCAGTGACGAATTCACGTCCATCCGCAAGATCAATATAGTGACACCGCTGATTTATGCTGGCTTGCGCTATGTCATATCCCTGAGACTGAAAGGGTCCGGAAGTATGAATTACAATATCTGGCTTGATTTTAACAAGAACCTCTTCAAAACTCTCATCTATATCGACAAATACGGCTTCGGGTTTATTCGCAAATTCAATGTCAGCGATCAGCTTATTTGCTTTATCGAGAGACCTTCCCGCGATAATAACCTGAATATTGTTTTCCAAGGCCAATTTCTTAGTAATGAATGTTCCGAAATTGCCATAACCACCGATAATAAGAACTCGCTTAATCATCAAACCTCTTTAACCTCAAACCGGCCCTTATATTCATATATTTTGCCCCACCATGGGTGCGTAATATGGGTAATCATATCAAACCTATTCTCATCGACAGCGACCTCTTCTGCATATCCTTCGCCTAATAAAAACGTAAGTGGTAACGGTATGGACAATCCAAACAGGCACAAGGCATATCCGCGATGCTTCAGGATCACTTTCTCCCCGTCCCACAGATAATGTAATTTCCAAGCAAGTCCGAAACGCATTATTTCCATGACCTCATTATTTTTAATCTGCACCATGCGAGAACGGAAAATGTAAGGCTTGGCTTCTCCAAATTTGAAAACACGCTGAAAATGAAAAGCTTTTGATTTTTCTGTACTTTTGAAATGCACTGTTACCGGTACGTTCTTTTCATTGTGAGCTGGAATTTGCCCCATTAAATTTAAGACAGGTGCAAGCAACCTGATCGGCCCAGCACACATCACATCCAATTTGCCCTCCACTATTGTCTCGTCATCCCCATAAGGTCTGTTCGAATAGTGCTTGAGCATAACTGGAGGTAATTTATTCCACTGGTCCCCAAAAATGGATTTAAAGATAGGCTCCTTATTAGTCATACTGGTTTGAATACCATTAAAAAGAATATGGCCACTAGTCCAACAAAGGCAGGCCATCCCAACAAAAACCAGTATTTAAAAAGCCTATGATACCGTTCAGACAATTCGGCACCGGTCACTACACATTGCGCCAGCTCCTTTTTCATCTGTATTTGTATCCAGACCACAGGAATCCAACAAATTCCGGCAAGAAGATAGAGCATATAAGTCGCAAATAACCACACATCTAGCCAGCCATAACCGCCCTGCCAAACAAGCCACACTCCTGTCAAAGGCTGAACAATAACAGCGGGAAATGTGAAAAAATAATCCGCTAATACAGTATTCCGTGCTGCAAACATTTTCTCATGAATATTGTCTGAAAAATGAGAACTAAAATGAAAGAACGCAATCCCCATCCCGGTACCAAATAATATGGTAGAGCTTATGATGTGGAGTGTTTTAATTGTGAGATACGCGTCCATGATACTCTTACGCTATACAAAGTAATTGTTTTTTATATGTGTTTATCGATTTTAGACACTCACCCACTAACCAGCAACTTATAATAGTGCTGGAACTCAACACGCTGACCTATGTTGCTGTATCAGAATTCCAATCCTGCCCGACCTGATTGATGTTAGCCGCTGGACCTATTACGTCAAATCAAACTATCCGAACCGGCATCTTCCGTATTCCGCGGATGAAGTTTGAGTAGATCCGTTGGGGTTTTCCGACCAGTTCAATATGCAGATCTCTTTTCAGGATTTCTTCCCAGAGGATTTGCAGTTGCAATTCGGCCAGCCGGTCGCCAACGCAGCGGTGGATACCTGCGCCGAAGGCCAGGTGGCGACGGGCTTTTATGCGGGCGATGTTGAAACTCATGGGATCGTCAATCACGTCATCGTCCCAGTTGCCGGACACATACCACATGACGACCTTATCGCCCTTCTTGATCTGCTTGCCGCCGAATTCCACATCAGCGAGTGCCGTTCGGCGCATATGGATGATGGCGGATTGGTAGCGGATAATCTCTGGCACCATCGTCTTGATAAGGGTCGGATCAGCGCGCAGGGCCGCGAACTGATCCGGGTTTTCCAAAAGCGACAGCAAACCGCCACTCATGGAATTGCGGGTGGTGTCGTTGCCGCCCACAATCAGTAAAACAAAGTTGCCGATGATATCCATAAAATCCATGTCCTTGGTGGCGTCCCCTTGGGCCATCATGGAGATCATGTCAAAACCGGCAGCGCCTTCTTCTGTGCGTTGTTGCCATAGATTAACGATATACATCCCCATTTCCTTGAGGACGACGAGCCGTTCTTCATCCGATTTTACGGGCGCATCGGGCGCGTCAAAATTCGCCGTCGCCACATCGGACCAATAGGTGAGCAAGCGCCGATCTTCGAAGGGAAAATCAAACAGGGTTGCGAGCATCATGGTCGTGAGTTCTATGGAGACCTTATCAACCCAGTCGAACGTCTCTCCGTGCGGCAAACTATCCAGCACATGTTGCGTTCTCTCGCGGATCATTGCTTCCATATTTTTGAGATTGGAGGGTGCCACAGCTGGTGCAACTATTTTTCGTTGCTCCGAATGTTTGGGCTGATCCATAGTGATAAAACTGGTCATTTCATTACCAAATGGATTATCGCGCACGGCAATACCGCCCAGATGGGCTTCTGATGAGAAATTTTTGTGATCCAGCTCCACCTTTGTGATGTCATCATAACGGGTAATCGACCAATAAGGGCCGAACGGGCTGTTGGCGCAATAATGAACCGGATCTTCTTTGCGCAATCGTTCGAACAGCGGGTAAAAACAATCATTCTGATAGAGCGCTGGGTCACTGACATCAATATCTTCAAGTGGCATGTTCGAGATATCAGGTTCACTTATTGTTTTTGCTTCGCTCATAATTTCCCCCTTATTGTTTTTGTTGCTTACGCTCTCTTGTATTTGCTTATTATTATTTTTAAAAATTTAATATATCAAGCGCTCAAACACAACCATTTGATGTAAAAATCAGAAATTCTTTGAGGCAAAAACATCCAATCAACGCGCAGACAATTGGATTACGCTGCGGAAATTACCCGTATAATAATTTTCATTTTAAATTTACATCAGGAAAAATAACGCGGATGGGTGTTATGCGGGCAAAACTCTCATCGCCACATCAATCAGTCGGTGCAGGTTTTCTGGTTTGCCCCCTGCCCGGCCCATAACCGCCAGCGCGACACATTGACCATCAAAGAAATCGGCAAGAGCTTCAATATCGGTATCCACCGGCAATCGCCCGGCATCCAATTCTTTTTGAAAGCGGATGACAAATGAGCTCCGTCGCTTTTTCTCGCAGCTCCGCCCGAGATCTTTCAGAACAGGGGGTTTCCCCGCACATTCTACGACGCTGTTGACCACAAAACAGCCACCGGGACGGTTTTGATCCGCTGATCCTTCAGCGATCGTCAGCAGAAAACGGCGGAGGGTAATTTCCAGACTATCCGTTGAGGTAACAAGGTCATCGCGTGTGGATGTAAACAGGTCAAAATACCGGGTGAGCGCCTTGGCATACAAGCCTTCTTTATCCCCAAAGGTCGCATATAATCCGGGTTTGGCCATACCCGTTGCATCGGCCAGATCATTCATTGATGTGCCTTCATATCCTTTGTCCCAAAAAACGCGCATGGCGGTTTCGAGGACTTCATCCGGATCTGATTTTCTGGGTCGGCCACGTCCCATTCTGAATCTGGCTCCTGTGATCAATGACAATTTAGTACCGATCAGTATTTTAATCTATTGACAACAAGGCGCAAGTATTTATTTAAATACTCATCGGTACTAAAAGCAACCAACCAACAGTGGAGAATATTTGATGGGAACTGCCGTTATCATAGGCGCCGGCGAAGGTCTATCCGCCTCCCTCGCCCGAAAATTGCACAGCCGGGGACATACTCTGATCCTCGCTGCACGAAATGTTGAAAAATTGAGCCCCCTTCAAAAAGAAACCAATGCGACAATCATCGCCTGCGACGCCGCAAATGAAAAAGATATGGAACAGGTTTTCCTTGAGGCAGACAAGCTTGGCGACCCCCTGGATATTGCGATTTATAATCCGTCAGCCCGTGTGCGCGGACCGATTACAGAGCTGGATCCAGAAGCCGTAAAATCAGCGGTTCTGACGACAAGTTATGGTGCTTTTTTGATGGCTCAGCAGGCCGCAAAACGGATGATCCCGGCGGCAAATGGGTCGATCCTCTTTACCGGGGCGTCGGCAGGAGTGAAGGGTTTTTCAAATTCATCAACCTTTGCCATGGGTAAGTTTGCTCTGCGCGGTCTGGCCCAAAGTCTTGCCCGCGAATTGCATCCACAAGGCGTTCATATCGGCCATTTTGTAATCGATGGCGGCATTCGAAGTGCAAATCGTCCAGAACAGACTGGATCACCAGATGCCATGCTAGACCCCGATGCGATTGCCGACAGCTATTTGCATTTTATCGATCAACCAAAATCCAGTTGGGCGTGGGAGATTGAACTGCGTCCCTGGACAGAGAAGTTTTAAGCCAAAAGTGATGAGTGACCATATTTTACCCTGTACAGACAGGTGCAGTTGGGTCATTTTTCTTGCGGCGCATTGTTAAACATATTTGAAATGAAGGCAGACATGTTTGTCCATGCCGTCAACCGGAGAGCGACTTTATGAGTGATACACCATCCTACACCCCCCCAAAAGTCTGGAAATGGGATACGGGAAGCGGCGGGCAATTTGCCAATATCAACCGCCCGATTGCCGGTTCCACCCATGACAAGGATCGCCCCGTTGGCAAGCATCCTATGCAGCTTTATTCTCTGGCAACGCCGAACGGCGTCAAAGTCACTGTCATGCTCGAAGAGTTGTTGGCACTTGGCCATAAAGGGGCTGACTATGATGCGTACCTGATCAATATCGGCGAAGGTGATCAATTCAGCAGTGGTTTTGTTGAAGTTAATCCCAATTCAAAAATCCCGGCCCTGATGGATCACAGTACCACCCCGCCGACACGTGTTTTTGAATCCGGTTCCATCCTTTTGTATCTTGCGGATAAATTCGGCGCCCTTATTCCAACAGACCCTGCCAAACGGACAGAATGCCTGAACTGGTTATTCTGGTTGATGGGAAGCGCGCCTTATCTGGGCGGTGGCTTCGGTCATTTCTATAAATATGCACCGGAAAAATTTGAATATCCGATCAATCGTTTCGCAATGGAAGCGAAGCGCCAACTTGATGTTCTGGATCGTCATTTGGCAGAAAATCGGTATTTGGCCGGGGATGAATATTCCATCGCCGATATTGCAACCTTCCCCTGGTATGGATCATTGGTTGCCGGGATCGTCTACGATGCCGCTGAATTCCTTGATACGGCATCTTACAAAAATGTTGTGAGATGGAATAACGAGATCAATGAGCGCGAAGCGGTCAAACGCGGCAAAATGGTCAACCGCAGCTGGGGCGAATTAAACGAACAGCTTCGTGAACGTCATGACGCCAGCGATTTTGACCTTCGGACCCAGGACAAGCTGGAACCAGAAGCCGAATAAATAACACTATTTTCCATTTGAAGGCGGCACTCTGTTTGTCGCCTTCAAATACCGATCCTCACTTAATTACCATCCCCAAAAATACTTAGCAGTAGTTTTTACATATTAATATAATAGTAATATTAGAAAGGCATCCTGCACTTAGCAAACCGGCGTGAGGGGCAGGCATGCAATCAGTGACGCGAAATCGCATCCGTCACGATGAGTGAATATCGCTATGTATTTCCAGGACATTCGTACAAAAACGAAAATTCTGATCGGCATTTGTTTGCCAATGCTTCTTCTTGTCATTCTTGGCGGCGTTATGATCCGAAATATCGGTGCCATTGTTGCCACTGAAGAAGCCGTTGACCTTGAATTCCAGCTTCGCCAGAAATTAACAAATATTGTCCGCTCAGCGATTGATATGGAAACAGGTATGCGCGGTTACCTGCTTGCCGGCAAAGAAGAATTTCTGGAGCCTTATCATGAGGGCGCCAAAAAGTCCTATTCCGAAATCGATGAGCTGCATTCAATTTTAGGGGACAACCCTCAACAAATGATGCGCCTGAATTCAATCAGAGATGTCCTTAAAGATTGGCAGCGGCAGGTCTCCGAACCAACCATCGAACTTCGCCGACAAATCAGTCATGGCAAAAGCATGAATTCTCTCTCCGCGATCATCGCTGAAGGCAAGGGTAAGCAATTCTTCGATGAATTCCGCAAACAAATCGGTCAGCTTATCAACATCGAGACAAATCGATTGGTACTGGCAAATATCAATCTGGAAAATGCCCGTCAATTGATCGATAGAAATATTCAGAAAGCCGATCAAACAACGAAATGGATGAACCATACATTTGAAGTTTTGGCTGAAGCATCAAGCATGAAGGCTAGCATACTGGACATGGAAACCAGCCTGCGTAACTATCTGTTATCTGGAGGACAGGAAAGTCTCAGTAGCTATATTACCGCTAAAAGTACTTTCGCAAATCAATTCAAAACCCTCCTAACATTGGTGAACGACAATGCTGCTCAGGTAGATCGTCTTGGGAAAATCCAACAAACCATACAAATTTGGACAGAGCAGGTGGCAGAGCCTGCAATCCAGCTTCGCGACGACGTCAATGACAAGAAAAAAGACATTACAGAGATCTATTCATTGCTACAGAATAATCCCGACAAGCAAAAGCACGAAACTTTCCAAAAATTAGTCGAAGCCTTCACTTTAACAGAGCAGACATTGAGAACATTTCGACAGAAAAACACTGTTGAAGCCGAAATGGCGGTGAAAGACAATGTAACGAAAGTATCAAAACTCCGGCAAGAAGTAGATCAGACAAATAAGCATATCCTTCTCGCATCGTCTCTTCTGACAGCAGCGATGGACATGGAAACCGGTATGCGTGGTTTTCTGCTTACCGGCATTGAATCCTATATTGCTCCATACAAGGCTGGAAAAAATCAATTCGCCAGCAAAGTCAGTAGACTTGAAGGTGCTTTTGAAGGTGCTTTTGAAGAAGATACTAAAACGGCTCAACATTTAACTGCGGCTGTCCAAATCATGCAAACCTGGCAGCAATCGGTTGCAGAGCCCCTCATTGCCTTGCGGCGTGAAATCACCGGCGCAAAAACGATGGATGATATGGCCCGATTGGTTGGCGAGGCCGAAGGAAAACAATATTTTGACCAGTTCCGAAGATTGGTCTCGGAGGCTGAGGCGGAAGAGGCGAATAACTTTCTATCCCGACAAGCAATAGCCACAGATACAGTTGAGAGTACATATCTGGTCATCCCGGCCAGCATCGTTGCCGCAATGCTGATCGGTGGGTTTCTATCCTGGAAAATAGGCAACAGTATTGCAACTCCCCTTATAACCACCACACATGCCATTGAAAAATATGCTGACGGAAAAACCAGGTCTCTCCTTGCAGATACAGGTCGCCGCGATGAGATCGGAACTCTGATCCGCGCCTTCAATGCGATGGCAGGCAAGCTGACTGAAAAGGAGAAGCAAGCGATCAGGGAAAATGAAATTCGTAAAGAAGCCGAAGCAAAGGCAATTGCAGCCAATCAAGCCAAGTCTGATTTTCTCGCCGCGATGAGCCATGAAATCCGTACACCTATGGCCGGTGTTCTTGGCATGACGGACTTGATTCTGGATACGGATCTCTCTCCGCAGCAGCTTGAATGGATATCCAGCATTAAACTCTCTGGTGAGGGCCTTCTGACAATTCTCAATGAAATTCTCGACGAGTCAAAACTGGAGGCGGGTAAACTTGAACTCTCCCCGTCTGATTTTCATCTTGCTTCATTTATTAAGGAAACAAGTTTTCTGTTTCGCCCCAAGATCGAAGAAAAAGGTATCAAGCTGGATATTGAACTGGACGAAACACTTCCCGAAGGTCTTCATGCGGACAGGATGCGGATCAGTCAGATATTGTCCAACCTGCTCAGCAACGCCCTCAAATTCACCCAAGACGGTCATATTACAGTTCGCGCAAAGCTGGAAACAAGCGGAGATAACAGGCCTGTAGTTAAATTCACCGTCCTTGACAGTGGCATTGGCCTGACGGAAGAAGCACAGGGGCGAATTTTCGCCTCCTTTTCTCAAGCTGACAACAGTACGTCCAGAAACTTTGGCGGCACCGGTTTAGGCCTTTCCATATCGAAAAAGCTGACAGAATTGATGGGTGGTGAAATTGGGGTGGAGAGTACCAAGGGCGTAGGATCAGCATTCTGGTTTACTGTGCGCTATCAACCAACCAAAGGTAAAGTAGCCCCTGTTGACAGACGGCAATCTTCGGATCGCTGGATAGCATCACGATCCCTGAAGGTTTTGGTGGCTGAAGATAATCTCATTAATCAGCAAATTATTTTGCGGCTCCTTGGGAAATTGAACCACGACGTTACAATCGCATCCAATGGCAAGAAAGCGATCGCCTGTCTTGAAGAAAATGACTTTGATATCTTTTTGACCGACATCCGCATGCCAGTCATGGACGGATTACAGGCAACCACGGCTATCCGGTCTATGGAGGGCGACATTTCGAACATTCCGATCATCGCGCTCACAGCAGATATCGCAACAGAACATGTCCGAAATTACAAAAACATTGGAATGAGCGAGGTTTGCGAAAAACCGATAAACCTCCCGGTTTTGCTAAAAACGTTTAACACGGTGCTTGGTGAAGAGATCCACACGCCCGTAAAACCAAAACATCCAGGAAAGAAAATTCAGCACAAAAAGGTTGAAACGTCGTGTCCGCCAAACACCGCAAGCTTCTCCCATGTTCTCAACCGTGTGTCAGACATTGCTTTACAGCAAAATGACCTTTTCGCTCAGAACAACGAGCCAAAGGTTGATTTGAAAGGTCTGGACGAGGATTTAGTCACAGAACTAACCGTTCGTTTTGCAAAAGATCTGGCAAATAAATGTAGTGAGATGAGTGCTTCGGTAACGGAATTGATGAGTAATCCACTCAATAATGAAGCCAAAAATACGATTGGCGCGGCAACCCATATCCTAGCCGGTCAGGGCAGTACATTCGGTTACCATCTGATTACAACCATCTCCTCAGCAATCGCTGTATTTCTTAAAGGCAAGGATATACTAACGCCAGAGGATGTTGGTAACCTGAGCAATCATGTTGAGGCAATATCACTCGTTGTTCAGAAACGAATAACCGGCCACGGCCATAAAGCCGGTCGTATCCTGTTGCAAGGATTAAAAGACTTCGCCTAATCCTCTTCCTCTTCAGGATCGAGGGTTGGCGGTGTGTCGCTGGTGACCAGATCATCAAACAGGCCGGAAGGCTCGGTATTGAGCAGACCGGCTGCTTTGAGTTCATCAAAACCCGGCAGATCGCGAATATCATCCAGGCCAAAATGGATGAGGAATTCCTCAGTAATACCATAAGTTACGGGTTTACCGGGTGTCCGGCGACGACCGCGCGGGCGGATCCAGCCGGCTTCAAACAACACGTCCATTACGCCCCGGCTTAAGCCCACACCCCGAACCTCTTCAATTTCAGTGCGGGTAATGGGTTGATGGTAGGCGATGATGGCCAATGTCTCCAACCCTGCCCGGCTGAGTTTTCGGATGGCTTCCTTTTCATCTTGCAACAACCACGATAAGTCCGGCGCGGTCATAAAAGCCCACTTTCCTGCTACCTTCACAAGATTGATCCCCTTATGCTGATAGTGTTTTTCCAGCGTTTCAAGAAGGGTTGTTATGTCAGCATCTTCGGGCAAACGCACAGAAATACTGGCCTCATCGAGGGGTTCTTTTGCGGCGAATAAAAGGGCTTCTACCATTCGGATATGATCATTATTGACGGTCATTATTCCTCCTCTCCCTGCGAGGTGCCAGCGGGTTTTGGGCGTACTTTGATCGGGCCAAAAGTTTTGCTCTGGCGCAGTTCCAATTGTCCTTCTTTCACCATCTGCAGACTTGCAAGTAAAGTGGACGCCTCAGCGGAGCGTCGTGTGAAAGGGTCCGTTATGTTATCAGGCAAATAGGCACTGAGTTCCACCCAATCGGGCAACTTTCCAAGCATCCTCTCGAGCCGTGTCATTGCGGCTTCAACTGTATAGATAGCGTCCCTCATGAGACGAAGGGGGTTGCGAATACCTTTTCTGTCTTCATGGGCGGCGTAGGCTTGAAGCAGCTCCATCAGGCTGCATTCATAGATGGAATGACGGATCACCTTGACCCCTTCGGGCATACCGCGCATCAGGCGTTCCCGACCAGTGACCATACCGTTGATGAGTTTTTCAGAAGCCCCGCGCATGGCTTCCAGTTTTTTAAGTTGAAAGGCAAGCCGTTCGGCAAGCTCTGCACCGCTGGGGCCTTCCTCTTCTTCCTGTGGGATTAGAAGCTTGGATTTAAGGTAGGCGAGCCAGGCGGCCATCACCAGATAATCAGCGGCAATTTCAAGGCGGAGTTTGCGAACCTCTTCAATGAAAGCGAGATATTGCTCCGCCAGCTCCAGGATCGAGATTTTGAGGAGATCAACTTTCTGATCCCGCGCCAGGGTCAGCAGGATATCCAGCGGCCCTTCATAGCCGTCCAGATCAACGACAAGCGCATTCGTTGGCGGTTTGGGGCGGTCATCCACCTCAAATCCCTTTTTCTGATCAAATAATCCGGCCCGATCCTTCAAATTGCCCCTCAAATTACTCTTTGGAGTACTCTAGTTCAGCCCGGCAGCCTTGGCAATTGTAGAGACAACAAAGGAAATTGGACCGGTCATGACCCAGCGAATAGGATCAATTTCAGCGCCCATCGCCCGCGTGACCATTGGCAGTAAAATAATCACACCGATCAAGATCATAAATCCGAACCGTTCCAGCCTTGCCAGCGGGACGGCCAGAAAATTTGGTAAGATACCGACGGCAACCCGCCCACCATCAAGCGGTGGAATGGGCAGCAGATTAAACACCCCCAGCACCACATTGAGAACAATCGCATTGCCCTGATTTTCAATTACCCAGCCCGCCATGCTCTCAGGCAGGAAAGGAACCACATGAATACTCAACGCAAAAACAAAGGCCAGCAGGAAATTCATACCCGGTCCCGCGAGCGCAACAAGCACCATATCGCGGCGCGGATTGTTCAGTCTCATGAAATTCACGGGAACCGGTTTTGCATATCCGAAAAGAAATGGCGCTTTTAACAGGAGAAGTATCCCCGGGATAATCACGGTACCCATTGGGTCGACATGTTTAAGCGGGTTTAGACTGACCCGCCCCTGCCGCATCGCCGTATCATCGCCAAGTTTCCACGCCGCAAAGGCATGCCCCGCTTCATGCAGGGTAATTGCCAGCAACGCTGGAATAACCCAGACGGAAACTTTATACAGAATTTCAGGAATATCCATTTACTCGACTTCTATCAACTTTAATAAATCACCAAGTTCGGCGATAAGGTCATTGCGATTTTCTGGGCGATTTTCTTGCATCGCACTCTTTATGTGTAAGTTCCGGTCCGCATTTTCAATTCTGCGAATTGCTTCTTTGCTGAGCGTGTCGCACGCCCCGGCCACCAGCTTCATTTCATCGATTTTACCGGAGCAATGCAGGATAACATCAATCCCGGCGTTAAGAGCTCTCGCAGCACGAACATCCAACTCTCCGTCCAGCGCCTGCATATTCAAATCATCGGTCAGCAACAGGCCGTCAAAACCTATTTCCCCCCGGATAACATCCTTGATAACCGTTGCTGATTGGGTCGCAGGCCATTTAGCATCAATATCGTCATACACAATATGGGCGGTCATCCCCCAAGGAGACGAGGACAGTTTTTTAAAAGGCACGAAATCAGATTTAGAAAGCTCACTGCGGGGCGTCTTAACAACAGGAAGTTCATGATGGCTATCGACCGTTCCCCGGCCGTGCCCCGGCATATGTTTGATCACCGGTGTAATACCCGCCTGCACCATCTCTTGAATAACAATCTCGCCAAACTCAGCAACAAGTTCAGGATCATCGGCGAAGGAACGATCCCCGATGACATTGGAAGTCTCCGGCAATCCCAAATCAAGGCAAGGGGTGCAATCCACCGTAAAACCAAGATCCATCAAATCCATAGCAATTAGCTGTGTTGCCAGCCGCAATGCCCTTTGTGCTTTTGATGGATCAATCTGGTAGAGCTTACCGATTGTCCCAAAAGAGGGCGCATCGAACCAGTGGGGAGACCTCAGGCGTTGGACACGCCCGCCTTCCTGATCCACAAGAACCGGCGCATCGTCCCTACCCACGGCTTCCCTGAAATCAGAAATGAGAGATCGAACTTGATCTGGCGTCTCAACATTTCGTGCGAACAGAATGAAACCAAAAGGATTTTCCTTCTTAAAAAAAGTCCTTTCTTCATCTGTCAACACTAACCCACTACAGGAAAAGATGACGGCCTTTACATCATCAAATATCAATGATGTCTGCTCAGTTCTTGGCAATGAGGCAATCCTGCTTTTCAGCTTTCAAACTGGTGCACAGCGTATTTGCACCAACCTTTTCGGCAAATGCACCGGCTTGCAGCCGATGGAACATTCCTTTGCCCTTGATCTCAACGCTTTGAACCCTGTGGGGGATACTTCCAAGCAAGTCTTGATGTGCCTTTTGTAAATCTACCCAGGCTTTTTCTGCGGCATCTGTGGAGCGAAACGCGCCCAATTGCACCCGATAATTTGCAGTGGCAGAACTTGCTTTCGCCGTTTTGGCGGCCGGTTTGGAAGCAACAACCGTTTCCTTTTTCGGCTCAACCTTCTTTGGGGCTACCTTGGGCGCTTCAGCAACTTTAACCTCAGGTTTTTTTGCGATCTCTTTGACAGCCTCTTCCGCGACCTTTTTAACCTCTTCAACCACAGGCTTGGTCATCAGGGTTTCAGCGCCTTTTTCATTTTTATCTGCAGGCGCATTCTCGGACACGGTTTCCGTAATGTCTACAGGTGCTGGTTCCTTAATGGCTTCCTCTGGGGCCTCCATCAGTTTTTCAACTTTTTCTTCGCCTTTATCGGCTTTCAAAACGTTGAAAACTTTCTTGTCCTGATGGGCGATCTCCATTCCACCGCGATCTTCTGGTTCTTTCTTAACGGTGCTACTATCTGCCTTGATAATGGGCGGTGCCAATTGAACACCCTTTTTCACACCTTGATCATAGGCGTACCAGATTCCGATACCAAAACCGGCGACAATAACAGCAGCCAAAGCACCACCGATAATTTTCCAGCGATTTACACCAGGTAAGTCATCTTCATCGTAATAATCATCATCAACTTCATCATTCTGGTTATCGGTCACTAAATAAACTCCTCTACGATGTCGATGCCAAGGATTTTCACCCCCCCGCGAATGAAGGTATCAATGGCTTGTAATAACAGCTTTCTTGCCGTTTTGTGTTCGTTAACAGTCAAATAATCCGAAGATTGAACCTTCTGCTGATCGATCAGTCGGAAAACTAGCAGGGAAAGGTCATGCAGAAAAGTCATGACATGAACCACATCCCTATTTTTTATCGATTGTTCTACTGCAATTGGCCATTCGCACAAAAATTTGGCAATTTTCTGTTCAAGCGGCAAGGTTAGTTGAATATCGTCAATTGTCTCAGTGAGAACCATATCCTGATCGTCCCCATCCGAACTCCTCCCAGTCTTTCTCATCAAGGATTGAAGCCGTGCGTGGGCATAAGGAATACAAAAAGCGGGGTTCGAATAGGCTTTGTCCGTCGCCAATACCGGGCTGAAATGAACCGCAAAATCATCGCCGGTCGCCAGAAGCGCATAACGCAGTGTGTTTTCAGTGCATTTTGCAACGGCAGGGGCAGAAGAATACCCTTTCGATCCGTTTAGCTGCCA
>PJEL010001887.1_pt1 | contig 20100 bp, 15 predicted proteins | sample 1853271 | NCBI WGS metagenome assembly PJEL01 (sample SAMN08108733, study PRJNA415343) | Invertebrate metagenome, whole genome shotgun sequencing project. | host: Globobulimina | place: Sweden: Gullmar Fjord | collected 2015-08
GCGTCGATATCTACGCCCGCGTCTTTATAGCTAAGAGACTGTTTTTGTTCGCTCACAGGTTTTCCTCAAAATAGTTGTTTTGGGTTGCTTAGAAACGCGCGTATTTTACAACAATTGCAACAGCGCGGCTAGCGCAAATATACCTTTGAAATAATTAACAAGGACACTTGTCCGCTGTTAGGTTGTTAATTACACAAAAAAGCACCCGTAGGTGCTCTTAACGTTTTACGCTTTGGCCGTTAATATGGCTCTAAGCGGAGCAGGGTAACCCTCAATGGTTTTGCTGGTATCGTTTGGATCTAAAAAATCAATTAATGACTCGTTTTCCATCCAATCGGTTTTACGTTGTTCATCTAAAGTAGTAATAGCGCAATCTTTTATTTGCACATCTTTAAAGCCAACACGTTCCATCCATAGCTTTAGTGCTGCAGTACTTGGAATAAACCACACATTGCGCATTTTAGCGTAACGATCGGTAGGGACTAATACTGTGTTTTCGTCGCCTTCAATTACCAACGTTTCAAGTACAAGTTCACCGCCTGGGCGAAGCTGCGCTTTTAGCTGCGCCAAAAAGTCGATAGGTGAGCGACGATGATAAAGTACGCCCATCGAAAAAACCGTATCAAACGCTTTAAGCTCGGGTAATGCTTCAACGCCTAGTGGCAATAAATGCACATTTTCGTCTGGGTTGTAGTGTTTAATAGCCTGAAACTGACATAAAAATAAATCAGATGGATCAATACCCACCACAAATTCTGCACCTTCACCGCGCATACGCCATAAATGATAACCAGAGCCGCAACCAATATCTAAAACAGTGCGGCCTTTTAGTGGCTCAATATGCGGTAGGAGTCTGTCCCACTTCCAATCACTGCGCCACTCTGTATTTATTTCAATACCGTGCACAGTGAATGGGCCTTTACGCCATGGCATCATACGTTTTAATAAATGCAGTGCTTGTTTTTGTTCACCTTCACTTATTTCGCCAGCAGCGCCAATTTCTACCTTAGTAGAAATATCAACATGGCGTGTTGAAACCTCAGGCAAGTTTTTAAGCACTTTTTGCCATTTGGGTAAATCGCCGTGGCTTGCCTCTAACTGCCAATGCTTTAATTGCGCAGGTAAGGTTTCTAACCAGTGGCTAAGTGGGCTTTGTGCAATAGATGCGTAAAATTGATTAAACCATTGAGACATTAATAACTCTCTTTATTTAATTGCTACCATTGAGCAAAAATTAAAACATTGATACCACACTTGCGTTTGGCTAAAGCCAATGTCACTTAAACGATTAACGTGAGTACTGAGTGTGTCGGGACGCATTACGTTTTCAATAGCGGTACGCTTTTGGCTTATTTCAAGCTCAGAGTAACCATTGTGACGTTTAAAGTCGTGGTGCAAATCTATTAATAAATTATCGCATTGCTCATTTTCAGCTTTAATTTTTTCGCTTAGCAGCAATACACCGCCAGGTTTTAAATTCGCGTATATTTTTTCAAGCACCGCTTGGCGCTGAGCATGTGGAATAAACTGTAATGTAAAGTTCATTGCAACAACCGATGCATTTTGAATCTCAAGCTCATTAATATCGCCTAAAGTGACAGTAACTGGCACATCAGACTTAAAACCTTGTAAATGTACTTTACAGCGTTCAACCATAGCTTGAGAGTTATCTACGGCTATTATATGGCAGTTATCGGTACGAATGTTACGGCGCATGCTAAGCGTGACGGCACCCAGTGAGCAGCCTAAATCATATAAATTAGAATTACTTTGTGCATATTGCCCAGCAAGTTTGCCCATCGTACTTACAATAGTGGCATAGCCAGGCACAGAGCGCTGGATCATATCCGGGAATACTTCGACTACATTTTGATCAAAACTAAAGTCTTTAACTTGTTGCTCAGAGGCATAAATACTGTCTTTTATGGTCACGAAAGCAGTCTCTTTAAAAATAATAGTGCTATTTTAACATTTTATACTGGATAGTCAGTGATAAATTCAGTAGCTTGACTAGAATTATGAATAATAAGTACAAAAAGAGATTATTAAATGAGTAAAAGTAAGGTTATTAGTACAGACGATATCTTAGCAACCCTGTGTCACTCGGTAACAGGTGTGCTTACATCAGCCAGCGGTAATGGCATTAGTTATTCTGCTATGGTTCAAAAAATAACACGTACTTGTATGCGACCAGACATTGGTTGTTTTGTATTGTTTGATGGTGGTTTTACCGGTCTTGTAATTACAAACTTTACCTCGCAAGCTGCGATGGAAATTTATGGCGATTACATGCGCAATATGGGTATGCCTGAAGAAGAAATAGCGCACAGCCATTTATCTGATGATGTGTCTAACGTGTTAGGTGAGTTAATGAACCAAATTGTTGGCGACTTTACTTCAAAAGTGCGCGAGCAATTACACACCTCTATCACGCAAAATCAGCCAAAAATGATGGCAATTAACAAACAAGTTCAGATCTCGGTAGATACTACGATGGATCGCCCACAAGCCCGCCGCGTAACGTTTACCACCAGTAAGCAAAATATCTTTTATCTAGAGCTTGCTATGGATAAAACTGAGTTTATTAAACTGCATGATTTTGACATTGTAGAAGCTATAGACCCTGATGACATCATTGAAAATGAAGCAAAGCAACAAGCTGAAAAATCTAAAGCGGCTGCGTCTTCTGGACAAGATGATGACGATGACGACTTCATGGCAGGCTTAGGGCTTTAAAGCGAAACGTTTAAGCTGGTAGCTTGTAATAAATGATAAAACAAAAAGCGCGATTTTATATTGCGCTTTTCTGTTTTTGCTAGGCATCTTAGTTTCGCAATTAACTTTTTATCGCAAATTATGTAGGCTCAGTGTAAAGCATCTAGTTATAAGGGTTTGCCCCCATCGCCACTACCACACAAAAAATTCGTAAATCTAATTCTAACTGATGATAACTCGGCTCCATATGGCAGCACAGTTGGTAAAAGCTTTTAGCTGCTACTCCTAATGATAATTTCAATCAATTTAATTTAAGTTATTGTTATTTCTTTTTTAATAAATAAATAATAAGTGTTTTTATTGTTGATAGTTATCAATATATTAGTGTATTGATAACTATCTTAATAAAAAGGCTTTTTATCTTGAACCCAGTAGCTATTAAATCATTACCAGCTGTACAAAAGGCACTATCACCAGCTTTTGAGAAACTTCTTTCAGATAACGCCCCTAAAGGCTGGGGAGGTGTGGTAGTGAATAATTATGCAGCTTACATATCAACCTTTAAATCGGCTGGTTATGAAGCATTGGATATTCTAAATAGCCCAGAGTTCCTATTGAAGCAATTTCGTGGTTTTGTGGGCTTTATGTACTCGCAATACGACAGCAAACGAGCATACGGTGTGACATGTTCTGTCGTCAGAACTTTTAGAGCTTTTAGTGAGTATGAAATCGATACAGTTCGGCTTTCAGGTGCTGAGGTGAACGAAGGTATCTGGCAGTGTATTGCTGAATTCAAAAAATTACAAATCAGCCCAGAGCGCCTCGCGTACCTTGATGGCTGGCAATTGAAATCAAAGGAAGGGAAAGTATTTAACTTTGCAATCGGTGAATTTCATGAAGCCTTTGGTGATGACCTGACTACTGATATTTATCGTCATATTTGTGAGTATGCTAAAACACAAAAAAAAACGTCCCTGCGTAATGGTGTTAGTGCGCTCACAGACCTTCTAAACTCATTTACAAGGCATTGTAAAGGCGCTGATGATTTGCGAATTCAACTAAAAACTAATAAATTGAGTGCGTTTCTTGAGAGGGTTATGTGGTGTTCGTTTAGTAGCCATTTAGCGAAGGGCAATAAAAATGAAGTTTTTTTTCTTGTGTGGGCTAATGCGATTAACGTTTTCAGAATATGTTTTATTGATAGCGGATTAATTGATGAGCCAGTTCGACCTATTTTAACTCCTTCATTTAAAGAAGACTCTCAACCTATCGCAAAGGTAGCAACAGGCGGTAAGTTAACATCCAGCGAAGAGCAGCTATGGCTTGCCTCTATCCCTCTGCATATAAAAGATGAGGCCGCCATCCAAATAATTGAGGACCGGTTACGAGCGAGTGAAGAGTATGTTCGTGCATCTTATAATGCTGTTTTTGAACACATAAAAGAAAAACACGAACGTAATCTTAAATTTGCAAAAACAGGTAGAGTTAAACCCATTAGAGGCGTCGGTGGGGGTATTAAAAAAAATGAATACGTGCGCGTGGGTCGTGACAATTTAGAGAATAGCATTGCTACATTCAATGAGCATGGTATCGGTGCAGCCGTTGCAAACCAGGAGGTTTTTTTGGGAGGATCTCACACTAACCACGATAATCTTAATAACTCTGCTCTAGTGAATGAATTAAACCTGCCCACCACCAGTACGCTAGGCGCACTATGTACATTGTTAGTGTTGGAACACCCCCAGCTCACCCCTTCTGCACTTGAGAATTGGGAGCTATTTGATAAGAAAGGACAAATGACAGGGTATAAACAAGTTGGTGGTAGCTGCATAATTGTCGTTTATAAAAATCGCAAGGGTGCAGCGAAGGCTCAACAAGATATTGTTCTTAACGAATATAGTCAGTCTATTGTTGAGACCTTAATTAATCACACAGAGTTTGCGCGACGGCACCTAAAAGCAAAACCGAGTACAGATGAGTATCAAGAAAACGCGTGGCGTTATATGTTAATCAGGGCTGATTTGAATAAGGCAAATTGGTGCGGTAATTTTTCCTCTACTATCAGATCGGTATCCATGAACAGCGCCTATCGGAAGTGGTTGTATAACCACTCTAGTAGTATGAGTGAATATGATAAATTATTGCTATCTAAGTCAGTAGGCTTACGTTCAGGTCGTAAAATCCGAGCTATTCGCACGTATATTAAAACCCACTCTTTGAGAGAAGTAGCAGATGTATTGGGGCATGAAACGGTCAATGTAGACCTATTAAATAAATACCTTCCCTCTGCGCTGATGGATTTTTTCAATGCAAGATGGATACGCCAATTTCAAAATGCGTTTATTTACATCGCAATGCAGGAATCGGACTATCTTTTTGAAGCGGTTGATATTAAAGCTGAAAGCCTCGATGAATTTCTACAAAACCACGGTATTCACGATATACCTAAATTGTTTGATAAATTCAAAAATGACGCAACGCTATCCCTTGTTGGTGAGGAGGAGCCCCGAGAGCGATTTGATGAGGTAACTCTGACCATTACTAAAAGTGTGATGAGAATGCTCATTGCCATCAAGAGCATCGTTGACTGCTCAAAAGAAGTACAGGATGGTCAATCCTTTCGTGACATTGTATCAACCTGGTATGAGGCTGCTACGCTCATTCTTACCGAAGATGCGCGAGAAAGCACGATAAATGCAGAGCGTTCGCAACTTATCGCTGCAGCCAAAAAATCCCCCCTTGATATTCAACTCGTCGTTGGAGCGTTAACATGTTAAAACTGATCGTAAATAACTTAAAAGAAAGAAAAATCGGACTTAATGAGCTAAATAGCGAAGAATTAACTGAAACGCTTCATTATGCTGTTGCAAACCAAGATTTCACTTTACAACGTGAAATTGGCAATCATTTTACCCATATTTACGACCAAGTCGATGTAATGCCTTATTGGTTTAAAAGTGAGTACGATGATGATGTCACTATTATGAATTTTGGCCAAAAGGATAAGCTTGTTGACTGGTCATCTGTTACGCTTGACGACGGTTTGCCTCTCACTCATTCCAAACATATACCTCTGCTAAATGGTTTTAAAAACTGGTTACTTGCGGTATCCGATCCGCTTGAAAATGGTGGAGCGGTCATCAAAACCATCACAGTAAGAATCGGGGTAGAGAAAGTCCTGACATTAATTGACGCCATCTTATTGCGTTCAGCCGCATTAGAGTTAAGTCGATATCATCTTAATCACATCACTGCTGACTTCTGGCTATCTTTGTTTAAATCGATGTCTGAGGACGGGGCAAGCAATGGAGTCTATGATTTTACAAGCCGCACCGTAAAGTTAGTTAAAGCGCACGTAAATAGTATCAGTCAAGAGCAGGTAAAAGTTTTTGTGATCAAGCATCCCTTTGTGAACAGAGATATAGCAGAAGACGATTTAACGCTTTATTTAACGAAAGAAGAGCGTATTAAGGCATGTTGCTGGCTTTACGCTCAAGGTTATTATGACTCTGGGGCTGGGTTTTTCGCTCAAGGCAGTGGTGCAGTGCTCTCAACGCTGCTCTTTGAAAGGGAAACAGTATCTCCTCTCCTTCGTATTCCAAGCTCGCCTGAGTTATGGCTTATCGAAAAAGCGCGCTCCACTGAATATCGCTCCCTTAACTCTGATAAATCAGAAACGTCATCCGCAGAGAGGACAATCAACACCTACATCATAGCGGCTAAGTTGATTAACACCAATATCTTCAAGGACAACGCAAGTTCACCACTCATTGATGCAACAAAAGTTCTTAGTGTAAGAAAAATTAATGATTTAGTGACGTTAAAACCTACTGGTCGTACTCAAACCTTGCATCCTGATGTTGTCTTCAAACTCACTCGGCAATCTTTCGAATTTGTTCTTAAGTTCCAGCAAGAGATTTTGGATACTTGTTTGTTAGCGATATCAAAAGGTGCTAACAAAAGTACGAAAGCACGCAGTAACAAAGAGCGACCTGATGAAAGGAGGCCTGAATTCATTCCTGAGATTCATCAAAATATGTCACATGCTGAGCGTGGTCACTTTATGCAAACCAAAGTAATGGGTACGTTGAATGAAAAAGCAGTTAAGGCAATGGGGATTCGACAGGTTTTACCTTTTGAGGTGCTAGCTGATGACAAGTACAGCGCGATACGAAACAACGAGAGTTTATTTGAGCTTTACAGCGTCCTCATAGGGAGTTGCCAGTATCTTACTGGCGTTATATCAGCAAGACGACAGGATGAGTTAGTATCATTAGCAAGCAGTGGTAATCTGAAGCCAAATAAAAACCCACTTGAGGAGGGGAATGAGGAGATTGAATATAATCTCATTTTTAAACTCAAAAAGTCTGGAAATGGCGGTAAGTTATCGACCAACAAAACCATTGAAAGACCTATTACAGCCTCCCTTGCTAAAATCATCTGGCGACTTGAATCGTTTAACGAGGCCGTTATGTCCAAAGGGTTGGTTAATGGTAAAACCCTAGGTCTTTTTAATAACTTAGATGCAAGAATGTGTAAACTCACTAAAACTAAGGTTAAAAGATTTAATGCTCACCTCGATTCGATATGTGACTACTTTGAAACCCCCCTTGTTAAGGTGAGTAATGGTGAGCTGAGGCGACAGTATGTGAGACAGCATCAGTTACGCCGATTCTTTGCCTTGCTGTTCTTCTGGCAAAAACGTTTTCAAGGACTTGAAGCCTTGCGTTGGATGCTCGGACATACAGATATGTCACACTTATATCATTACATATCAAGTAATGAAGTGGGCGATATCCTCAATGGGGTTAAGGCCACTGTTATTGTACAAGGTGTACTAAATAAGGATGGTGAGCTAGAAAAACTCAAAACTATCGGTGAGTTAAAAGCAACGCTAGCTAAGAAATACAATGCTGGTACTGTGGTTATTGATGATTTGGAAAGCGTCATCGACCTGGCAGATGGCGACGACATAACTACTCCACATATTGACCAATTGAAAGCAGAGGCAAATCTGGAATCGAACCTTGAAGAGTTACTGAAAACGGGTGAAATCAGCTTGGAGCCTAATTTCTTCAAAATAACCGGCGAAGAAGGCCAGGTACGAGAAACTTTTAACTTAGCATTCCAAGTAAAATCAGTATAAGAAACATGACAATGAAAAAAAACAAAGAAAATAATCAAAGAACAATACGGGCAACCGAGGCACTGTTACTGGAAATTATCAAATCGCCAGATGAATTTAAAAACAATAGCCACCTTGTAAAAGCGCTTAAATCACAAGGAGGCTTAGCTAAGTATGAAAATATCGAACGAAATATCGATGCTTGTGCCATTAATACAGTTAAAAGCCTTTCAGAGTTGTTGTTTGACGATGGATTTACAGGTTTTGATAGACTCAGAATGAATGCTCGTGATGCCATAGAGAAAGCTTTAACAGGAAAAATAAAAAAGAGTAATGAAGAGAGTGCAAGACAAAAGCTTGCATCAATTGCAGAAACCCTTGTTATCACTCAGCAAAGTAATTTCTTATTGAATACAGTCATTAAAGAAATGCGCGCAAACTTAAAAGCAATGGCATTACAAGATGGGACTGATGAAGAGCGTTTAAAGCGCTACAAAGATATTAATAAGAAGGTTGAAGCACAGCTTAATTATGCTAACTATGGCGAAGTATAATGCCTGTAACGAAATTAAAAAACTTTGCTCGCTGGTCACATCTGGGTTTTGATGGCAAATTGACATTTTATAAACCAAGAGATATCCCGTTTGTCACATATAAAAATAATATGCCCTGCTACGAAGCAAATATGTATATTCATAAACTTCTAGAGGAAGGGTTGAAATATCAGACAATTAGGACGTATGCCAACAGTATTATAGCTTTGGTCTATCACGTCGAGAGAGCAACACATCTCAACCGTTTTAGCGACTTAACCGATGCTACTTTTCGTCTGTTCATACAGGGTCTACAAAGCGAGAAACATCTTAATGGTGAAAAGGTTAAAAGTAATAATAGAGTTTTAGAAGTCGGCATTAGATGCCTTAAATTTCTTGAGTTTGTCCAAATTTACCACGACTTGAAACTATTTATTGGCGTAGACAAAGCGAATGCCATAACAGTGGTCGAAACTACTCACAAAATTTCAATTGAGGGAAGTAGGCACAAGAAAGAAGTTACCACGATTTCTCATCTTTGCTTGCCAAGCAAAGATGCTGTTAAAAGACGGTTACCCGTTGGTGAAAAAGACGCGTTAAAGGTATGGCGCTTTATACAAACCAACCCTAATAAAGCAGTTCGTTATCGTGACATAGCACTGTATCAATTAATGGAGCAAACTGGAGGTCGCGTACAAGAGCTACATCTCGTAACTGTGGATGATTTCAAAGAAGCGAGAGATATGCTCGAGCCAAGTCTTAAAATGCACACGCTGAAGCGCAAGGATGAAAGAGCGACAAGACATGTGCCCATTCCCCATACACTTATTACTGATATTGCCCAATACATGAAATATCGTCGCAAAATCATGAAGAAAAAAGGGCTCATTGGAGATAAAGATCATGGTTTCTTGTTCATCGCAACAAAAACAGGTGAGCCTTTTAAACCTGATTCATGGACTACATACCTCCATAAATGGAAAAACGAGTTAGGCCTCAAAGGTGAGTTTCACCCGCATCTCTATCGTCATGCGTTTATTACAAACAAGCTTATTGAAATTATTCAACAGCATGAAGATATTACGAATACTGATGATTTTAGAAAACACTTACTTAATGCCGAAACTTTTAAATTACAGTTAAGAGAGTGGACAGGACATACGCAATTGCACTCCCTTGATACTTACATCCACTTAGCTTTCGCTAAAATACGAGGCTACGCTAAAGCTTATAGTGCAGTTGCACTATCTGCATCGGTAGCAATTGTGGAAGATCAATTAATTCGCATTGAAAAGCAAATTCAGGATAAAGAACTGAACTTTACAGAAGCCTTGGCATCACTGAAAAGCACAATAAAGGCGTTTGAATTAGATATTAAACAGGCCAAATCTTAATACACACTAGCTGATAAATTATAGTTCACCTTAATTCACTCAAGCCTAGCGCAATCGACTCTTGTCGAAATCGGCCATAAATATTCATCACTTTTTCATAAGAACTCGTCAAAAAATGTTTTTCAACTGGATCATCAACGTTAAATAAGTCAGATTGCTCAATAGTACCACTAAAGTTGTCTAGGCCACCCAATCCGAATTCAATCAAGTGGTTAGTAGGTTTTTTCTTATCAAAAGTCACGGTACTTAATTCTTTATCTTCAATTCCTTCAGAATCAATCTTTTTCATTTTATCAAATTTAACCATGTCGGCTTCAATAGGGATATCTTGATTAATTCTATAAGCATATTCCAACAGCTTAGGCTCAGCAGGCATGTATAATATTGCCTCTTGATTCTTTGAATCAGTCATTCTCAATATTCGACCTAATATCTGTCTAAAGTGCATTTCAGTTTTTATATTGGTTAGGTGGCAACAAACTTGTAATCGAGGAATATTAGTTCCTTCACTAATCATTCCCACTGAAATTATCCATTTAGAATTCGAATGCCTAAATTGTTGAATAATATTGGCTGGCTCATTTTCGCGATAAGTCACCACGATAGAATCTTCGTTAAAACAATTTTTTATTAATATAGATATGTTTATTGCGTGCTCTATCGATGACGCAACAATTAAACCCCCAGCATCGGAATTAACTTTCCTTAGTCGTATTAATTTATTATTTGCGGAAGAAATTATGTATTTTATCACGGCTTCATTTTCAATAACTCCTCGATAAGAAACGCCAGAGTCACTTAATAAAGACTTAAAGCTAGTGAACGTTTTAGTTTCTTCATCACCGATAACTGAAATATTATTATTATCAACAGCGATGATCTTCGGAATGCGGCAAGCATCATCTTTAATCGCTTCAGCAAGCCCGTAAGTGTAATCACAGGATATTTTATTGCTAGGGAACAAATAATTAGAAAGAACAACAGGGGCTGCATCTGAGCGCCAAGGCGTACCTGTTAATGCCAGTGTAAATATTGCCTTGCCTTGAATGTTAAGAATTATCTGTTCACCCCATGCATTGGCATTATCAATATTTGAGCCTGCACAATGGTGTATTTCATCAAATATTACAAACACACGGTATCTCTCAAATAGATACCAAAAATCTGTATCGAGGTATTGTAAGTTTTGATATGTGATCGACCTGCCTTTAGCACCTATTAATCCATCAAAACGCTCTTGTGTTCTTGAGTGCAGACATTCACTAAAATCTTTGGCCACAATAGAAGAAGGAGAAAAGCAAACTACTAAATCAATTAGATTTTTTTGTAATAACTGGTTTGCTAACTCTGAGGCCATCACCGTTTTACCAGAACCTGGTGTTGCCAAAGTTAAAAAATGTCTTTTTCCACTTACATATTGAGCTAATGCTAAATCAATACATTTAGCTTGCCATTGCCTTAATTTCATATCTTCTCTACAGGTTCATCTTGCTCAAGTAAGCTTTCAATAGCTCTTATTTTCCCTAGTATTCTCGTATTATTATCCCTAGCTTTATTAAATTGAGGTTGTATCTCGTCCACTAATTCAGGAAACTCTGAATACAGTTCTTTGTAAGCCTCTGACTCACCAATATTCAATAATAAATCCGCTTTATAGAGGTTTAATTTAGCAGTTAGATTTTTATTTTTATCTTCTTTAAACATCTTTGATATTGGTTTATTGACTTGAAGAACATTAAGACACTCAGGATCAAATAACTCTGTTTTACTAAAACGGGTAGAACCTTTTCTTCCTGTACTTTTTTTATTTAACCAGCCTTTCTTCACTAGTTTTAGGAGCTCTGCATAAAGCTTTTTTCTTACAATTACACGATCTAAAGAAGGATCATTTTTTAAAGTTATATAGGATGATCTGACATCGCTGGTTGTAAAGTTGTCAAAATTTGGCGCTTTAATAATTTGTGCCACAAGAACATCTATTTTCAAGAAAACCTCTAATTTAATTTTTTGCTCCGAAAGCGGAGCAATTCTAGGGTTTTTATTTGTGACAATCAAGCTCCGATAGCGGAGCAAACGATGTTATGAATATTATTGGCACAAATATTAAACGAATTAGAGAAGACAAAGCCTGGACACAAGAAGTTCTTGTCGCTAAATGTCACTTAGCTCAATGGAATATTACCCGTAGCACTTTGGCTAAAATAGAGTCGAATGTTAGAAGAGTTACCGATATAGAAGTAAAACAGTTCTCACAAGTTCTTAAAGTTTCAATTAGTGAGTTATTTAGAGAAGGCTAATATTGCAAATCCTTAAGTGTTGTTCTAAATCACTTGTAGTTCGAATCAAAATGATACATATTAATTCTATCCGATTATAACGGCTAAAAATTTAAAATGGACGGATTCAGTTTTGCACAGAAGCAGCGCTTAGCTTATATCGACTTTAAGCTCTATTTTACTGGGATGGTAACTCGCAGTGGAATCGTTAGTCATTTCGAATAATACCTGAAAACGTAAAAGAACTTGTTGAACGAATGATATTCAGCAACCAAGACCCACTGCGTGAAGACATAGTCGCCACCATGGAAAAACCACCTAGTGTATTACAGCGCAAGAAAGTAATACCTAGGCTGGCCGAGAAGTTAAAAGGGTTTGTTGATACGTTTTATGGTGGGATGTAGTGATGAATTTTGTAGTTCTTCCGAGAAATGCTTATAGACCAACTATAGGCGTTAACACCGCATACCTGAATGTAGATTATTGGAATGATCATTCTTTTATTACTATGTTTTACCTGACTATTTTCGATCAAATAGGGGTTAAACATGAGATTGGTGAAGTTAAAATAGGGTTTAAAGGGCAAACTACTGACAAAGGAACATACACAACATTAGGAGAAAGCTTCTCGCTTTTAAATGATCAGTACTTTTCATTAGGGATTGATACAGAATATTATAAAAATTTAAATAAGTTATCCCCTGAATTAAAGCAACATATCTTAGCTGCATTAGAAGATATTGTTTATAAACCTGAAAAATTAAAAGATATTGAAGATGAAGAAGTATTAAATACATCTCTTTTTCGAGGGGTAACATTATCCGATGTACATGGTCAATTCTCTAGAGTATTAAACGGGCTTGCTGAGTTATCAGATTTTGATTTTAACTTTATAAGACAAGGATTAGATGGCTTTTGTAACTTAAAAATACCATTTAAAGTTAAAGTAGGCTCAGTTCCAAGTACAAATATTCATGCCTTTATCGGGCGTAATGGTTGTGGAAAAACTACTATTTTAAACGGTATGATTGATGCCATTACTAACCCTGAGCATAAATCATGTTTTTTTACAGAAAGCGGCATATTTAATGAGTCACGTATTCCTACAGGCTATTTTCGCTCCTTAGTTTCAGTGTCTTTTAGCGCATTTGATCCTTTTACTCCACCTCAAGAACAACCCGATCCGGCTAAGGGAACAAAGTACTTCTATATCGGCTTAAAAAACAGAGAAAATAGTGAAGCATTGAATTCATTAGGAGATCTTCGAAAAGGCTTTGTTTCAGCTTTGATCGGTTGTTTAAGTAACGAAAGTAAAAAAGATCTATGGTTAGATGCTATTAGTAGTTTAAGTAGCGATCAGAACTTTGAGAATATGGGGTTAAGCATTCTCAATACTAGATATGTTAGCTTGAGAGAAAAGCACAAGAACATTCAAATTGACAATGATAAATTTGAAGAGTTATTTTACCTAGATATAACTAATTATTTGCACCGCATGAGCTCAGGTCATGCAATAGTATTGTTTACTATCACGAGACTAGTTAACAACGTTGGTGAAAAATCTCTGGTATTATTAGATGAGCCAGAGGGGCATCTTCACCCACCTCTTTTATCTGCATTCTTGCGCACCTTAAGTAACTTACTGTATATCAAAAATGGAGTTGCAATCATTGCTACTCATTCTCCTGTTGTCCTTCAAGAAATACCTAAATCGTGTGTATGGAAAGTAATTCGCTCTAGAGAAGCTATTACTGTTGAAAGACCAGAAATAGAAACTTTTGGAGAAAATCTTGGTGTATTAACTCGTGAAGTATTTGTTTTAGAGGTTGCAAATTCAGGATATCACTCGCTTCTAACTAGGTCTGTTGAGTCTGGGGCATCGTATGATGAAATATTATCAGAATATAAAAATCAAATAGGCTTAGAAGGCAGAACCGTTTTAAAAGCAATGGTTTTAAGTAGGGATGCGAATAAAGCATAATGAAAAGACTAGCCCTACCTGATATTTCTTTCAATGATATGTTATTAAAGTGCTCAGAAGGAATGGAACAAGTTAATGTTAGAAATAACTTTATTTCGCTTTTCCTAACCTTTTACGCAAAAGAACAACAATACCAAGCATTAAGTCTGGCTGGTAATTTATACGCGTACCCTAAAGTTAACCCTTTAACTAATACAACTCCAGTTGTTGGTCACATGACAAAGAGGAAATTAGTTAATCTATATGAAAATAATTTACGTGATAAAGATAAACCTGCAAGAGATTATTACGATACATTGTTGGTTTCTTCTGGAGAGCGTTGTCCATTTTGTGGTGATATAGGACAAACCAAGAATTTAGATCATTTTTTACCCAAAGCTCATTTTCCTGAATTTTCAGTAATGCCGCTTAATTTAGTTCCTTCTTGCCGTGATTGTAACATGGGTGAGAAAGGTCAAGATTATGCCACTTTAGAAGACGACCAGGCTATTCATCCATATGTTGATAAAGATCTTTTTTATCAAGAACAATGGGTTTTTGCTGAGTATTTAAATGAAGATGATGGTGCTTTAAGGTACTTTGTTCAGTGCCCTGTAACTTGGAGGGTAGAAGATATAAATAGGGCGAAAAACCACTTTAAATCATTAAGCTTAGCTAACAGGTATCGCTTGGAAGCAGGAAAGCATTTAAGTGAAGTTATTGATCAAAAAAACGCATTTAAAAAAATGATTTTTAAATTTAACCCTAATGCAACTTCCGCTCAGATAAAAGATGCATTTGTTGAAGCTAACTTGCAACCAATTATCGACTCCGACCAATTTGATAATCACTGGAAAAAAGTAATGTATCAATGTTTAGCAAACTCTCTACCGTTTTTTGAGAGGTAATATATTTTCATGTCTCAGGAATTTTATCTCAACCGAACACTCTTTATTGATAATGAAAATTACACAGAAGAAGTTTTACTTACTGTTTCAAACTATATTGTAATCCTCGCGGAACCAGGAGCAGGTAAGACTGAGCTATTAAGTAGTCTGGCTAGGCGGTTAGGTACAAAAGAAATAACTGCAAATGTATTTAGTTCTCTAGGAGCTAATAATGTAGGTACCCCTTTGCTTATTGATGCTTTTGATGAACTAGCTAAAGTAGATAATACCGGTATTCATAAGCTTCTAGCTAATGTCGCGAAGGCAAAACCCAAATGTTTTATAGTATCGAGTCGATCCAGCGAATGGGATAGTTCAGCTACGAATACTTTTGAGCAGTTTATCGGTCATAAACCTATTGTCGTCAGGCTGTGTGAGTTTAGTGAATCAGAGCAGCGAGAAATTTATCACCATCATACCAAGCTGGATTCTTTTGACGAATTTCAAACCGAAGTTACTCGTTTTTCATTGGAACCACTCCTTCCTAACCCACAATTCCTTAAATTGTTCGCAGATGGTTATGTAGAAAGTGATGGACATTTTCCTGATAAACGATCAATTTTTACTCTTGCTATTAGAAGTTTGGCGAGAGAAGTAAATGCTAGTAATAAACCTACAGGAGCGTTATCGAGTAGTCAGAAAATAGAATTAGCTTCGGAGGTTTTTGCCAAATTTTTGTTAGCTGGAGTTGAAGGACTAAGTATAAATGAAGTAAATGAAAATAGAATGTTTCCATTCATAGGTTCCCTCATCAGTAATGATAGAAGTGTTAGCAGTATTCTAGCGACTAGACTATTTAAGCCTGGAGATAATCCTGATCAGCATAGACCCGTTCATAAAATAGTTTCTGAATACTGTGCTGCCGATTATCTTACCAAGCGCATTTCTTCTCCATCAGATTCGTTGACTATGGATCATTGCTTAGCCGTCATCGCCCCAAACAGCACCGTTCGTGATGAGTTAAGGGGCTTACTAGGCTGGATGGCATCATTGGGCTTTAAAAAAGTTGAAGAAGCTGCAATTATGGTAGACCCATACGCTGTTCTTGCTAATGGAGACCCTTCTCAATTAAGTCCTTCGTCAAAAGGTAAATTGTTATCTAGGTTAAAGGATATTGAGGCCGAAGACCCTTACTTTAGACGAAGTGATTCTTGGCGTAGATTTAGCGTTGCAGGTTTTTTTACACCTGAAGTTATAAATGAAGTTAGACCAATAATAACAGTGGGAAGTGATGGCGACCTACGAGACTTATTACTTGAGCTCTTGGTGGATACCGATGCTGTAAGCTTACTAATTGAAGAGTTAAGAGAGTTATTGTTAGTTCCTTCAGAAACTATGCAGACACGAATGTTAGCAATCAACTGCCTTATCAGTTCTAAATGTTATAAACCTCGATTGGATTTGAGTTGTTTAATCAAGGAAGCTAGTAACTCATCACTTAACCTTGCTTCGAAAGTAATTGAAACACTTGGACCTGAAACATTTTCTCTCGAAGAGCTGGAAACCTTTTTACGTAATTGTGCGAACTTATATCCAAGTAAAGAACAATATATGTCTCGAACTCTAGCGAGTCGCTATTTTGTTAAACGTTTTATATCTCAACTAAAAGAAAGCCAGACAGAATCGCTGTTAGATACTTTAAGTAATGGCTTAACTTGTGATTGTAAAAAGTCTGCATATGAATGTGAATGTAGAACAGGAATAAGTAAAGTAATTGGTTCTTTGTTAGATAATTATTTCGAATTAGTTAACCTCTCTTATAACCCCATACAAGTTTGGACTTGGGTCAAAAACTTAAACTTTACAGGTCAAGGAAACACTCAAGACATTAAATCGGTAAAGGTACTGCAGGAGGATATAACGTTACGAAAAAGCATTATTGCGCATGTTTTCGGCGATTTAACAGATCGTGAACTTATATTTGATACAAGAATACATTCTTTCGGAGGGCGTTACTCACATGCTGGACTTAATCTGACTCTAGACGATCATAGATTCATTGTGGACTTGGCATTTGAACGGAACAACATTCAATTATGGACAAGTTTCTTATCACAACACTCTCATAATTACTGGTCAGAAATAAAAGGTACTGACACTTTACGAAAGCAGATGAGAAAACAAGCAAATGAGAAACCTGAATTTATGAGTAGGTGGGCATTGCAGAGTAGAGAGTTCTCTAATCAAGCTAAACATGAGAACAGAAAGTGGGATGTAAAATATCGTCGCTCAATGAGGCGACGTGATATCCGTAAATTACAAATTAATGTCGAAAACATAAATTACATTCAAGAAAATAGAAAGTTGATAGAAGAAGGGAAACACTTTGGTTACTTGGAACGTTTTGCTTATTTGGTCTTAGACAATCCAGATAAGATTGAAGATGAGTTTGGTGATGAACCACTAGTTCGTAATTCCTTAAGAAATTGCTTAGAATTTATTGAACCTAGTATTCCTGATTTAACAAAGTTAGCTAATTTACAGTGCGAATCAAAAAGTTTGAGAGTTGAAACTATCCTTTATGCTGCTTGTATAGAAATCATACGCGAGACTGGGAATTTAGAGGAGGTAAAAACATCTTTGCTTTTTGCTCTGAGAACGAATTTGAATATTGGTCATCGTATGGTTGGTCAAGATGAAGTTAATGCAATTAAAATTGAGTTAGATCGCTTACTTTTCCCAAATATAGGTGCGGCTGAAGGTTTTCTTATAGAGTACCTTGTACCTCAGCTGGTAAGCCCAATATGTGCTCACCCTGAAGTTGACTTGTTAAATAACGATGACATATTCAGTCCGTTGAAAGGAAAGTTATCAATTGATTGGCTTGGTCGTTTCGAGGAGTTGACGTATTACGCAATGAATACACTTTTTGAGATTGCAACTCAATTCGGAAGTAGTGCAGAGCTACACGGTATCATTCTAATGCGTTGTTCTCAGCTTTTACAGGAAAAACCTGCTCAAATAGATGCTGATGTATTTGAGCAAAGACAAAAGTTTTGGTTTGTCAGAGCGTTTTATTTTTTAAGTACAGAGCAAACAGTACCTTATTGGAATTTCCTCAAGAAAGATAAAGGTGCAATCTTTTTATTTGATAAACGTTCTGGTCGAATGAATAGAAGTGATCATCCAAATTGGCCAAATCTAACGTCCAATAAAATTCTAGAAATATTGAAAGCTTTTTTTTCAGACTGGCCTCAAGTCGTATTGCCAGGTCATTTTGGGACAGGGAGCCCTCCTGAAGAAACCGCCTATCGTTTTTTAACAAATATTATTTGGCAAATAGGTAGCGACGGTCCCGACAAGGCACTTCCTGTACTTGGTACTCTTTTATGTAACCCTCTATATCTAGAAATGCATAGTTCATTGAAAAGTATACAAGCAGAGCAACTAAGGAAAAAAGCACTAAGAGATTTTAAGCCACCTTCACCACAAAAAATTATAGAGTTATTAGATGACAATGCGGTAGTGACAGTGGAGGGGCTACGACAACTAATAATTTTAGAGTTGAATAACTATCAAAAAGATATTGATGGCGGTGAATTTAATGCCGCGAATCGTTTTTATAGAAGTAACAAAACAACAGGTGATGAACGTCTAGGTGAAGTAGAGTCTGTTGAGATAATTGCGGAAAGGCTGAGTTTACGCCTCCACCCTCAAAATATCATCATTACCTCTGAACACCAGACTCAAAACCAAAATCGGATTGATATTACTGCCGCCAAGATGATTGATGGCAAAAGACGGTTACTTGTAATTGAAGCAAAAGGGCAATGGCATCCGGAGCTATACACTGCTGCATCGACTCAACTTTATGAACGCTACTCGATTCACCCTGATGCAGAACAACAAGGAATATACCTTGTGATTTGGTTTGGCCCTGATGAAAACGTTGCTAACAAAAAGAGGCACCAAATAACCAATGCAAAGGAATTAAAAGAATCAATTGAAACTGAAATCCCGCCAGAGATAAAGGGGTTTATTGATGTTTTCGTATTGGATGTTTCTAAAGAAAAAACACTGTGATAAATCTATATCTAATTGAGTTGTTTTTATATGTTTTAGTTCCCAAATGTAAATCTTATTTAGTTATTGGTAACCTCAGAAATTATACGTAGTAATAAATATCAAATTTTTATTAGTAAATTTGACCTTTTAATTCTACTTGAGTTAGATATAAACGCATCTCAAACTCTAGTTGATGGTAGTCTGGTAGCATATGTTGGCACAATTGATAAAATGCCTTGTCGTGTGGCTTGATCCTGATGTGGGCTAACTCATGAACAACAATCATTTCTAAAAATACTTCAGGTGCTGTTTTGAAAATATCACTAATGCGTATTTCATTTTTACTTTTTAACTTATTACCCTGAACTCTAGAAACAAATGTATGCATGCCCAGAGCATTGTTTACTACATGTATTTTTTTATCGTAAATAACTTTACTTAATGGGGAAGATTTTCGTAGATGAGTATTCTTCAAATTCATGACGTATTCACGAAGCAATTTATCATTGTTAATATTATGCACTTTGGGATGTTTTTTAAGTAAAAATTGACCTAATGTATCTTGTTCAATCATCTTTAGAATTTGATCTTGTACTCCAAGTGAATATGACGATAAATATTTCAACGGGGCTGACTTAACTTTTGAAGATGACATTTAGGTATTTTTAAGCTTTGGTAATTGAATAAAGAAAATTGTACCTTACTTATTTTTACTCTGATAGTGACAACTGCTAACCATCCATCTTTCGTCGAGCTTTAGGTCAAATAAATTAATTATTGTTTTTTTAGTGCAAGAAGAAAGAGCATCTTTTTTTGAGCTAAATATTTAGTGATGTTGACCTACAATAGCCATACATAAGTTGACAACATTTAGCCAATAATCGGTTGTTAGGAATAGTTGTGATCTTTTTCTTTAAAGTGGGCAAGCTCATGTACCACTAACGCTTTTAGTAATGGCTCTGGGGCACGCAGCAAGTCGCTGTTTATTGCTAAATCGTGTTTGCGGGTTTTACCTTGCATACGATACGTATGTGTACCAAGTGCATTAGTGATCATGTCGCCTTGCTTTTTAAATGCCGCACGACCAAACGGTGGGGCGTTTTTTAAATACTGTTTTTTAAGCTCTGTGGCGTAGCTATAAAGTA
>PJEL010001888.1_pt1 | contig 20099 bp, 19 predicted proteins | sample 1853271 | NCBI WGS metagenome assembly PJEL01 (sample SAMN08108733, study PRJNA415343) | Invertebrate metagenome, whole genome shotgun sequencing project. | host: Globobulimina | place: Sweden: Gullmar Fjord | collected 2015-08
TTTCCAGTGAAAACAAGGCGAAATTACGCGTCAATAGCTAGCCTATTGCAAGTAAATTCAACGCAGTTAGCGCTGAAAATAGCTGCTTGAGATTGATTTATTATCCAGAGTTCAGGTTCTTTAGCAACTGAAGATGTTAGATAGCCGAAAGAAATCTGCATTTATCTGTAGTTGTTTTCGTTCTAGTGAGAAAACCGAAAGTTACATTACAGTGTGGGGTATGACAGCTTTTCATTGTAAGACTGGGCATCATCTTCCCAAACTAGCCGAACAACATGCTTTCGTTTCGTTTGCATATGAACAGCGGCTATTAGCTCAACGCCTTGATACTTTTCGAGGCTTTCCATCGGAAATTTGTCAGTCACTTCTGATTCAATAACTAAATCGTTACCTTCAGGGAACTCAATTCTGACGTTTCTTGCAGTAGCAGCTCCTTTATTCCAAACCTTAAGCCGATACTTACTGCTGCCAAGTTTTATAATTGATGCACCAAGGTCAGCTTGCTTTCCCTTCAGAGCATCTTCATTTTCTTTTTCCAAGAGAATAGTGTTTAGCTTTTCTTGGCTTTCGACAAGTGACTTCTGCCTCTTATTAAAGCTGACCGTTTGCCATGTTGCGTAGCCAGATAAAAGGAAAGCTAATCCGGCTATCACATCACCTGCATCAATAGTTACTGGCATTACCTAATCCTTATATTCTTACTACCAGAAAAAGCCTTTTTCAAAGATTTACGTAGTTCGTCTTGAACGTCTTTTAAAACTTCTTCCTTGATTTCAGAAAGGTGCTCATCAATATTTTCGCTATTCTCTTGAATAAGCTCATCTTTATTGAACTCTCGGCCACAAGATGCACAAGTCATTAATTGTATTGTTTCATCGCGACCGTCTTCGTAGGAAAAGTCCGAACAACCACAAGTCGGGCAAAGCAAGCTTATGCTTCTATTGTACTTTTCAGGATTCATGCTATTTCTCCGTCACGTAAACAGCCATACTTAAAATTTAACCGCATGAGTGAGCGACATTTAGACTCAATCTGCTGACTCAATTTTCCAATTATTGTTATGTAACTAAAAGTGAGCTGTCAGCCAGATGAACTGACAGCCCGTTATAAAAACGGAAACAACTAACCGCTTACGACTTCCATCAATTTCGAGTAACTCGTTACAACATCATATTTGACGTTTTCACTCGTTATCTCTGCATTAATTTTTTCAAAGAATTTCCTAGCACATTCAATCTTGCGATCTTCTATGCCACGCAATTCAAGCGAAGACATCGTTCCTTTAGTCTCAGCAATAAAGTAAATGTGTTTAACACTTCCTTCTTTGAAAGAAATCGCCCAATCAGGGTTATAGTCGCCAACAGGCGTCGGTATCAGAAAACCACGAGGCAGTTTTGCATAAACCACGACTTCTTTGCTTGTATCGAGCTCGGTAACAAAGTCCCGCTCAATACCTTGTGAATCGACGACAACATAATCATAAATATGCTTATTAACGCCACTAACGGCTTTTGTCATATCTGTGATTTTTTGCTCTGCCGTGAATATATCAACATCATAAGATTCGTTCGTTGGATCGTATGATAGCTTCTCGATAATCACAGATGCCTTTTGCTCTTTCACAAGGCGAGAAGCTTCAGCTAGAAAATGCTCAGGGTTTTGCTTAAATTGTGCAAATACTACAGGTTCTATACCCATCAGTATTCCGGCGACTGTTTTGCGAGTCAGCACACAATTTTCAGCTAACTTACCAACCAAGTCATAACGAACAGCAGAATGAATGCTCGATTGATGAGTTTCAGTCTCGGTGTTTTTCACCTTGAAAACTTGTCCAGCTTTAAGTTGTTCATCGGTAATGCCATCCAATTGAACACCATCTTGAATGGTGTATTGAAGAGGCGTTACCTTAAGTTCTTTATTGAGTACCCGAATACAATTTTTAATCAACTCAGACGAATCAAAATCAACCTTATAAACCGCTTTGCGATTGATTTTGTGCCAAAGCTCCTGAAACTCTTTCTTATCAAAATTAGCATTCAACGGATTGTTTTTAGGTTTACGATCATCACCAACACCTGGCAATTGCGCTTCACTATAAACACCGTCTATCAGCGTCAATATTTGCTCTCGGTAAGGCTCTAACTCAGCAGGCATTGGCGCTAACTGTCCACTATCTTTAGCCTGGTGGAATGATGGCGCTATTGAGTCGTCAGATTCATTGGTATAATCATTTTTAAGCAAATACTTATAAATTTGCTTAGCCATGACAGGTGTTACTTCTACAGGTCCATCAGCCGTTGTAATTGTCTTACCTGTAAAATAAGCTTCATCTGCTTTTCTAGGTCTCGCTGAGAGAGACTCGCTGATTTCTTTTTGTAGATTCGTAACAAAGTCTTTATAGCTTTCACTTGCAATCACCGACAAAACATTAATTTCATGCACAGTTGCCGGATGGTCTTGTCTGTCACCATGTTTATTGACGGCCAGACGTAAACCACGCCCAACTTCTTGACGACGAGAGATAGTGTTGTCGCTGTGTTTTAACATACACATGACAAATACGTTTGGATTATCCCACCCCTCGCGCAAGGCCGAGTGTGAAAAGATAAATCGAGTAGGCTCTTCAAACGAAAGTAATTTTTCCTTATCTTTTAAAATCAAATCATAGGCATCTACATCATCTGATATACCTGCCTCTTCGCCCCGTTTCTTTACTCCTGGATTTTTAAGCTGCTTTGACTTTTTGTCTATCGAGAAGTAACCATTATGCGTTCTAGAGCCTTCAATGGCCGATAGATAGGCTTTATAGGCATCAGTCTGCTCACTTGGTAAAAGAGACAACTCATCAAGATACTCCTGTACAAGCAAAGAGTACTCTTCTTCAAAGACGCGAGCATAATCACCTTTTTCATCGGCCTGAGAGTAGTCTCTATACTTTGCGACTTCGTCAATAAAAAAGAGAGAGAGAACTTTTATACCCTGGTTAAAAAGTGTTTTTTCTTTTTCAAGGTGCGCTTTAATTGTCTCGCGGATCTGTATTCGGCGAATGGTCTCTTCGGTCACGTCTCCCGTGGCATCGCCCGCGTTTAAAACATGGCCATTTTTGAATTCAACCGTGTCGTTAATCGCGTTGACATCAGTAACCACAAAGCCACGGTACTGGTCCAGACCATTACTAAGATCAAAAAGATTATCGCCATTAGTGACCTTCTTGGGTATGCGTTTAATGCCATTTTGCTGTTTAACTTCGATCTCAATGCGAGACACTGGCATTTTTTTCGAGATCTCGATGGATTCCAGATATAGATAGGCTGTCGTGCCCGCTAAGCCTTTTACTGAAATACCACGAACGGCAATTTTCTTAACCAGCTTATTGTTATAAGCGTCAAGCGCATCCAGGCGATGCACCTTATTATGTGTTGTCTTATGCGTGGCCGAATATCGAAGTACCATCAGTGGTTTGAATTTGGCTAAGGCATCTAATGTCTTCTTGCCTTCCATCTTCTGCGGCTCATCCAAAATCAGGATTGGGCGGTTTGCACTAATAACATCAATAGGACGCCTAGACTGGAAGTCATCCAACTCTTCATAAATTCGTCGATTGTCTTTTCCTGACGCATTAAAGGCTTGAATATTGATGACCATCACATTGATGCCACTGTCAGAAGAAAAACTCTCTAACTGGTGCAATTGTTTCGAGTTATAGATAAAGAACCGGGCCTTTTTACCGTCATAGTTTTGGGCAAAATGCTCACCTGTGATTTGCAGCGACTTATAAACCCCTTCACGAATGGCGATGCTAGGTACTACGATAATAAATTTGCTCCAACCATAGCGCTTATTCATCTCAAAGATGGTTTTGATGTAGCAATAGGTCTTACCCGTACCGGTTTCCATTTCAACATCGAGATTAATCTTAGCGCTAGCATTGCTGACTAACGCTTCTGAAACAGGGAGGTTCTGTCTACTTTGAACACCATGAATATTTTGCAATAACTGCGATTCAGTGATCGCGAGTTCCGCATTTTTAAAGCCATCTTGGTCGCTCATATCCCAGCCAGCATTACCAAATTTATCTTTGGCAACACCAGGGTCGATTCGGTAGGTTACGCCGGAGGTATTAGGTTGCCCCGCAAAGCAGTCAACAACCGATTCAACGGCAACAGTTTGATAAGGTTGGACTTTGAACTTTAACTTCATGCTCCCCCCTTATATTGCTTTAACTTCAGTATGCGGCGACACTTGCTTGAAAATCTGCTCGGCATTAATTTTTACAGCATCAGACTCAAAGCCGTCATCACGGAAAACCACGCGAAGTGGTTCTTTAGAGGCTAACTCTTTTATCAAAGCTTCATTTATACGCAGATCAAAACATGCCACCAGTGCATCATCATCAACAAAGAATACTGATTTACCTTGGATCGTTTCTTTTTTGATGGGTAAGGTTAAATCGACGCCCCAATCAAGCAGAACTTGAAAGAGTAAATCTTCATCAGTTCGGTCAGTTTTAATATTATCGACCAATAAGTCTAACGAACCCTGCGATACTTGGTCCGGAGAATAGTAAACATCCGCAATATTGGAGGTATCCACTTTAAGCACTCGGAATCCAACGTCTTTATTCCAGTCTTTGTGGCACTCGCCTACTAATATTTTTGCGCCAGCTCGGCGGATGCGTTCTTTAGAAATTTCAGCAATCGTTTTGTATCCAGTTTTGTATGCTTCTGATTTTTCGTCACAGGATTCCGGAAGCTGAACCACAATAAATTTTCGGTTCATTCCATCTGCAGAATTTTGAAGAAATACAGAGTGAGCAAAGGAGGCTGAACCAGCGAAAAAATCCATCACAATATCATTATTTGACGAAGCTAATCTTATTAGAGAGCGGAGCAGTTTTGTTGGTTTAGGATTATCAAAAAGACCACTTTCCCCCATAAGCTCTTTTAGTTCTGCTGAGCCATCTTGATTTGAACCGAACTTCTCGTGGGTAAAAAAGTTGATAGCAGACTGACCAAATTTCTGACCTTCCGACAAATAAATCTTGATTCGTGGAACCCCTTCTCCATTAGATGTCCAGTAAACTCTGCCTTCGGAAAGCAATTTATTAAATGTTTCTTGATTCCCGTACCAAGTCTCTGTGCAAATTTTTCCGGAAGGTGTTTCTATAGAGTAAGTTGTTCCTCCTCTGCCGACTGCTGCCTTCCAAGGGTTTGTTGACCAAGGGCCTTTAGGATCATTGTCTGGATTTTTGTAGTCAGCTAATCGTTCCTCGCTAAGTGGTAAACCTTGAAAAGACTTTCCAGGTAAAAGAGCGTCTGTGTTTTTCGAGTATACCAAAATATATTCTGAAACTTTGCCTATCATTTTTGTTTTATCGTTTGGTTGGTTATGTCGTCTTCTCCAGGTTATACAAGACTCGAAGTTAGTTTCCCCAAAAATTTCGTTACAAATCTTTAGAAGGTTTGGAAGTTCCTTGTCGTCGATACTCATGAAGATCAATCCGTCCTCAGCAAGTAAATTTCGAGCGAGCTTGATTCGAGCATATAGCATGGAGAGCCAGTCAGAATGAAAACGACCATTAGAGTCAGTATTTGCTATTAACCTATTTCCAGCTTCGTCCTGCTGATTTGATTTTTTCATGAAGCTACTGAAATCTTCAGAAAAATCATCTTCATATATGAAATCAGTACCAGTGTTATATGGTGGATCGATATAGATCATCTTAACCTTGCCTAAATAGGTTTCTTGCAACATCTTTAGCGCATCAAGGTTATCGCCTTCAATAAAGAGGTTTTCAGTGGTGTCAAAATTGACACTTTCTTCTCGACTAGGTCTTAATGTTTTTGCGATAGGTGCATTCGCTGTTAGTAGTGCTTCTCGCTTACCAGGCCAGTTCAGCTGATAGCGCTCTTGCGGGCCTTCAACGATTGAATTTGATAGCTCTTGTTTAAGTTGGTCAAAATCAATGGCTAACTTTAGCTCTCCGTCAGCCCCTTTTGATTCCGTCACGCAGTTCGGAAACAACGCCTGAATTTTCTCTATGTTTTGCTGCGTCATGTCGGGGCTGTGCATCTTTAATTTATCCATGTGTTTTACCTTTTGCGTGATGCCTTACATATCGCCGTCATATTTGTCGCGGTAGCGTTGTTGACTGCGTTCATTCACCCCAATCACATAGAAAAACTATGCTCAGGGGTTCACTCACTTGCCGCCTAGCTACCACACCAACTATTTAGGCCATAATGAAAGCGGGCACTATTTAACTGATTGAAATTGTTTATTCTTTATGCGAGTAACTCTTCAAGCTCGCACCTTAAATTCTTTAACTGCTTATTTAGCTCAACCTTGCGGTTAAACTGTTTCTCAGCATGAACCTTCTTCTTATATTGCGAGATTTGCCTTTCCAATGCCTGAATTGCCACCAAGCGTTCAATGACCTCTTCAATACTCTCAGCAGTTCGTTTGGGTATGGGTAACAAGCGAGCAAGAAGCTTTTGATACAGCTCCGCCATATCGATTGCAGTTGGTAAACCCAAAACTTCTGAAGTCACTGTTAATGAATCACCGGAATTGAAGGTTTCTGAGTGTAAATAACGGCTACAAAACCATTTGGATTGATCGTTCTCTGCCTTTCGCTTATAGCAAGCGGCGTAGTGGCCTTGCTCACCACTAGTAACCCATACCTCAAACAGAATGGGAAAAGGTATGGCCAAATCAATCGCTTTTAGTACACTGTCGTCTATCGAGTCACCTTTAAGCTTCACACTGAAAACTTGTATTTCACTGACCTCACTGGTTTGAGGAATATTCAGTGTGTTGGGCGATAGCTTGTAAGCCCAAAGGATTTGCTCTACTTGCTCTACAAAAAGTGACTTCAATCCAGCGCTTGCCGCGCTATGTTCGTATATTTTGTTCTTCGGCACGACTCGACCGAACTTTGCTTTGTCAGGAAATGTCCAAGGTGAGTACATAGATTAGCTAACCTCATCCTGGGCACTGTTTTCCATCAGCTGCTTTTGCTGGATCACAATAAATGCAAGCAATTCAAAGTCATCAAGCCCGGCAAATGTATTCATTAAAGCTGAGGTAGCGCCACTACTGAACAAACTATCAATATCTTTTTCTTCCTTAACTTCAACCATGCTTTTTATGGCATCTGTTAGAAGATGAGAGTAACGCTGCATATCTCGACCGTCATGTGTTAGGCGATTAAATAACGCACAAATCTCACTGAGCGGTGCTGTTTGACCTTTACAGCTACTTCGGATTAAATCTAATAGTCTCTTTACCTCAAAATGATTAGCGACGATGTCCCCTTCATTCGATACATAGACAAGGTAATAAGGGTGGAGCCTGTTTTGCAGATCTCTATCGATACTGTTATTAACGTTTTTCAGCGCAAACACCACGCCAGGCAATAACCCTAATTCTGGCTTAGCCTCAACCACCGCATGCATGCCGCTTGGTGCATTTCTTGGTTCGCCGTAGAGTTTCATTAGATTTAGCAGGTCCATTCGAAATTCGTTTAGACCTAGATCGGTGATAGAAACCCCCGTTTTTAAATCTTCAAGCTCGATGACTTCTTCTTGTAGTTTCTTTAGCTGCTCTTTACGGTACGACACATCATTCGCTTGACTACTTAAAACGTTGTCATCACCGGTCGCTGTTACGTCAACAATCGTCATTCGACTTTCAACACGTTCTTTTAAGTTGATGTACTCATCCAGCGATATATCAGGCCAGTAGTTGACTAACTGAATACATTTATTCGGCGAGCCAATACGGTCAACACGCCCAAAGCGCTGAACAATCCGAACTGGATTCCAATGAATATCAAAGTTAATTAAGTAATCGCAATCCTGTAAGTTCTGCCCTTCAGAGATACAGTCTGTAGCAATCAACAAATCGATTTCAGCGGGTTCGTCAGGTAATACACTGGCTTTCGACTTGGAAACTGGAGAAAACAAGGTGAGCACTTCTTGTGTGTCGTAACCTTTTCGTCCGGTTTTTAAAGTGGTCTTAGGTAAACTGGCACCACCAGTGATCATCGCAGTATGGATTCTATGCTCGCTTAACATCACAGGTGACAACTGCTCGTACAGATACTGAGCGGTGTCAGCAAACGCTGTGAATACGATGATTTTCCTGTTTTCAGGATTTATCGGATTATTTATTTTTGCAGCAATATGTGATTTCAGATGCTGCAACTTAGCATCTTCTTCTGGCTTAATTTTGCTAACAGAATCTAGTAACCCTTTGATCAGCTCCAAATCACCATCTAAATCCTGCTGCCAGGATGGAAGATCCATATCCATCAGCTTGATTTTGATCTTGTTGCCGATTTCCATATCGTGATAAGAAGGCATATCGTCTTCATCTGCTTCAATAGACTCAAGCGCTTCAACGAGACTGCTAACTTCGGTTTGCCCGTCTCGCTTATAGAATTCGTCGATAATACCTAGAACACGAACATGGTTATCATGGAGAGATTGCAAGGTGCTTCTGAACGAGTATACGGAGCTCTCAAGACGCTTTAGAAGGTTCGTTGTCATCAATGCAACCAAGCTTTTTTCACGGTCGCTTTGCTTTAACTTACCTTTACCGCCTTCAACTTGCGTGTCATACATCTCCTCGTATTTCTTCAATCTACTCGGGAGGATATAACTCACTGGCGCATAAACAGATAGTTTGAGTAGCTTAAGCTGTTCAAAGATCTCATTCAGGCTAACTACATCCGAACGAGTTGTAAGCGGACAGTGAAACGAGATTGGCTTGTTACGTTCAGGGAAATGGCCAATATCTGTTGTGTCGTAGAATGTTGTGATGTGCTTTCGTGAGCGAGCGATAGTGACGCTATCAAGCAGTTCAAAAAAGTCAAAATCTAAGGCATCGAGTATGGCTTTAGCTGTTCTCGTCTCTGGGTCGAGTTTGGACCAAGCGTTAAATGCGGCTTGTGCTTGGTTAAAGATCTGTTCTACGCTTTTTGTGGTTTTAAGATGCTTTGTGAGATTGCTCGACTCGCCTTCATAAGCTAACGCAAGCTGGTTTCTCAGGTCAGTAAATCTATTATTCACTGGTGTCGCTGATAGCATTAGGACTTTGGTTTTCACGCCAGCTCGAATAACTTTATTCATCAGTTTCTGATATCGGGTTTCTCGATCTTTCACTGCATCGTTATTTCTAAAGTTATGCGACTCATCAATGACGACCAGGTCATAGTTACCCCAGTTGATTCTATTCAATGGAGTACCGAAGGATTCGCCTGAGGTTCTGCTCAAATCTGTGTGACACAAAACATCGTAACTAAAACGGTCTTTAGCAAAGATATTTGTCTTTAAGTTTCGATTAAAGTTGAGCCAGTTATCCGCTAACTTTTTCGGACATAGAAGCAGCACAGATTTGTTTCTGAGCTCGTAATACTTGATGACGGCTAACGCTGTAAATGTTTTACCAAGACCAACACTATCAGCCAGAATGCAGCCGTTATAGGTCTCTAACTTATTGATAATCCCAGTCGCGGCATCTTTTTGGTAGTTAAATAACTTGTTCCAAATCAAGGTGTCCTGATAGCCGGTTCGATCATTTGGTAATACATCCTCTGTAATATCATCAAGAAATTCATTAAAAATATTATACAAAATAATGAAATAGACTTTTTCGGGCGAGTTTTCTTGGTAGACAGATTCTATATGCTCGCAAATGGTTTTAGTAACATCTTGAAGTTTCGCAGGATCTTTCCAAATTTGGTCGAATAACTGTAAGTACTGCGCTGTGAAATTTGGCTCATTGATTTTTTGCACAAAATTCGAAATAGCATTGCCTCGCTGATACCCTAGATCAACCGCCGTAAAACCGCTAACCGGAGCAAAAACTGCACTTATTGCATCTGCTTGCTGTCTAGACGCTTCCGTCACAACAAACGACTGCATTGGAGAATCAGTTTTGTTTGATTTGAATGTCGCTTTCTTTCTGATCCAGTTTGCACACTCTTTGGCGATCGCCTTTTGAGTGAGCTTGTTCTTTAACTGTATTTCAAAGTCAGTTCCGTAAAGGCTGCGTTCACGCCCTGCTTTGGGAATAAAGAACTCTCGTTTTTCTTTTTTGAATTTATCGGCAACTTCATCTGCGACAAAAGTAGGTGATGTGAAGATGAACTCAAGTGAGTCTATCTTCGCTAACTCCTTTTTGAGAGCCTCATACGCATAAATAGAAAAGCAAGACGCAGCAATCTTTAACTTTGTGTTCGGTGTCAGCGTCTGTTGAAGCTCGTCACCTAATAGGTTGTTAAGGTTATCGATTATTTTCATCAAAATTTGTTCCCTGCGCCAAGTTCGTTTTTGTGCATTAGTTACCAAGTTCTTTTTCAATCCCTGGAGCTAGCATGATGTTTTTAACTCCATAAAGTGTTGCTCTGTTCTTTAAATGCAATTGAGCTCCACCATCTTTTAGTGTGGCGTTGGAAGAACAATCCACATTCCATTGTCTGAGTAAATAGCCTGCCGTTGCAGCTCTAATCTCAAGCTTTAGAACGCCGCCCGTCATACCATAATCCAGTTCAATCGCTTCGCTGTGCTCTATGCGTGGGTGTGGTACTAACTCAAGCTCCACAAATCGGTTCCATTGCCTGTCCTGGCTTTCGAGCTCCGTTTCAGACAAAGTGGAATCCTCAAGCACACCCGCTGCTTTAATTCGGGTCAACACAAAGTCACGGAACTCATTATGCTTGCGGTCAAAACCACGAACATGCCAACGCAGGCCATTGTCCACCAGCGTATGCGGTACAATTTCACGCGTGGTTTCACCGCTCGATAACGACACATAGGTGATACTCAAGGCTTTGCCTTTGTGTATGGCCTCGGTGACTTTGGCTACTATCGATAAACTCGGCTTGTTAAGGTGATAAGGCGCTTCACAAGCCAGAGGGGGTTTTACCTTTCCAGTGAAGCCATCTCCGTACCCTTGGCTAATGGTTGCCAGTGTTCTCACAACGTCATAGTCGAACAATGGAGCAAAAGCTTCACCGCGCTTATGCAACTTGAGCTTTTGGTCATACTCAATGTTGCCTGGCGCAAGCTCTCGGTACATGGTGAAGTCTTTCGTTGCTTGTGCGGCCGCTATGCTGAAGCGATCGACTAAATCCGCCCGCACCGCTTCGCCCTTAAACAATAAGGTGAAATCAATGTGGGCAATGCGATCCCTGGTTGCTTGTGGCAACTGCGCTAACTGCGAAAGCCTATCTGGCTTTCCTTTCGCTCCTTCTTGAGCGAGTGAACTCACTGGTACCGTTTGTTTCAGACCCTCATTTGTCATGCGTCTTGTTTATCCAATTCAACCAGATTCTTAAAACTCTGTTTATAAAGTACGGACAGACATCGCGTAATCACATTGAATAGTGTCACTCAATGCTGCTCTTTATCCGCAATGACTTAGCAATCTCTACCGGTTGAAGCTGGACAGATGGCCATAAAACACTGAATAGGCTTCAACCTAATTAATTTTATTAGGTATCATCCTATCACAAATTATTTTGTAGGGAAGACTAAGCGGCAACTTTTTGATCTGGATTGCAATTGCCGCTCAGGTATCGGTGTGAAGACCTTGTTTGGTGCCATCGATGATAGCCGCTATCAATGCGCTACCCGAACCAGTGGCACCACGATGTTACTGCTTTGAGACTTCCCTTTTTCCGAGTCTGTGGACATCAGGGCTCGTTGCTCACTCTCCCGAATGCGCCTGGCAACTTCTGCCTGAGCTGGTAGCAATGGCAGCATCCCTTCAGCAATCACGTCCGGTGCAGATTCTTGGCCACAGGACATCAAGTGCTTCCATGGATCTTTAAGAAAGCACTCGAACGTGATGCCAAATTCAATGATGCGGGCAGAGACGAAGATTTCGCCCCAGTATTCAATGTAGGTGTCTTGGTACATGGAAAGATTCCTCTTGTTGGTTAAACCATGAGTTCACTTTACACTTTCCAGAGATTTTCAAATATGCAAGGCTTACCTTGTAGAGAGCTACAAAGCTTTAAATCGATTGCGGGCATCTTTGTAGTCATAGTGGGCATGTTCTGAGCCACGATGATACAAATCATCCAGGTAATATTGATATTGGTGAAAACTATAGACATTACTCTATATGTCTGTGATGGATGTTTTAATTGGCACTAGGGTATGTCTATATAGATGTCTGTTTAGAGTGTTTAGACACATTTCTCTCGGCAGTTTCGCCACGATTAGCATTAGCAAGTATGTGCTTTAGCGCTTTACTTTCTATTTTCCCTGCGCCTTTTCTGCTTGCTTCAAGCCGCTTTACCGCGTCAGAAACAGGCCGTCTACGAACAGGTTTATGACCTTTCTCAAATGGCATTTAACATCCAAACGACACCCAATTCCAACATGGTATAATAAATAAACACCAAAAACCACAGGTGTTGTGTTTGTTAGAGATATTGGAATAGTGGTTTACGGCTTCATTGTTATCTTATTCACCCGTAGCATATTAAATCCTGTTAAATTGAGTTAGGGTTACAAATGGACCGATTAGTGAGCAGTAAGGACTTATAGTGACAAACATCTCTTATTTTCAACCCGCTTTATCCCGTGAGATTTGGTTTTATATCGAAACTCATTTCTACGGTGCTAAGTACGTAGCTGAACGTTGCGCAGTTACAATTAAGTCTTTACGTGAGAGCGTGTTCGACGGAAGTTTAGATCTTGATTATTTAGATCATGTGCTATTTGCTGCTGGCGCAAAATTCGGAGTCTCACTGAGTGAAGAATTATTTGTACAGCCCGATTACACTGTTTGCCCAGGAAGTTTTCGCCACTGTAAAGGACGGCAAACGATACGTAGTTTTATCTCGTTCTTAAATGAAGTTAGTGGAGGTGGAGATATAAATGATGGCGATTTTCTTACGACTATAAAATTCAAAGATAGAGTGTTTGTTTTTTGCCACCAGCAATCCCAGTATACTCATATAATAGAAGTTCACCCTTGCTGCAAAAGCCGCGAGAACCTAGAGGCTTTCCTAGAAAAAAACTTATGTAATTACCAAACTCAAAGCAACCTTTCGCCACTCAGTATCAAGGTGCTTGAAACAATGCTCTTATCATTTGATAACCTTATTAATAGACACGATTATGCTACAACGGTATCGAATTTACATTATTGGGCAAATCATTTAGAGGTCAGATAATTGATACTTATTCCAATTATCTTGTTAACTTTTCTACAAATGGAATTGAGCAGAATCGGTTTTCTCTTGTTAATCGGCCTCGCACTATCACTTAGCAAGTGCAACCGGTAATTCTTTTAAGTTTGTTGTGTAGCTCTTTGGCGCTAAATCATCTTTTGGCTTCCACGCTTGTTTAAAACCCTGGACACCGAATCTAATGACATTGTTACCGAATTTACTATTTATTTCATCGCTTACGGTAGTCTTTTTATTTACGTTTGAAATGCCCGAATCATTAAACAGATTAAGTTGCTGGTGGTCATTCTTTGATAATAGCTGGTTGAAGATCACACCAACTTTTTTGAAAAGATAACCCTCCTGGTAAATTTTTTCCAAAGCAAACATAGCATATCTGATTAAGACGTCCGAGTCTGCGCTATGAAAAGGCAATTTCACTTCAATGCTTTTACGAAATTGTGGCTGAGACTGCCTAAACACATCCGTTGAAACAAAAATAGTCAGGCTATTGGTGAACAACTCAAGCCGGCGTAACTTACCTGCTCCAGTAGAAACATGTGACGACAGAGCACTTTTAAGCTCATTTAAATCAGTTACAAGCTTACCCATGCTTTTTGAAACACAAATGCTATCGCGGACTTCGCTTAGGTCCTTTAGCTCCACGGCATTAACCCCATTCAGCTCTTGTATAGTTCGAGATAAAACAACACCGAATTTTCGTTTTGCTTCTACTATATTGAAATTTTTTAATTCCAATCCAGTATTTATACCAAGTGCAGTAAGCTTATCTGCCGTTTTTGAACCGACTCCCCATATATCACTTGCTTTTACCCTTTGAAGCACCCAATCAACCTTTACGGGGATATCGAGTACAGCTACACCATTGGTTTTAGCTTTCCATGCATTGAGTTTAGCTGCGTGAGAAGCTAATTTAGCAAGTGTTTTCGTATGAGCGACACCGACACCAACACCAATGCCCAAGTTCTTAGCTAACGTATTTTTAATATGTAAAGCGTATGATTTAGCGTTGGGCGCCATAGTCGAGTCAATATGGCCAAAGCTTTCATCAATTGAGTACCGGTGACAGTCAAATAGTAGCTCTTCTAGCTCAGTGTGAAACCGATTGCTCATATCACCAAATAATGTGAAGTTACTGCCCCACACGTGGCCATTGCTGTTGTGAAGTGTTTCTTTTACCTTAAAATATGGCTCACCCATTTTTATGCCGAGCGCTTTCATGGGTTGATTTCGCGCTATAACATTGCCTTGGTTTGAACTTAATACACCGAGCGGCGTAGTATTAATATCGTATTGAGGATTGAAAAGCTGAATAAATGAAACATATGCAGCGTTTATATCACACAGAACCCACATCAAAAAATACTTATAGCGCTAGTGACAACGCCCCAAATAACATTTTCATCCCAATTATTTTCACCATCAAAATCAACAACGATTGGCTTGTATTCTGAGTTCGAGCTTAGAAATAATACTCTGTTATTTTCCGGCTCTAACTTTAAACGCTTAACAACGAATTCATTATCAATAGTCGCAAGCACTATTCGCCCGGTAGTGGCCTTGATGGACTTATCAACCACAATTATTGCCCCATCTTGAATGTCAGGGAGCATGCTATCTCCGGCCACTTTAAACAAAAACGAGCTGCTTGGTCGAGCCATCAATAGATTATCGAGGCTGATTGGCTGAGATAAACAATCTTCTGCAGGATTGGGAAACCCTGCCGACACTTTAAATTCAGAAAGTGAAAATAGACCATTAGATTTTAAGACTGAGACTGGTTGCATACATAATTAAACTGGATATACATACAGGTATTTTAGGTGTAATAATTAATACAAGCAAGTTTATTGTTATTGAGCTACAGTAGGGCGAGAACTTTCTAGAGAGCAGAGATTATGCGTATTCCTAAATCCTATGATATTTACTCAACAAAGATAGCTGGTGTGAAATTTTCACTAATAGCACATGAGGTGTATGGAGTAATAATTCATAGTAGCAATTTCTACTGTAGGGCTGAGTTGATGCATAGCTCAATTGTAGAGCTAAAAGAGGGTTGGTGTTTAGTTCGGTTTAGGAGTGAGAGTGTTATGAATATTGCTTCATTTACAGAGAATGAAATCAAACAACTAAAGAATGAATTTAGTCTTTTAAGTTACAAAAATGAGTTCGAAACCCCATTCACAAACACTTATTCTAATTTTAATGTTAGCTCGAATGAGATTTCAAGGTGGTCTAAAAGGCACCCAAGAATAGCTAAACGCATTCGAGTAAGCCCATATATAAATACGAGCATATTTGATTTTTTTCACCCTACTAGCCCAAGCTAGATGTGATAACCCCCCTTTTTTCTAAGGGGTTATTGCTGGGATTGTGCTGTTATGGAATAAATTAGAAGTCATTTACCTTATTTATACTTTTGGTGTTACGCAGTAATTTCTTAACACTTTTTATGTGGGGTAAGCCGTTTTCACGGTTTAAATATTTGATAGTTACATGTTGAACAACGTCTTTATAGTAATCCCTTCTTACAATTATACTTCTATCGTCGCGACTTGGGGTAAGGGTCTCTATTATAACCGCACCGCCATAATTTCCCTCAAATACATATCTATTTTTTTTGGCTGGCAAATCTCTCATGCCATCGAGCCTGTAATTGTGAGGTTGCACCGTTGCCCCGATATACGTATAAACCGCCTCGTATTGACTGAAAAGTTCATATAAATCAACATTCGCTGGGTTTGCTAACGTATAAATACCAGTTTCTAATAAACATTTAGCTAAATCGTTTTTGCAGCCATCCTTAAAATAAAACGTTTTTCTTTTAAGCGGGTACTCGCCCAAATACTCGCCTTTACCGTTAGTATCCTCAAAATCGTATGAGAGAAAGTAACCCCTAAAATCCGTTTCCAAACCTAAATCTCTATGTGATTTATGTGCTTTTTTGATGGTTGAAATGTGGGTATCCCACTTAAAGCCATTGAAAGATAGAATTGGCTTTGCATGTGCCAATAGAGGGAAAAGTACAAATAAGATAATAATAAATCGGCTCATTTAGACACCTTGTTTAAAAATTAAGTTTTATATAAGTTTTTGTAAATAAGCTACTTTACAGCAATTTATCAATTACATCATTGTAAAGTTCATCTTCCCCAACTTGAAGATATAATTCGGTCGTCGCAATCTGGTTATGGCCAAGAAGCTTTGATATATTTTTTATTTTTGCGCCATTTTGGTAAAGGTTTGTCGCGTAACTCCGGCGCAGGGAATGAGGTGGAGGAGCGTTATATTTTGCACACAATTTAAAAATAGCATCAGCACTTAACGGTTTTTTTTGTAAGTGGCCCCCCTTTAGAACGCTAACGAAAAGCGGTGAGTGTTTATCCGTATATTTATAGACTGTGAACCAATTCTCAATGGCTTTGAGAACAACCGGATGAAGAGGAACATTACGCTGCTTATTACCCTTCCCTATCACTCTTAAAGCTGTTTCACCTACATCGCTAACCTTTAAATTTACTACTTCTTGCCTACGCAACCCACACCGGGTAAGTATTGAGAATATGGCAAAATCACGTATTTTAGAAACATTTTCACTGCCATCTTTAATGATTTCTGACAAAAACACTTCTACTGCATTTCGATCTAATAATGAGTAATCCTTCGTTCTTGAGCCAGTATTTGCTTTGATTATCTTTATTGCATCGCGTTGTAAAGCGCTCATATATCCGAGTAAATAGGCATGCTCAACAATTTGTTTCACGATAGAAACGTAAAGGGTGATTGTTTTTGGAGATAGATTTACGTTATGTTTAAGGTGGTTAATCAAAGTGTTTAATGCGGTTGCATTAAATTTATCCCACCGAATTTCATAAATAGACTCCCTTCCCATATGCCTCGCCACAGCTTGAAGCACTCGTGCAGCTGTAACCTTTGATGCTTCAGATTGAAGCGCCAGAAGATAGTTATATATCGGACATTTCACATTCTGATATATCTGTGTTTTTTTATGCTTAGGTTTGGCCAAGACTAAATCTTGGCTCTCTTTGAAAAACTGGCTTGAAAAACGCGACACTACATAACCCTATTTTAAATTTATAGAATGAATTTAAGGTGGTTTAATTTTATTCTGCAAAATTAAACCCGTTCATCATATTTGTTCACTTTGCCGGCACCTTAAAACTAGCTCAATATTCGTATAGCCACATTAACGCCCAAATTATTTATTTTGAGCATGTAACAGATTAACTTTCAAAATAGCTCTTGTAAATTGCTATTTACGATACTTATTATTATGTTCAATTACGCCTTAAATAAAAAACTCAGGCAATTAGCCAGAGTTTTAAAAATTTTATTTTTGTGGAATTTTCTCTCTTTTTAAAGAAATAACTATAACAGTGTAGGTTATTACTAATATCAAACCCAAGAATACCGAATACATTTCAGTTATAAACGATAGCGCATATTTTTTTGAAGCACCGGTTATAAGTAGTGACAATAGAAAAATAAAAATCGGGCTGGTTATTTGGGCGGTGTAATAAGCCAAGGCATAATAAATTGTATTTGGTCCATCACCTAAGCGCCACTTATTGAATGTGTGACAAATACCAAAATGCGCCAATAAATATATTACCGAAAATAAAAAAACCACCATGGTTAATCCTTTTAAGTGCTTTATTTAGGAATTATCTCATACATCGCTTTTATGGCTACTAAGCTAGAAAGGGTCAAAAACACAGCTGTACGTAATTTTTACGTGGATTAATCCAGCAAAAAAAGAGATAAGATAAAGCTTTATGTGTTGCAGTAATAACTAAATAACCTATATTATTACTGAAAGTGTGGCAGCGAACGGCTTCATACCTTTCATCGTGATTATATGTAATAAATGAAGTGGCAACAGCAGGTTAGAGGTGTTTTACGTAACGAAGAATCAATCGTCGCATTAATTAAGAGCATTAAATATTAGTTGTTACTATAGAGGGTTGCAGTCATTTATAAGGGACGCGCTTTTTGGCGTAAATAAAACCTCCTTGATTTGGCTCTATAAATCTCAACGAAACCTAAATCAACACATAAGGGAGTTATATAAATGTTTAAACCTTTAGCTATCGCATGTACGTTTTTTTCTTTTGCAGTGAACGCAGGTATTAATGATAAAAACTTTGGTGCTTTACAAGTTCAATCTGTAACTTCAATTTATGATGGGGATACATTTCGAGCAAATATAAAGGGGGTTCACCCGGTCATTGGCGAGCGTATGAGTATTCGTGTCGCAGGCATTGACACCCCTGAAATTCGCGGTAAATGCCCAAAAGAGAAAGCCTTGGCCAGAAAAGCTAAAATGGAAACGGTTTCGTTCTTACGTAATGCCAAACGTATTGAGTTGAGAAATATTAAACGAGGTAAATATTTTAGAATTGTTGCAGACGTATATGCTGACAACAGAAGTCTAACCGAAAGTTTAGCGGCAAAAGGGTTGGGGGTACGCTATAACGGCGGTTCTAAATCTAAGAATTGGTGTCTTTAGTCTTTTTTGAACCACTTCTCTTTAATCGATATAAGCCACCAGCCAGCGTTGTCACAGTTAGAGCTAAGACCAGTAGTGTGCCTGCCTGTATTAATGTCATAATCGAGCTCCTAAGTTACTAATCATTGTATACTACAATGGAGGCGTTGATACATAAACTAACGCTGTATTCAGAATATCAAATATAGTTAGTTTTCCCAATATTGTTAGCCCACATTACTTTGCGAGTTTGATAGACGCTAAAACGCCCCTAAAACACTCTGGACTAAGCGCCGTCCTGATTCACTCAACAACCAAACAAAACTACCAATGTTGATAAAAATTGTAATCCAAAGAATGAACTTGAAAGGTTGTTTCCTTGATTTGTGTCGTAGTTGAAACTGAGCCAGTAGTGCTCCTGGCCAACCACCGACCAAAGATAATGTATGCAATGTACTTTCTGACGTTCTCCAACTACCATTCTGTGCCGCTTGTTTATCCCTAGCAAACATAAAATATGTAAAGATGCTCAATACTAAATACAAAGGAATTAGAAGTATTTCACCATTAAAAACTGTTACCGATGCTGTTGCTGCAACCAAGAAGCTAAAACCAAATAGCACTGTATAAGGGAATCCGTTGACACCTTGCACCACAATATTTTCAGCCTTGAATCGTCCCTTTTTATCCTCAGCGACGTCAAAAGTAACGCTATCTTTTACTTTAGGGCGGTAACCTCGGTTAGTGATAGATGAAATATGGAAGAATACTCTCACTTTCCCATCAAAAGACGATATAAACCCATAACCTTTAGTATCGTTCCATTCTACTATTTGACCTTTCATCATAATCCTTCGCTAATTCTGACACCTGTGGGCTAACGCCAGCCAGCATGCGCGGCTACGAAATGGAGGCGAAGCCGCAATGTAGTAGGCGTCGCCGTGCCTGGCCTTGTTAGCGACTCCATGGCACCGGGTTATCTCTCCAATCTAGGCCATCGCCCAGAGCATCCTCAGCGGATTTTAAAGCCTCGGAGTGACTACCACCTTGGCCATACATACCGCAATCCTGACACTCGCACAGATAGAAGGTGTCCTTGATTTTGTAGGTATTCAGTGCCTCCAACCCACACTGCGGACATTCATCAACCTGAACAAAAGACCGTTCTTTCTCTGCCTTCCAAGCATTAGCGAGCATCTGCGTGATTTCTGCGCTAGCTGCTGAACGTTCCCCCTCTGCCTCCCGAACTCTTTTGGCTCCTTCTGGGTCGAACTTTCCACCGACATAATTGCCAGGATTCTCTTCAGGAAAATCCTCGAAGTATTCAGACCATTCACCCATTTTTAACCCCTCCTGTGGGTTTGTTTACTGCTCGCTAAC
>PJEL010001889.1_pt1 | contig 20098 bp, 13 predicted proteins | sample 1853271 | NCBI WGS metagenome assembly PJEL01 (sample SAMN08108733, study PRJNA415343) | Invertebrate metagenome, whole genome shotgun sequencing project. | host: Globobulimina | place: Sweden: Gullmar Fjord | collected 2015-08
GTGATGGCTGCCGCGAAGGAATGTGGCATGGGAGATTTAAACCGCAAGGCACTTGTCATAAGTGGCTAGCTGTAAGATATTTCTACCCATTCAAGTTCGCATGAGGCTCCCGGTGAGCGGTAATCAGCAAAGCAGCGGGAGTGGGCATATATCCACGTTACCTTATGAACCTATTTAGTTGTGTGCAATCACTCGTGTTCTCGCACCGGACCGGCACCGCGGTTCGCCTAAACACACCAGGCCACCTCGGCGGCTCCTATCGCAATGATCTTGTCTGATCATCGAGAATGCGTCTCGTGCTACGCTCTGCGCATCTGCTCCATAAACGGGTCCTGTGCCTCGCTGGTCGCAGGATGAGCAGAGATTGGACGCAGTGGTATCGGGCTCAAATGTCCATAAGCCATTTGAAATCCGACCGCTCATGGCGGATTACCAGCAAGCCCATCTGAATCGGCACGCCCCGGCAAGCCCAGACACGCCCAACCCACTTTTCGATCACCCAAAGCGCACAACAAAGGCCAGTCGTAAACGACTGGCCTTCATCATCTTATAAGCAATAGCGGGGACAGGATTTGAACCTGTGACCTCCGGGTTATGAGCCCGACGAGCTACCAGACTGCTCTACCCCGCAATCATTGTTATTTTTCAACCGTCGATTCTGTCTCACCAGCCTTCACTCTCTCGACTGCTTCAAATCTGGAAGCCGAGTATGTTAGCCCTCTCACTCAGGCTGTCAATCAACCGCGGTTTCTTCGCTCCGATATGCTCCGGAATCAGGTGCTGATCCTCGTTGAACTTCAGATGGACCACAGCATGGACCCAGTAGAGAGGTCCTCATTCGCTTTAGTATTAACAGGCCCCTTAGATCAATGGCTGCTGCCTGGGCTCTTTGGTTTAGCCATCGCGGCTTTGAGCTCATTTTGAAGCGTCTGCAAATCTTCGTCGCTGAGTGTCAGTGAGTTGTCCTTCAGCATGTTGATAAAGTGAGCGATCTCATTTTCCTGAACAGGGAAGCCGACGTTGCCGTCCGGCCCATCGCTTGTCATTTGCACTTCGCCGTATTGGTCGAGAAATGCAAACCAAGGGATTCCGCCGGGCTGCCCATTGCGCATCTTGTCGAGCATATCTTGGCCGCCGATCGTTCGATCAGTATCGATTTTGAGATCGACGAATTCCTTGGCGAGTATCTCCTTCACGCGAGGTCGTTCCATCCAATCCTCGAGGCGATGACACCAGCCACACCATGGTGCGCCGAAATGTAAGAAGACTCGTTTGTCTTCAGTTTCAGCGAGAGCCAGTGCTTTCGTTCGCAGAATGTCCGCAGATTCATAGGTTGCCTGATGTTCGGTTAAGAATGCAAGTACTTTCTCAGGATCATGTCCAAATTTCCGATCCTTGCTTCGATCTTCCGATTCTAGAGAACCAGTTTCATGATTGGTTACAACATCACCATTGCCATCGAGCACGGTCAGGTACGGGACGCCATTGTTCTTGAGATCTGCACCATATTTTTCGGTGAGATCTACATTCTTGTTCCATCGGCCGATGTCGACATGGACAATCTCATACTCGTACATCAACTTTCGGCTGATGCTTGAATCTCCCTTATACATGTTGTCAAGCATGATGCACCATCCACACCAATTGGCGCCCCACTGAATGAGCACGCGACTGTTGTTCTTCTTGGCTTTTGCGACGGCGTTTGCAATGTCCACTTTGGCGTCAGCGGATTCGTCGTAGACGGTCGGCTTTTCTTTCTTGGGGGCAGAGGTCGTTGGTTGAACGCTCTCGGCTTCAGCTTGTGCAAATGCTGAGGCTGCTCCAATGAGGCTGATTGCAGCGGCGATTGCTACCAACGATGTTCGTGATTGGGTCAATGGCGTGGTGGGCTTTGGCATGGGAGAGTCCTAGGGGAAGGCGAATAGTATTTTCTGTTCAGTATTATTGAGTAGAAATCGGGGTAAAGCGAATTTCTCCTTGCAGTGTACAGGATGTTCAGTCGTCCACATTGTGAAATGACCAAAGTCGACAAAAAAGAAATGGGAGAGAGCAGATGGGTTGGATGATTCTCAGGTGGGGTGTGCAGTTTCTCTGAGAAGGGCAATGAATTTGCGTAGGGCGAGGCTTTGATATCGTTTGCGATGCCACGCCAAAGCAATGGTGCGGGCGGGGGTGTCCCCAATCAGGGTGATGTAGGTGCGGGTGGTTTCGCTGTCTGCGGCTGCAGCCATTCGCGGTACAAATGAGATTCCTAGCCCGGCAGACACCATCGCCTGAACGGTGGCGATTTGGGCAGTTCGACAGGATATTGTTGGGTCAAATCCGTGTGCGCGACAGAATTGTTGAATGAGATTAGGCAAGCCCGCACCTTGCTCTAACAGTACAAAACGCTCATCGTGCAGGTCTCCAATGCAGACATTCTTTTGTTGGTGCAGGCGATGTCGACGAGGAACAACGAGTTGGAAATCCTCGTCGAATATGGGGAGCACTTGCAGCGCATCATGTTCCATTTCTCGCGACAGGAGCGCGATGTCAAGTTCGCCAATGACCACGCGCTCTACTAATGCTCTGCGATTGTCTTCGTGAATTTTGAGAGATACTTGCGGGTACAATGAAGTAAATTGACGGACCGCGTTTGGGAGCATGAACTGTGAAATGGTGGAGACGGTGCCGATCTGTATTTCGCCAGCGATTTCGGTTGATGTGGCGTGGGCGGCTTGGCGAATGCGCTCAAGAGCAGCCACGATTTCTCGGGCGGGGGGAAGCACTGCATGTCCCGCATCGGTCAATTCGACCCGTCGTCCAAGCCTACTAAAGAGAGGTGTGCCCAACTCACTTTCAAGCTTGGCAATTTGCTGACTGAGAGAGGGTTGAGCAACATTGCAGGCGGTCGCAGCTTTGGTGAACCCACCCTCATCTGCAATGGCGAGGAAGTAGCGAAGTTGTTGGATTTCCATGCTGGCTGGCCCTTCTCTAGTATCTGCCTCAGCAGAGTATATCGGCAATCCATAGGCATTGTCTATGAAAAGTATCCAAATAATGTATTTTACCTATGGCGACATCAGTGCGATACTAGGGTGTCTCGGATAGAGGTCATCGTGTTACCGGGGCAGAGAATCAACGGAATCTGAATGAGCTTGATCGCCAATCGGATTGGAGTGTTTCAGCCACACGGTCGATTGTGGGTAATAAGGAAGAAGTGTGAATCTCACTTACCTGCCGTTCACTGTGCAGTTCGCCGGCTGATTTGAATTAGACACCGCAAAAAGCAGGTCGTACGCGATCGGCCTGTTGTATCACCAAGGAGCCATCACAATGTCGACTAGCATTGCCACCAACCATGACGTATTTGAAGCCCGAAAGTCGATCACGACCAAGGAAGGCGACTTTACCTATTACGCATTGCCTGCTCTTGAAGAGCATGGGCTGGGTAAGATCACGACTTTGCCGTATTCGATTCGCGTGCTGCTCGAATCGTGTTTACGAAATCTCGATGGGTATGTCGTAACGGAAGAGGATGTGAGAGCCCTTGCCTCCTACAACGCGAAGAATGTAGGCGAAGTACAGATTCCATTCATGCCCGGGCGAGTGGTACTCCAGGATTTTACCGGCGTACCTGCGGTAGTTGATCTTGCTGCTCTTCGTAGTGCGATGGAGCGCATGGGTGGAGATCCAGATAAAGTCAATCCGCTCGTTCCTTGCGATCTGGTGATTGATCACTCAGTGCAGGTTGATGCATTCAACAGTGGGATGGCGTTGACGATCAACAGCGAAAAAGAATTTGAGCGAAACCATGAACGATATACATTGCTCAAATGGGCGCAGCAGGCGTTTGATAATTTCCGCGCCGTACCGCCTGCTACGGGAATTGTGCATCAGGTGAACCTCGAATACTTGGCGAAGGGTGTGTGGGAGAAAGATGGTGTTTTGTATCCGGATTCACTCGTGGGAACAGATTCGCATACAACGATGATCAACGGTCTTGGTGTGGTTGGGTGGGGAGTTGGCGGCATTGAGGCAGAAGCAGTCATGCTCGGCCAACCAATCTATATGCTGGTTCCTGAGGTGGTCGGTATGAAACTCACCGGATCACTTCCCCCAGGTGCAACGGCGACTGATTTAGTGCTGCGTATTACTGAAATATTGCGAGCGCACGGAGTGGTTGGAAAATTTGTTGAGTTCTTCGGCCCTGCATTGGATCAACTCAAACTCGCCGACCGCGCAACGATTGCGAACATGGCTCCTGAATACGGCGCCACCATGGGATTTTTCCCCATTGATGATCAAACCACAGAATACATGCGGCTCACTGGGCGCAGCGAAGACCTGATTGACACCGTCGAACACTTCTGCAAAGCACAAGGGCTGTGGCGAGATGACTCGGACCAAATCGTGTACACGGATGAAGTCGAATTGGATCTATCGACGATCGTGCCCGCAATTTCTGGGCCAAAACGTCCGCAGGATCGCATCGCATTGACTGATGCGAAGACCAGTTGGCAAAAAGTGCTCACCGAGACGTTCAAGAAAGAGCTTCCGCCGAAGGATGATTCGGACTGTTGTCAAACCGGATGATGCGGAGACAATGTTGAATATGAAGGCCAGACGTTCCGTGTGAATCATGGTGCGGTGTGCATTGCGGCGATTACAAGTTGTACCAATACGAGCAATCCATCGGTGATGCTTGCAGCGGGTTTGGTCGCACAAAAAGCAAATGCGCTGGGACTTAAAAGCAAGCCTTGGGTGAAGACATCGCTCGCGCCCGGCTCGACCGTAGTGACTGAATATTTGGACAAGGCGAAACTTTCTGAGGATTTGAATGCACTGGGTTTCTACACCGTCGGGTACGGCTGTACAACGTGTATTGGAAACTCTGGCCCACTCCCGAAGCCGATTTCCGACGCGGTGAACGAAAATGACCTCGTGGTGTGTTCGGTACTCTCAGGCAATCGTAATTTTGAAGGGCGAATTGGCCCTGATTTACGGGCGAACTACCTTGCATCGCCGCCGCTTGTCGTGGCGTACGCCATAGCGGGAACAATGGATATTGACATAACCAAGGATGCGCTGGCCCAAGATGCAAACGGCAACGATGTCTTCCTCAAGGACATATGGCCCACCAATGAAGAGGTAGCAGCCTGCGTCGCAATGAATGTAACCCGCGAGCAATTCCAATCTGAATATGCAGATGTGTTTGCAGGTTCCTCAGAGTGGCAGGCAATTGATTCCGGCACGGGTTCCATCTACGGGTGGGATGAAAAGTCGACGTATGTACAAGAGCCGCCTTTCTTTGTCGACATGACCCCTGAACCGACTCCGATTACACCAATCAACGGGGCTCGCTGCTTGATCAAGGTTGCGGATTCTGTGACCACGGACCATATTTCACCTGCGGGTGCGATTCAGGTTGATGGTCCCGCGGGTCAATATCTGCAAGGCCATGATGTTCCGGTTTCAATGTTCAACTCGTTCGGCTCCCGTCGAGGGAATGACCGAGTGATGACGCGCGGAACATTTGCCAACATTCGTGTGCGTAATCAACTCGCCCCGGGAACCGAAGGCGGATGGACGACAGACTTTACCCAGCACGATTCGCTGCAAGGAGAGAGTGGGTCGCCCAGCTCGATTTACGATGCGAGTATGAATTATCAAAAAGAAGGCACCTCGCTTGTTGTACTTGCGGGGAAAGATTACGGCATGGGTTCATCCCGTGACTGGGCGGCGAAGGGGACCTTCTTGTTGGGTGTGAAAGCAGTCATTGCAGAGTCTTACGAACGTATTCACCGCTCCAATCTGGTGGGTATGGGTGTGCTCCCTCTAACGTTTCAGAATGGCGAAGGTCCCGAGTCACTTGGGCTGGATGGTACGGAGACGTTTGATATCGCGGTGGATGACAATGTAGATCCACGGCAAGATATTCAGGTCAAAGCGACCCGCCAAGATGGTTCGATCGTTGAGTTTACAACGACCTGCCGCATTGATACGCCGGTTGAAGTGGAGTACTACCGTAACGGCGGAATTTTGCATACGGTGTTACGTAAGATGGCGAAGAGCTGAATCTGATACAGTTTGGAACATTGAATTGAACAAGATGACGGCTTCCAAGGTGTGTACCTTGGAAGCCGTTTGCAAATCTGGTGATAGCGAGTTAGCCGTCGTCATTTGGTCGAAGCTGATTCAACATTTTCATGCAGCCGTCTTTCATCATCGTGGTCATGACGTGCCCTTCATCTGGATGAATCGTCAATGAGCTGTCAACACCAATTTGCTGCATTCGCTTGTTTGCTCTATCCATGGAAGACATCCAGCCAAAATCTGTCGCCCCAACATGCATGCGCACGGTGACGTTATGGTGAGCAAGTTGTTCCAGTAGCGCATCGTCATCTCTCGTTGGATACCCAGGGATTCCGGTGACGCTGTGCATTCGCTCCGCATGGACCAGCCCGATATGAAACGCGCTTGAGCCACCGCCGCTGCATCCCGTGATGTGGAATTTATCTCCCTCTACCTGATACGTGTCTTGCAATTGATCCATGATCTCTAACGCATAGGTTTCCGTCTTGGGTTCAAACCAACCATCGGCCGGTTTGACCAAAACTACTGCAATCCAACCCATTTCGCTCGAACCTTCGCCCCAGAACATTTCTAGCCCCGTCTCCGCAGCAGAATGAGATTGGCTGCCTGGTGGGAACGCGATGAGAACTGGGTAGGCTGTTGCGGGGTCAAAACCGTTGGGCAACATCAATCCATATTCAACCCGCTCGCCATCTTGCATTTCGAAATACTTGAACTCGAATCCACGTACATCCTTCCAACGAGGATCATCATGCAAGGCCACTAGGTCCGGATCTGACAAAATTGCAGAGCGATTCAGATAGCCTGCGTCCTGCGATTCGTGAAGAGCAGCAAATGCTTGGTCTGTCTCGCCCATTAACGCGTATGCACACGCGTTGTTGTAGAGCGCAGATGTTTTGTATTGAGATTCGTATCGAGCTGCTTCTGTGTTGGCTTCGATCGCATCCTCATAGTGTTCAAGGTAAATGTGCACCAATCCTAAGAAGTACCATCCTTCTGGATCATCCGTGTTGGCTTGCACCCAGCGTTCAATGCGCGGCAACGCTTCAGCGTTCTTTCCCTCTTGTAGGAGAGTGCGAATCGCATCCCGTTCTGCAGTGTCGGAAATCTGCTGATTCTCTTCTTGACGGCTTTGTGCTATTTCTTGCGTGCTTCCCCAAACTGTCGCTGAGTAGGTTGAGCAACCGAGAGTTACCAGGCCACTCATCAGAAGAAATTGTACTTTGGTGGACCACAGTGCTGCCCAGCGGGTGGTGTTATCTGAAACAATGAATCGTTGCATCATGATTGCGTGAATCTCCATGTTAATGGTGGCGCTTAGAAGTGAGCCAATATCTCATATCGCACATCATTGTGTCGAGGGCAAATCCTGCGCGCATGGTGCGCGCAGCACGAACCAGAAGTAATGTGGTTGGAAACAGCGATCGCAATCGTCCTTGCTACAGATGCTGTTTGCTACGGTAGTATTCGACGGCTAGTAAAGGCGGGGGGTACACAATGTGCCGTACATCTGAACCACGACGCCACTAAGTGCAGGTAGGTGGGGTGGGTCACTTGAACTGGCAGGTAATCGTCTACGTTGTCAGGCGTTCGACGAAACTCGCAAGTTGAAGTTCCGGCAAGATTCACATTTGTGAAGAAAAATGGAATGTCATGACTCTCATCGCACGACAGGGCTAAAGCGTGATCCCGCCAGTGGGGCACGTTCGTTCCCACCCTTTGCTTTGGGAAGAATTGGACGGAGCACCCAGATGGCCAAATATGCAGCGACGTTCATCGCGAGCATCCAGTACCATTCGCCGTGGCCGAAGTAGATAAGCGTTGCCGTCCCAAGCAGGAGAAACCCAGACAAGGGGATCAGCATTCGCCACGCCAGGTTCATCATCTGGTTATATCTGAATCGCGGCAACGTCCAACGAATCACCATCATTGTCAGGATAAGGAATGCGATTTTGCCGAGCAGGATGCTCATTTTAAAGAGCACCGCAAGCAAACCGCCCTCTGCACCCTGCGGGACGAACGGCAGGAGATGCCAACCGCCAAGGAAGAGGATCGCAAAGATCGCGGAATTCGTAATCATGTGGGCATATTCCGCAAAGAAGAAGAGTGCCCACTTCATCGCGGCATATTCGGTGTGATACCCGCCGACCAATTCTTGTTCTGCTTCAGCAAGGTCAAATGGTGCGCGGTTTGATTCAGCCAAGATTGACGCAAAATAAATTATCGCGACCAGCGGTTGAGCCACAATGAACCACATGCCGGCCACTTGTTCGCCGATGATCACATCCGGCCGCAAACTCCCCGTCATGAGGATGATGATCAAAATCGCGATCCCCATTGGGATTTCATAACTGATCATTTGTGCGGTGGACCGTAAGGCCCCAAGGAACGCGTATTTGCTGTTCGATGCCCAGCCACCTAGCACCACGCCGTACACACCTAGGCCAGCTACTGCGAGGACATAGACGATACCGACATTGACATTGGCGACACCGACAAAGGTCATCCCTGCTTCGACGGTCAACGGCCCGAAGGTAAACCCGGGGAACATCCATTCGCCGCCCCATGGAACAACCGCCCACCCAATGAAAGCAGGTATGACGATAAATGCAGGAGCAAGAATGAAGAGCCAAAAATCGACGACTTTGGGCGTGTAATCTTCTTTGAAAAAGAGTTTGATGCCGTCCGCCAAAGGTTGAAAGAGGCCGAGCGGACCCACCCGGTTCGGACCAATTCGATCCTGAATCCACGCGCACACTTTACGCTCGAGGAGAATGCAATACGCTACGCCACCCTGAATGGTGGCGAACATAACACAGGCGATCGCGATACTCACAAATGTCTGGGCTGAGATGGTTAGCATCATAACTCCCGATCGTAGGCGGCACGTCCTCGGTCGGCAGACTTCAATCGACGAATCAGAATCCGGACCGCCCACCAGCCATTCGGGCCAAGGTCCATCACGTCCTTTGCGGAAGGGGCATCGAGGCTCGCTCAGCCTCGTGTGTAGTCCTCAACGTGCTCCATTTCATCCGTCAGTTCAGCATCGCTCTCGATGGCATCACACTCCATTTGTACATCAATCGGTTGCACCTCTCGATGAACCACGAAAGTTCCCGCGGTGATATCGTGCCAACCACGCTTTTGATGATTGAGCGCAATCCAAATGAATCCAACGCAGAGGCCGCCGTACGACAAGATTTTCGTTGATGATCGGGTGATTGAACGGAGAAAGGAGATTCGTTCGCCATTTCGATCGACCACTTTGATTCCAAACACCCACTTTCCAATCGTCCCTTGAAGCGGGCTTGCTTCAGCAAGGAGTGCATACACAATCCAGATCAGAAAGGTGAGAACTCGAATGGTGATTCTGTAAAGCGAGTACTCAACTTGGGCGGCGGTGTCAGTGCGATCCGCAAATCGAGCGGCATACACCTTGTCACCATCAAAATAGAGGAAGGCGACAAGAAGAACTACCGCCATGATTGGGAGTATGTCAACGACATACGCCCCTAACCGTCGCCAAAATCCTGCAAACATAATCTCACTCCATCGTTGTAGGGTGCCCTATGCGGCAATGTGTTCATTACAAACAACCACCGTGCATCTCATTGTAGGTGGCTTGCATGTTGAAGCAATTTTGCTGGCACCCGAGGTATGATGCAGAGTGGGTGCTGCCATCAATGGAATGGCGAAGGCGATGGAAGGGCGTGCGTGCGTGTTGTGTAACTATAGAATTGGTGGCTTGAATGCGATTGCAGTGAAGAGCATTCAAATTGGAGTGGCTATTCGATTTCGAGTAACAGATTTAATCGATCGCTCGAATCGAGAGCACTGAAGCCAACGCGAAATGTCTTCCCTATGAAGTTCTCGGCTGGCCCAGCGTAATAGAACGCTCTTTCGACGGTCGAATTTGGCTCAATTGAAGGTGCAATGGCATATTTGAGACCCGCGCCTGTACCCTTGGGTGCCACGGAGAAGATCTTGATGTTCACCATTTCGTTACTGGTATTGATAACTTCAACTTGAATGAGAAGATCTTCGACTCCCGTGCGAGGATTGGGCACAAAGGTGTATCGTGGTCGGACAATGATGTCATTGAATCCCAAATCGACGGGAAAGGCAGCATCAATCGTCACTTGCCGCGGCGCCTCGATGGAGACATTCGCTCCGATGACTTTCTTGCCCGCCGTGGCAAAGAGTGGAATGGTCAACGACACTGGAAAACGACGCTCAGCTCCCGAAGGGATGGTGAATGTTCGAAATCGTGGCTTATAAATCCAGCCTTCGGGTGAGGTCAAACGAATGGTGCCTTGGAGCGTTTCTTTCCAAGGATTGTAAAGACTGAGTTCGTGTGGATCGTCAACCGCAGCTGCTTCGACGAAACGCGGCTCAAGTTTGAATCGAGCTCGAAAGACCGCAAGGTATGCATCAATATTTTCGAGAAACACAGGCTCATGTCCAACGGTGAATTCATGTTTGCCGTCTTGAAACGGAACTGCGGTACGGTTCCCGAAGATATCAACCATCGACACATCTTCAAGGCCGAGATTGACGCTAAGAGTGACAGTTTTCGTGATGTTCGATGTGTTCCATAGGGCAATCGTCCCTTCCTCACCATCGTCATCGATAAAGATGATCGCCACGAGATCTGATGCGAGGTTCATGCGGCCGGCCGCGGTTCGGAAGGCGAGCATCTCACGCATGGTGCGCCACACCGGATAGTGAGGTGTGGGCATAGGACGAGGTCTGAGCAATCCGATATTAGCCCATGGTTGATCGATCGCAAGTTCCCGTGCACCCGCTTCGCGAGACAGGATAGCTCGTTTGGCAAGGTCTTGTGCAGATGCCAATTCTCCGTACTGATCAATGGAAATTGGTTCGATGAATGTGATTTTGGACGGCTTGCTCGCAGATTTGTCTCCGCCTTCACTGTCGTTGAGGCTGGCTGTTTGTTCGTTGAATCTGGGCGCGAGCAATTGTGAGATTCCCTCGTCGTGTATAGACGGAGGAAGCAGCTGCATCCAAGAGTGTCGTACGAGTTGAGCCGCTGCTCGACTTGCCAAGAGTGCTTGCTCCGCTCGCTCCGCGCGCGTGTTGGCGGGGACAGCCTGAGTGGAAGACGGCGATGCACTACCATTTACTGAGAGTTTGGCCCGATCTTCTTTGGATCGTTGCAATGATAAGTTGGTGAATAGGCTTTCAAGGTCAGGGGTTTCATGGATTCCAGGATAAGCAAATTGGACATTCGGCTGCGCAACGTACATGGCAATGCGAGTGTCGATCGCCTCAATCACTTCTGCGAGATCAGAACGGCGAACAAATTCGGAGGAATCAGGTCTCCCGATAAGCCAACGATCTGCTCGCTGGCCAAAGCGGATGAGAAAGTCGTCGAGGTACTGTGGCGTTATGAGGCCACCTTGTGCCAATGCACCCACAATCAAATCCGGACGATGTCCAAGTTTGTTGGCCAACTCAATTGGGAGCTGCGAGAGGATGAAATCGATGACCCGACTTCGTCGTGATGCAACGTCAATGGATCGATACAAGCGACTCTGATATTCCTCAAGGTTTCCCAATGTGAGATCAGGTTCCCAAATAGGCAGGACCACCCGGTCCGCTTGCAAATGGTCAAGCAATGATCCGAGTGCTTCAAGCGTTCGATCGTGCGGCATGTTCTCTAGAATAGTAGTGAATTCAGTGATGGCGCCGTTGGTAGGTGCATCGCGAACGGGGTGCGGAACATACGCGAAATCAAGGCTCGATTGGGCTATCAACTTGCCTGCTTCGCGAACCTCAAGCGTGGTGTGGTACCAGCCAAAGCCGGAGATTTGAGGCTCCCAAATGGTGCGCACGGATGAACCATTGAGGGGCAATTCAATGGAATCTTGCAATTGCCCTTCAATGTCAAAGATCTGCATATGCCCAACCAGCTGCTCTTTTGCCAAATCTTGCAAGAAAACACTAATCGAGATCGGGTCAGGCTCAACCACGACATTGGCGGCATTGAGTTGTAATTCGATTCTCGGCAATCGCCAAACAGTAAGATCATCAAACTCGACGCTCCCGTTGACATCTTCCAGGAATACCTCTTGCCCAACCGCGGGGTGGCCGTTCCATACTGACTCTTGCAACAAAGTCAAATCAATTTGGATCCACGCAGCGCGAAGATATCGTCCTTTTAATGGAAGGGCAATGGTCTGCCATTCATCATCAGTTTGCAGTGGTTTCGTGAAAGTTTCACTACCTTGGATTGGTTTGCCTTGCTGATCCAAAAAACGGGCAGCGACGCGGGCCTTCGCACGTTTGCAGTTAACCGTTCTTAGCTTCAAGCGAATCATATAGTCGATCAGGGGCACTGCAGGGATCACGCCATCGACGACCTGAATACCAACGTTGCCGCCTCGCGTGTACATGCTCAACACGCGGGGGATTTCCTGACCCGGAATCGGCGCGGGCGGGATGTATTTGGTACCGTTCCAGATGGTCGGAAACGGTGCTCCAAGAAGACTTGGATCGCTCTCCATCCGTACCCAATACCGTAAGGGGAAATCATTCGGCGATGATGCATCGTCGAAGTTGTATCCCCAAGTCTTGCGAGGGAGAATGGCTTCGCCGAATCCGTTTGAACCTGATCCTCCAAAAGATGATGAGGAAGACTGGTTTGCAAAGAGGTCTTCGTACCCAGATTGCGATTGAGCATACGTCAGGGCCGAGGAAGCCAAGAAGCCAATGAAAGCAACGGCCAAGCCAAGCTTCGCAAAATCAAGCCAGCTGGTGCGTGGGCGATGACGGGAGGATATCAGGAAAAATGCTTTATTCACCCGTGATTTATCGGCCCGTTCAGCATGGGGGCTTCAACTGGAGTGAATTCTCTTAGGGACCCCATTTGCTATGGGTGGTGAGTAGGCTCAATTCAAGCCTTGACTCGTCTCAGCTGCCTTGGCGAAAGGGGGCCAAAATGATTTTTGAGAAGTCTCGTTGGCAGCAACGATTCTACTGCCTGAGAAGAGATCAGAGCGAAAAATCAGGTCATTTGTCTTTTTTGTGTTTTTGATTCGTGACCTCTTGCTTCTCACTGGAATGCACCTTATCAACCGCCCATTTTTTTTTCTGGGCGCGGGATTTGGCTACGGGCAGAGATGCAACTTGATCAGGTGTCAGCACGGATTCGAGAAGTTCACGATAGCGAATGACCATGTCATTCCTCTGGGTACGTGACAAAGCCAAAGGCGTATTGAGCGAGTTGCCTCCCGTACTCTCTTGCTTCAGCTTTTGACTATCTGCGTTTCGAATTCGCTCCACCATTCGACGTGGTTCTAACTCTTGAATGAGGCTGACCATGTTCGATCTAACCGCGTCCATCTCAATCAAGAAAGAATGTTCAAGCTTGTCAATTCGTTGCCGATGGTCCTCAGTCATTTCCCAGCTCTGAACCAGCCGAAATGCTTCATGGGTTGATGTTGGGCGATACACGCGGGGGAAAGACTGATGACGAAACGCGTTCTTGAATTGCGTTGCTTTCTCATCATCGAGGTGCGCAGCAATAGCATTTGCAAAAAGAACATTAACATCTCGAACACGGATCCGCAGCGCTGCTTCTTGCTCTATGAGCGATGCAGCGCTATCAAAATCGTTGGCGAGCAGAAGATCATCTAGGCGTTGACTGCTTTGGACAAGGTGTGTATTCCGGGCCCGCAGCGCAGCATCAAGCGAGATTGCATACTCTTCAAATAGTTGTGATGTTGCAGCGCTGTTGTGACTCCCGATATACAATCTATCGGAAATGCCTACTAAATCAGTACTTTCGCCTGATAGTGTTCCATTCTGGATCGTACGCTTCCGTCGGATGTCCCGCTCCAAAATAGGCCAACGCTGGGCTTGTTCGATTGAGAGTAGGCTCTTGATGCCTTCAATAAACGCCCGCTCATTTCGGAGCCGCTCATCTCGCCTAGAATCTATCAAATTCGAAATCTGTCGATTCGCAGTGCCTCTGCTATCGGCATCAAAACCATGCTTACGCAGGCGTTCACTTGCCTGTAGTTTAATGGAGCGGACTTCAGCGACTGAATCTCTGTACCAGCGACCATGAGTGGTTTCGAATCCGTTTAGCAGCAATTTTGCCAAGGAGGATTGTTCATTGTCTAGTGCGAGATCCGATTTGAACAGATCAATATCAGAGGATTGGAAGTAGGCTTCGCTCTGAAAATCACCGGACGCACTTCGTTTCTTATTTTGGTCTTCTTGTTTGTGCAGATCTTGCATCTTGCGATCCGCAGCGTCAGGCGAAAGTTTGCCCGCCTGAACCAATGCTGTCAGCTTCGCTTCGACGGCGGCAAAGTATTCTGCCTTATCCGATGTGGATTCCGAATCCGTGTAAGCATCTGCGAGCATCGTATAAACACGAATGGCATCATCCTCAGAGATGGTGCCCTCATACACCGCCGCCTTGATTTCTTGCCCAAAGCGATCAAGATCGCTGGGTTCGTTTGCATCATCTTGAGTTTGGGGATCGCTATTTTTCTCGACGAGACCATATGCAATGTGGTTATGAGCAACGGACGTCGCCAAGCATAGAACACTGCAAATCAAGACTCGTTGAGTGAATTGGGATCGATTGCTGATCGGTCCCACGAGTCTAAGCAGATCAAAAGTAATGCTCTTAGGTTTGGTCATTTGTCAACTCTCTTCACTGCAATTGCGACCTCAGATTCAAGGTGGCAATTCCTTCGCCAATGTGACGGGTTCAGCGATGGATGAATCTCTCTTACCGGACAATACGCCAGATCATAGGGCTTCCCCGATGAGCAGGTGCTAGTCGGTAGTGCAATTAGCAGGCAAGACGAGACGATAGACATCGCAAATAGTGTCGAATCCAACGTTTTTTAGCCGATATCAGCCACATCATGATTCGCTTTTTGCAGACCCGATTGATCTCGGGAGTATTCATTCTGGGGATTCTCGCGGTCGCAACCGGGGGTGGGGCGTGGCTACATTTTCGCTTTGAGCAGTCCGAATTTGAGGCGTACTTGGCCGCAGAAAATGCTCGGCTCCAACAGGAAAAAGCAGCGCTGGGGGCAATGGTGGATCGATTGAGTCGATCGCATCGCAAAGCGCAAATAGTCGTACTGGATCAAAAGCGGATCGGTGATGCGGACACAAATGCTGCCGAGGGCATGGGGAATTCACGACAGGCCGCCAGCGATCCTGCGATTCCCCACCTTTTCGAGAATCTACTCAGTCGATCGACTGCTGGCGATGCGGACGTTATTGAAACAACTTTGCTCATCGCAGAATTGGATGATGGGGGAAACACCGTCTCCAAACAGTGTGTGACGATTCCCGGCCGCACCGCGTTCTTTGACGGCCTCGTGGTCAAATTCGACCTCGATTCTGTGGCCGCGGGGCACCCACTGCGAGGGAGGAGCATTGCTCTTCTGCGGCGCGTCTATTCGGAACGCCTCTCTCCTGAAAACGGGATTCTCATGGATTTGCCGGACGTGGTTCCTGCTGGGTATCGGATCGACGATGCGTCAGATGCTGGGGTCGCATTTGATCGCATGCAATTTGAGCAGCGAGTTTGGTCTCATTTTTGGACCATAGCCAATGATCCGGAGCTCGCTGCTGAGCTGGGTGTCCGGGTGGCCCAAGGTGAAGCGGTGTATAAACCTATGCTGCCCGGAGTCCTATATGAGCTGACAATCGATGCTGCAGGTGGGCTGAATCTCGAAACCAAGCCGCTGCCCACTGCGGTGGCGGATGTGCTGGCCGCGGTGTCTGGAGAGAACGCGAAATCGTGGGAAGAGCAGTGAGCGACGAACAGCACACGGGAAAAGTAGTAATATTGGCAAAAATCGAGCCAATTTTTTGAATTGACCTATGAAAGGTCTTGCAACCGCGTCAGAATCTGGTACGAATACTATTAATGAGTATCAGGACGATGGAGTCCCTCCTACATCCATGTCAGCAAGTCTTCTCCATCGGACGCTGACTGAACGATTCAAGACGACCGGTCCTCTTCAAAGTTGTTTAACAATTAGATCCATTAAATTGGATTTGACGAAGACCACTGATCGGGCTTGAGACCTCCACCTGACCGTCAAGGAGGTAAACACAAAGGAGTGTTTTGTACCGATCAGCTGCGTACTGATCATGGTGAGCGGACGCCCCTGATAATGCATCATCTTATCAGGCCCGTCCTCCGGCTGGCCCTCCGGTTTTCAGGCCTCCCGATCGCTTGTATGCTCGCCTGCCCTTGGATCAATTGCGTCAAAGCCCAGCCTCTGTGCTGCCCGCCGACCGATGATCATCATCTCCATCCTATTCAATAGGATGGATTCGATGAAATTCGAAACACATTCGGCTCCCAGTAAACAAAGCTGCCCTTTGATACGAATCCAGGCCCAGGTAGACATAGAAGATGAAGGACCTCTGAACATGGGCAAAATCGACGGTAACTTCTCGTTTTTATACATTTTATTGGTCTATACCAAAAGTAACCTAGCGCTCCGGTCTGTGATGCCGACCGGGTGCATGCGATCACCGCTCTTTTGTGTTGATGCGTCGTTGGTTGAGTGAAATACTCAGGAACGACTGCAGTCAGGCACTCTAGACACACCAAGGATCGCATGGTGCGCAATTGATCGACAGGGCTGATTGTACCGATTGTCTTCGTTTTTGAGCTTCAGTCTGCGATGCCTAACTATATATAGAGTGAATTAGGCTCGCACGAACCACTGAATGACCTCAAAGCCGTACATCGGTGGCAAAATCATGCCTCGTCGTATGAAAGGTCTTCTTCATGCCTGCATCTAATGCTGCCTGGGGAATCGAAGTTGGGTCATATGCAGTCAAAGCCCTCCGCCTTGAGCGGGATGGCGATGGCGTTGCGGTAACCGATTTCGCTTACATTCCTCACAAAAAAGTACTTTCCACGCCTGACCTCGATCGGGATGAGATGTCACGTCTCTCGCTGGGCCAATTCAATGCCCAACAGCGGGGCAACGATGGCGCACCCGTGGTCATGTCCGTGCCGGGCAATTCTGCATTTGCACGATTTGCCAAACTCCCGCCGGTGGAGCCGAAAAAGGTCCCGGATATTGTCCGCTTTGAAGCGGTACAGCAGATTCCATTTCCCATTGAAGAAGTGGAATGGGATTATCAGACCTTTACGAGCGAAGCGACTCCCGATGTCGAAGTCGGCATCTTTGCGATGACCAAAGCGGCCGTTCAAAAGCGGCTCGCACTTTTGGGTGACGTTGGAATCTCCCCTGATGGGTTGACGCTTTCGCCAATCAGTGTGTTTAATGGGATGACTTTCGATCTCGGATTGGATGATTCGTCTGCGGGTGTCATTATCCTTGACATCGGTACCGAGAGCACCGACCTCATCATCGCTGAGCAGGGACGCTGCTGGATTCGTACCTTCCCCATTGGTGGACACAACTTCACCGATGCACTCATCAGTTCATTCAAATTAACCTACTCCAAAGCGGAGAAACTCAAGAGCGAAGCTCAGACCAGTAAGTATCGTCGGCAGATCTTGTCGGCTATGCGGCCTGTCTTCGCAGATCTCGCGCAGGATGTGCAGCGATCGATTGGATACTACCAGTCGATGCACAGCGATGCGGATCTGAAAAAACTAGTAGGCGTAGGTTCGACCTTCAAATTGCCCGGCTTGCGTAAATTCCTGAGCCAACAGTTACAGATGGATGTCGTGCGAGTTGATGAATTCGAACGATTGAAATTTGCTGGGCCTACCGACTCTAACTTCGCGGACCATACGGTCAGCTTTGCGACGGCTTACGGCCTTGCGTTGCAGGGGCTCGACCAAGTTGACATCAATGTCAACCTCGTTCCCGTGCAGGTTGTCCGTGAACGAATGTGGCAATCAAAGATCAAGTGGTTTGGCGCGGCAGCCGCAGTTGCTGTCGTGGGCGGTTTCGTTTCGTTTGTTCGTCCTATGGCGGACAAGAAATTCGAGAGCCAACCACCGCAGTTTACTCAAGTGAATTCGACGCTTGATGAAGCAAATCGGTACAAGGTTGAATTCGATGAAATCACCGAAAGCACGGAGACCAATGCGAAAGCGTTGAATATTCGTAAGATGCTTGCCTATAGAGATATTTGGTCTCACGTGATCACAGATATGTCTGCGATGGTGGCTTCTGCCAATCCGCAGCCGGAGCTGTTTAGTGGTGACGCTGAAACCATTAACACAATCCCACCCGGCGAACGCCGGCTTATCAGTATCGAGAAAATGTCGCATCAGTTCAGCCCCGCGAAAGGCGGAGAGGGCTCGATGCCACGCATTCGAATCTCATTGCAAGTGCAAACCACGAACTCAACCCGAGTGTCGTTTATCAACAGCCATATGGATAACTGGATTCGTGAACATGCGAATCGGCCAAACATGCCATATCGCTTTGTGGTGGACAGCGACTCGCCGAAGGTTGGTGGAGTACAGACTCGCGACATTCGAATCGTCGAAGAAGAATCTGATACTGGTGGTTCAAATTTCCGACCTCGCGGCGGACCATCCTTCGGTGAAGGTGGCGGCGGATTCGGAGGTAAAGGTGGCGGCGGAATGTCAATAGGCGAAGGACCTCCCGGTGTTATGGGTGAGCACGGAGGTGGCGGTCCCACTATCCGAGGCGGTAGTCGCGGTGCGAATTCCGATGTCGAAGGGCTCGCGCCACTCCCCGAACTTGCAGATATCTACCCCGATGGGACCTCTGTAACCACGTGTAACTTCTCATTCGATATTGAATTGATCGCAGACAGTGAACGCACTTCTGCTTCTCCTGATAACAGGGAGGATAAATAAATGACTGTTGTCCTTAATTGGGTCAAAGCCCATTTACTTATTGTTGTCTTTGCACTCGTCATAGTGGCGGTGTATCCGGCTGGAATGTTTTTCTCTGGTGGTCAAAATGCCGCCGTCAAAAAAGGAATTCAAGATCGCTCATCCAAAGTCGATAACAAGCTCAAGCGCTTGGAGAAAGTGAGCGTACAAATCAATCCGCTTACGCCTCAAGCGAAGCCGTTTGATGGCATGATGGTGATTAGCGAGACGGTTCTCGAAGATTATCGCAAGTACCGTGAGAGCATCAAAAATGATTCGGAAGGTCTGATTCTAGAAGCGATTGCGTTGAATCAGTCCGGCGACAAATCAGAATTGGTACCCCAACTCCTGCCCGCGCCTCCCGTGGGTCTGGAAAATGATTTGCCGTTCAAGATTCATGACGCGTATATCGCTGCCCACGAACGTTTAGTGGAGCGGCTCAATGCAGGCAATCCTATCGAGACGAGCGTGCTGGGAAATAGATTGGCCGATTTCGATGCGACCTATCGTCGATCGCAACTCGGACAAGAGCCCGGAGACTCGCTCGCTGAAGAAGATGCCACTCAGCTAAAGGAAGCAATGACCGCCCGTCGCATGTTGGAATACCAACAGCATGCACAAGATTTGACGGTGTACGCTGACTTGAGTGTCTTCCAACTCAATGAATGGGATTCGCAACGAGGCGTCCCTGCACCCGCAAAACGATATGACTGGCAACACCAATATTGGGTGCATTCAGACATCGTCGATGCGATTAATCGTGCCAACCAAAACGATGCAGATGGTGGATTGTCAAGGTTAGCTGGATCCCCTTCATCTACCGTGAAGAAAATCATTCGTATTTCCGCGATGCCGTTCTACGACCTGAATGCTCGCAAAAAGAGCAATGCGGAAGACCCGTATGCCGACGACGATGGATTCGGATTCGGTGAAGGTGCCATGCCCATGGAAGGTGGCAGCGTTGAAGGCGGCCCTCCGATGGACTTTGGAGGAGGCAAAGATTACGGCGGAAAAGGAAGTTATGAAGGCGGCGGCGGCAGCAGTTCAAATCAGCCAGTCGTTATCAACAATGATGACCCGTCAGCCAATTTTCAAGATGATTTTTCCCGATCCGTGAGTGGTCGATCATCCAACGGGATGTATGACATTCGTGTTATCGAGCTGGAATTGGTTGTCGAC